>JACCEC011957935.1_pt1 | contig 107035 bp, 95 predicted proteins | sample 7450121 | NCBI WGS metagenome assembly JACCEC01 (sample SAMN15323455, study PRJNA562643) | freshwater metagenome | isolation source: river surface water | place: USA:Blue River Watershed | collected 2017-08-18
ATTATTTATGAAATTATTGCAAATAATTGAATAAATAATGAATGAATATTTTCCTTTATAAAAAATCAAAAGAATTATTTATGAAATTATTGCAAATAATTGAATAAATAATGAATGTATATTTTCCTTTATAAAAAATCAAAAGAATTATTTATGAAATTATTGCAAATAATTGAATAAATAATGAATGTATATTTCGATATATTCAAAATCAATATTGAATGAATATTTATTTTATTTATTTATTTTATAAAATAATTATTTACTTTATAAAATAAAATGATTTATGGGGTTAAAAAGATTTTTATTATATTATGATACAAAAGTTTTATATTTTACAAACTGAAAAAAATAATTTTAAATATGAAAATAAATTGATTACTTGTAATTTTTCAATTAATAAAAAAGATAATAATATTATTATTAAACCTTATATTGATAAAGAAATTATTAAAGTTCCTATTTATAATAAATATAATGGATTAATTTATTATCCTATATATTTCCCATTGATATTGCCTATTTTTAATAATAAAATATTTAATCCGTATGTTATATTATCATCATCTAATTTTAATAATGATAATGCTATTGATTTTTTTTATAATTTATTTAAAACTATTAAAATTAAATTTAATTTAGAACTATTTATTTTTAATGATTTATTTAATAAAGAATATAATTTAACTCATAATATTAATAATTATTATAATGATAATATAACAATGAAAAATATAATTAATAATAATATACCAAATATAATTTGGTTGAATATAAATATTATTTTATTAAATATATTATACAAATTAAGTAAAAGACCAGATAACCTACAGAATAATAAAACACTTCAAAAAATATCACAATATAAATATTTATTATTACCTAATACATTTATCAGAAAAACATTTACTGAATATTATAATATTAAAAATAAATTAGAACTAGTTGATTTAAAACCAAATGAAAGTTATTTTATTTTATGTAAATCTAATTCTGTCATATCTAAAATAAATATTACATCAATTAATAAAAATATTATTATATCAAATAATACAGAATATATTTTTGAAGAATATGATTGGTCTATATTTAATTTAAATATACAACTAGATAAAAGTGATATTATATATTATACATTTATTAATAAAGATTTTGTGTCAAATATTATTAATCAATTATTTAATATTAATTCAGAATATAAAATATATGATTATTTTATGAATTATAATAATTATGATAATTTATTAGTTTTACCAGTTCAACAATATTTTAATGAAACAAATATAATATCATCTAATAATTATTCAGTTGAATATTTTAAATTAATTGTTGATAAATATAATACTTCTAATGAATATAAAAATAATAAACTTATTAATATACTTTATTTATTATTCAAAAATTATAAATATCCATTAAAAATTAATAAACACGAATTAGATGATGTATTTGATAATATTATATATTTATGTTTAAACAATATGACAAATGGTTCAAATATTATTTTTGAAAATATTGATGTTAATACTGTTACTTCTGAAAATATTATTTATAATTTAAATAGTAAAATTAATGAAATTATCCCTGGTAAATTAAAAAATTTATTTATTAATTTATTAAAAACATTATTAAAATTAATTAATGATAATTATGAATCAATTGTATATAACCAAAGATTTTATAATGACACACTTTACAAAAATATTTTAAAAATATTTATTGATTCATCGTCTAATCAATTATCTGTTAAATTATTCCATAGCCTTATCAATCCTGATAAATTAAATAGAATAAAAGAAATTATAACAATTAATTCTTTATTAATAAATATTAGTAATAGACTTAATTGGAATAATATTAATAAAAAATTAAATTATATTAATTATTTTTATCTTAATCAAGATATTCTTTATTATCAAAATAAATTAAATAAAAATATTATATCACCAACCCTTGATTATAAAATAGTAAAAATTATTGAAAACCCTTTTGAAATGTATAAATATTTGAAAAAAGAAAAAGATTTTATTAAATGGAGTTCTATTATTTATTATAAAATTAATGATATGTATGAAATACCTGTTCAAAATATTGATTATAATAAATTCGGTAAAATGATTTATTTATTATATAATATTAAAGAACAAAACCTAAAAGATGAATCATATATTAAATTTATTAACTTTTGTAATGAAAATGAAGAATTAATTATTACACCTAATAATAAAAATATTAGAATAAATATTAAACTAAAAGATACTATACAACTTAAAACAAATATAAATCTTGGTTATTTAGCAAGACACCTATTATTACAAAAAACAAATATTATATTTGATACTATATCTGATGAACAAATAATTATTGATAGACTTAATAAAAAATATAATAAATATAAAAATAGATATATTAAATATAAATATAATAAAGATAATATAGATAATATAGATAATATAGATGATGAGGGTAGCGATACTAGCGACTGATTAATAAATAATTTAAAAAATTAAAAAGTTAGTGATTTATTAATTAACTAGTGATTAATAAATAATTTAAAAAATTAAAAAGTAATAAATTATAATGCAAAATATAGGATTTGATAATTTAAATGATACTAATTACAGATATCAAATGCCCAAGATGGTAATTAAGGTGGAAGGTAAGGGAAATGGTATTAAAACAATAATTGTTAATTTAGAAGATATTGCCAAGGCTATCAATAGACAACCAGATATTATTTTAAAATATTTTAGTTATTCATTAGGAACAATTACAGAGAAAAATAATATTATTAAAGGACCACATAAATTAGAAACTCTTGGTGAATTATTAAATAAATTTATTGAAAAATATGTTAAATGTAGTTTTTGTTCTAATCCAGAAACATTATTTACATTTGATAATAATATGTTAACACTAGATTGTTCTGCTTGTGGTCATAATCAAAAAGTTGATAACTCTAAAATTGTTGATTATATTATTAAAAAATTTACTAAATAATTTTTTATTAACAATGACAAGCGTTGTTAAAAAATTTTCAAAATAAAATATAATTTATATTAATGTATACAGACAATAATATAAATTATAAAGAAAAATATTTAAAATATAAAAATAAATATTTAGAACTCAAATATGAAAATAATATGAATGGGGGGGCAACTAATATTGTTACTGTAATTAAAGACACAATATCAGATTCAACATCTAAGGAAAAATTAATATTAAAAATATATAATTATAAAAATATTTTACAATATAGAGATTCTATTGGAACCAAATATAATTGTAGTGAAGTATTAACTAAAATAGTTAACACTATGGAAGAAAATACAGATATTAAACAAAGACATATATATTTAATATTTGATAAAAGTGAAACTAATTTATATTTAATATATTTTAATAATAACATATTATATCAAAATCCTAAATTATATACTAAACTTAGTGAACTGACTGGTAACATAAATAAGGATACATCAAATAGAGAACTTATTAAAATAGAAATATATCATATTAGACAGCATATAAAATATTATAAATTACAGTTTACTTTTAAAGAAACAGAAAAACATCATCAATCAACAATAGATTATGGTTTTACAGAAAATAGTCCTGTTCCTGAAAACAATCAAGTCTTTATATTTGAAAAATAAATTATAGCCAATAACATAAAATATCAAAATAAATTATAATTTATATTAATGTATACAGATAATAATATAAATTATAAAGATGACGAATTATATTATAAAAATAAATATTTAAAATATAAAAATAAATATTTAGAACTTAAATATGAAAATATGGAAGGTGGTACATTCCCATTTCCATCTCAGCCTATATCGAGTAAACCAAAAGTATACTTATCTATACCTAAATTAAAACTAGATGAGATACGTGATTTATTCATAAATAAAATATATATAAATGACATAACATGGTTAGATACAAAAGAAATAATAAGCATTAATGATGATAAATTAAAAACCTTATATGAAAAATATAAGGATGCGATGTTTGAGTTTACAAACCCACAAATTTTTAAAGAAAGGAAAAAAACAGATATGCTAAATACTGATAAAATAAATTTACATAATTACATAAATATAAAAGAAGAACCAACAATAAAAACAAATTATTCTATATACTTTATTCATAGATATGATATATTATATATGATTGCTATTGTTTTAGAAGTAGATGAAGATAAAAATTTTAATCCAATGAGTATATTATATAATGTATATTTTAATGGTTATGCAGATACAGAAAATATAAATGAATTGTTTAATTTGTTATTATCAAATATATATGATAATAGTAGTTATGGATTTTATTTATTAACTTCAAATATATATTTAATAGAAAAATGTAAATTATGGAATGAACCACATCTTAAAATAAATAATGACCCATCTATTGAAAAAAATAAAAAACTATTTTATTTTAAAAAAATACCTATAGATATTACATGTAGTGAAAAAACACAATATACAAGTTTACTTAATTTTTTAAAAACACATATGCCAACCATAAATGAATCATTAAGAGAATATTTTAATGAATATTTTATGTTTATAGAAACCTCATTAAAAAATAAAAATAAAGATGAATGTAGTGAAACAATTAAACAACGTATTACAACTAGTAAAACAGAAATATTTAAACATATTGATAATTTAGATAATATAGATATTTTACCTAACGAATTAATAATGCCTGGTTACACAGATTATATAAATAATAGTAATAGATTAAATGCATTAAATAGTATTTATGAAATTATGAAAGAATTTAATGGTATGAACACATCAATAGTCAGTTGTATTGAATTAAATATGCCAAACCAAAATAATATGTTTGTAGATATTATTAATAAAGATAGTGATACTGATTTTAATAAAAAAATTAGTGATTTAATAAAAAATTACCCAATCAACTTAAAATATTTACTTTATATTATATATAATAAACAATATAATATTAAAACCTATATTACCCAATTAACTAAATAATATTAAATAACTAAAAACAATTAATACAAATTATAATTTTATAATTTATATTAATGACTAACTTGGCATTTAATGATTTACATTTAATAAAAGAATTAAAAACTATACCTAGATTTTTTATTTTTGAAATTATAGCAAGTATATTTATTATTAATTTTATATTTTCAATAATTTATTATTCAATTTACTTAAATAATAAAAAATCATTTATTAAAACTACTGATAATATGATATATTCAGATTTCTTATATTTTTCAAATACATTATTCTTTTCATTAGGTTATAATATTTATCCCAATATATTATTAACTAAAATATTAGCAATAGCACAATTATATGCTTCTTTTGTAATTATAGCACTTTTAATAAAATGATAATAAAATAAAATAATTAAATATATTTATTAAATCCACATTCTAAACACTGATATTCATATTTTTTTGTATTAACATCTTTTGTTAAATTAGAATTATTTTTATGACAACATGAACACGATACATATGTATTAACATATTTAATTGCTAAATTAGATATTTCTGCTTTTTTCTGTCTTGTTGAATGAATTAATAATCCATCTTTCTTTTCTCCTGAATACCAACTAATCTGTTTATTTGGCATTTCTTTTCTCAAAAAATCAATAAAATGTTCTGGTTCTCTATTAATCACATTTAAATATTCTAATACATTTTTCCAATGTAATCTAACTACACTAGTTTCAATAATCATATTTGGCAAAATAAGATTATTAACTTGGTCTTCCTGATTATTATCTAATAATTTATAACATTCATCAACCATTTCTTCAAAACTAATATTATTCATTTTTATATTATAAACTAACCAAAATATATTTTTAAACTATTATAATAAATTATCATTTATTATTTATGAGGGATAATAATTAATTTGTTATCAATATTATGCGATGTACACATTTTTGTATATACTTTTTTATAATTATAACTAATAGGTTCTTTAGTTGGATTAATAATTAATATTATATCTTTAACCTGTCTAATATCTATTAATGATAATATATTATCTAATTTATCATCATAATTTAATACAAATAATATTGGTTGATTTATTCTAAATATAAATTTATGATTATATATAATATTAATATTGTTATTATAAAATGTATTTCCGATTAAATATTTTTCTCTAAACATATAACCATCATTAGCAAAAGTTTCATCAAATGTAATATATACATTTGGTAATTTAATTAATAAATTATTAAAAATATTATAATATTTATACTCTCTATATTCACTATAAATATAATGTTGTGTTTTTAATGATATACTTTTATCTAATATAGTGTTTCTATGATTAACTAATTCATATAATTGTTCATATACATTATTTATAATATTTTCATCTATTCTTTCTAAATTTATTTTTTTATTTAATATATTTTTATCATCAGATACTTTATCAATAGGTACATATTCATTATATGCTACAGCATTATTAAATGAATAAGCATTATAATATGATGATGGTAATAGTAAACGACATCCATTAGATAAACCTAAATGAACCCCAGATAAAACTATTCTATAACATCTATCATAATTTTCAGTTTTATTAAAATCTGTAAATTCATAAATAGACGTAATCATAATGTACGATGCATTTCTTAAATGTTCAATTAATTCATCTAATGTTATGTTAATATTTATATTAATATTGTTATTAGTTATATTACTAAAACTATATTTATCAATATATTTATATGATAATGTTATAATATTAATTTCAATATCATCTAAATTATTAAAAATATTTTGCAAATATTTATATGATTCAATTAACACTTTACCTAAAATAACAATTTTTATTTTATTACTTTTCTTTATTAATTCATATTTTTCTTTTTTATTAATACCTATATATACCGGTATAGCCCAATTATTATATGGTTGGTCAAAAATATATCTTGTACTAATATTAAAATTAACTGGTGGTGTTCTATCTAAATGTGAATGCTTAATTACTAATATTTTATCTGAATAATTAATAAACCATTCATTGTAAAATGATTTATCATCATCTGTTAATAAATAAATATAATCATAATCTTGTGGTTTAAAATCATATATACTTTTAATATTTATAGGTTTTGATAATTTATTACAATAATTAATCCAATCTGTTGGATTTCTTTTTTTTATAAGATTAATTTCATTTGAATAATTAATTGTAATTAAATATGATGGATTTATATAATAATTAACTATTATATTACTTGATTTATTAAAATAATCTACTATAAATGGTATCATTTCATAATGTATATCTATAATACCTTGATATACTGCAATTTTCATATATTATATAAAAAATATTTTTTATTGTTTAAACTTATTTTTTTATAAAATAATCAAATATCTTTTTCATAAATAAATTGTTAGATATCTTTTTCATAAATAACCGGGTCATTAAAATAGATAACTTTAATTTTAGAACCTTTATATTTTTTATATAATTCTTCTATTGACATATTGGCTCTATTTTTGTAGTATTCCCAAATCATTGGTTCAATAATTCTATCTAATTTAGATACCTTTACGTGAAATATTTTTTTTACATATTTATTACTTACCGGTTCAGTTATATTTGAAATAAATGTTTGATTCTTCAAATTATCAATCTTCATATTAATTATTATATTTATTATTATATATTTTAAATAAATATAATATTCAATTTTTCTTACACACTTAATTACAGTCTCACCCCGAAGGGGAATAGACATGTAGCAAGTGTAGAAAAATTGATATTTTAACTTATTGGCTTAATAATTATTTACAAATAATTATTAAATTAATATGGCTGGTAATACTGGTAATGGTTATAGAACAGGTGCTGTTAGAGATAGAACACAAGTTTTTAATGAGAAAACAGGGAAATATATTAAACGTGATACTGTAACAGGTAGGTTTATTTCTAGTTCTGATACTAAATATAAGGGTGTTAAGGAAGAGAAAAGAACAAAATAATTTTTTTTATGAGGTTGATAGATAATATACTTGTGTTTGTACTTCACCAGAAGTAGCAATATCTCCATATGTTAGTGCAGATATAGTAGCACCATTAACTTTCCAAAAAGCAATTACACCTGCCCCTCCACCAGTACCATCACAATTACATACAATTTGTTGTCCTGACACAAAAAATCCTTGTGCAAATCCTATTGTTCCTGCTGTTCTAGATGTACCTACCGTATAGGGTAATCCACCATTAATACCTGCTGTTGTTCCACCAATTAATACTTGTGCGGATGATGATGTTGTTCCTTTACCAGTCCATTTTAAATAAATATATAAACTTACAGATTTACCAATTTTAACACTATCTCCTATTTGAGTATTATAAACCATAGTTGATTGTGTTGTAGCATTTACATAAAAAGTTGGTGTCCAAGTACCTTCTTCATAGTCATCTAATGTATTTACATCTGATGATGCAACTTGTGTTGATGGGAATTTAATACCATTACTAATTGTTGTTATACCAGATATATTTAAGTTTGATGCAACCGTTGATGCTCCAGCCCTAAAACCAGAACAAACTATTTTATCTGAAACTGCAAGTCCACCAGTAATTTCAACAGTACCTTCTGTTAAACTAGTTGCAGTAGTATTATTAGTTATTTCTAACCTTGTTGTCATACCCAACCTAGAATTAGCACTTTGAGATTGGTCATATGTATAAAATTTAATACTAGTTCCTTTACCAACCCAAGCATCTGTATCCATTATCGTTCTCCATGTTGAATCACCGGATGGTTTAATCTGTATTCCAGACCTTAAATAATTAGTACCATCAGCATTAGTATTATAATTTAATCCAATACCGGAATTAACTCCTTGTGTATATAAAGGACTATAATAAACTCTTCCATTAGAATCACCATCAAAACCAATTACCATTAATGAATTTGTTGTTTGAGAATTCACACTCATACCATTATTAAATGTAGTTGACCCTGTAACATTTATACCACCGTACATATTTGTCATACCGGTTATATTAACTGGGGAAAATATATTTGTTGTTCCCGATATTGTTACACCATTATTTAATAAGGTTATTCCAGTTACAACAAGACCTCCATAAAAATTTGTTTGTCCGGTAATATTAACTGGGGAAAATATATTTGTTGTTCCTGATATAGTAACACCATTATTTAACAAGGTTGTTCCAGTAACTATCAATCCACCATACATATTTGTTTGTCCGGTAATATTTAATGATGATAATAAATTAGTTGTTCCTGAAACAGAAATACCATTATTTAACAAGGTTTGACCAGTAACAACAAGTCCTCCATAAAAATTTGTTAAACCGGTTATATTGACTGGGGAAAAAATATTTGTTGTTCCTGAAATGGTGACACCATTATTTAATAATGTTTGACCTGTAACAACAAGTCCTCCAAACATATTTGTTTGACCGGTAATATTTAATGATGATAATAAATTAGTTGTTCTCGATACAGTAATACCATTATTTAACAAGGTTGTACCAGTAACAACAAGTCCTCCAAACATATTTGTTTGACCAGTTATATTTAATGGGGAAAATATGTTTGTTGTTCCCGATATTGTTACACCATTATTTAATAAAGTTTGACCTGTTACAGTCAAGCCACCATAAAAATTTGTTAATCCAGTTATATTTACTGGAGAAAATATGTTTGTTGTTCCCGATATTGTTACACCATTATTTAATAATGTTTGACCTGTAACAACAAGTCCTCCATACATATTTGTTTGCCCGGTTATGTTTAATGATGATAATAAATTAGTTGTTCTCGATACAGTAATACCATTATTTAACAAGGTTGTACCAGTAACTGTTAGACCTCCAAACATATTTGTTTGACCGGTTATATTTAATGGGGAAAATATATTAGTTATTCCTGAAACAGTAATACCATTATTTAATAATGTTTGACCAGTAACTGTTAAACCTCCAAACATATTTGTTTGACCGGTTATATTAACTGGGGAAAATATGTTTGTTGTTCCCGATATTGTTACACCGTTATTTAATAATGTTTGACCTGTTACAGTAATACCTCCATAAAAATTTGTTAAACCGGTAATATTGACTGGGGAAAATATATTAGTTGTTCCAGATATGGTAACACCATTATTTAATAATGTTTGACCTGTTACAACAAGTCCTCCAAACATATTTGTTTGTCCTGTTATATTTACTGGTGAAAATATGTTTGTTGTTCCCGATATTGTTACACCATTATTTAATAAAGTTGTTCCAGTAACTATCAAACCTCCAAACATATTTGTTTGACCTGTTATATTTATTGGGGAAAATATATTTGTTGTTCCTGAAATAGTAATACCGTTATTTAATAATGTTTGACCTGTTACAACAAGACCTCCATAAAAATTTGTTAAACCGGTTATATTTACTGGGGAAAATATGTTTGTTGTTCCCGATACAGTAATACCATTATTTAATAATGTTGTTCCAGTAACTGTTAGACCACCATACATATTTGTTTGACCGGTAATATTTAATGATGATAATATATTAGTTGTTCCCGATACAGAAATACCATTATTTAATAATGTTGTTCCAGTTACAACAAGTCCTCCAAACATATTTGTTTGACCGGTTATATTAACTGGTGAAAATATGTTTGTTGTTCCCGATACAGTAATACCATTATTTAATAATGTTTGACCTGTTACAACAATTCCTCCGAATAAATTTGTTTGTCCTGTAATATTTAATGGGGAAAATATATTTGTTGTTCCCGAAATGGTGACACCGTTATTTAATAATGTTGTTCCAGTTACAACAAGTCCTCCAAACATATTTGTCTGTCCGGTAATATTAACTGATGATAATAAATTAGTTGTTCCTGATACAGAAATACCATTATTTAATAAAGTTGTTCCAGTAACTGTTAAACCTCCAAACATATTTGTTTGTCCTGTTATATTTATTGATGATAATAAATTAGTTGTTCCCGAAACAGTGAAACCGTTATTTAATAATGTTTGACCTGTAACAACAAGTCCTCCATACAAATTTGTTAGACCGGTAATGTTTATTGGGGAAAATATGTTTGTTGTTCCTGAAATGGTGACACCGTTATTTAATAATGTTGTTCCAGTAACAACAAGTCCTCCAAACATATTTGTTAATCCGGTAATATTGACTGGGGAAAATATATTTGTTGTTCCTGAAATGGTGACACCATTATTTAATAATGTTGTTCCAGTAACTATCAAACCTCCAAACATATTTGTTTGACCTGTTATATTTACTGGTGAAAATATATTTGTTGTTCCCGATATGGTGACACCATTATTTAATAATGTTTGACCAGTTACAGTCAAGCCACCAAACATATTTGTTTGTCCGGTTATATTAACTGGTGAAAATATGTTTGTTGTCCCTGAAACAGTAAAACCGTTATTTAATAAAGTTGTTCCAGTTACAACAAGTCCTCCAAACATATTTGTTTGACCGGTTATATTAACTGGGGAAAATATGTTAGTTGTTCCTGAAACAGAAATACCATTATTTAATAATGTTGTTCCAGTAACTGTTAATCCTCCAAACATATTTGTTTGACCGGTAATATTGACTGGGGAAAATATATTTGTTGTTCCCGATATTGTTACACCATTATTCAATAATGTTTGTCCTGTTACAACAAGACCTCCAAACATATTTGTTTGACCTGTAATATTAACTGGGGAAAATATGTTTGTTGTTCCTGAAACAGAAATACCATTATTTAATAATGTTTGACCTGTAACTGTTAGACCTCCAAACATATTTGTTTGTCCGGTAATATTTACTGGTGATAATATATTTGTTGTTCCCAATATTGTTACACCATTATTTAACAAGGTTGTACCAGTTACAACAAGACCTCCGAACATATTTGTTTGTCCGGTAATGTTAACTGGTGAAAATATGTTTGTTGTACCAGATATATTTAAATTAGATAAAATAGTTGTAGAACCATTTAATAGTGTAGGTCCAGATACATTTAAATTAGAGCCAATAGTTGTAGAACCATTTAATAAAGATAATGAAGATGCTGTAAAGGTACTAGATACATTTAAATTAGATAAAATAGTTGTTGTATTTAATAAAGATAATGTAGATTGTGTCGCTAATAAACTAGGGTTACTTATTTGTAAAATAGTTAAATTAGACATTATATTTAAATCTGAACCTAATGTTACTGAACCTAAAATAGTTGCTGATGTATTAACTAATAAAGTATTATTAATTGTTGTTACCCCTGAAATATTTAAACTAGATAAAATAGTTGCTGTATTTAATATAGATATTGTAGATTGTGTCGCTAATAGGCTAAGATTACTTATTTGTAAAACAGTTAAATTAGATAAAATATTTAAATTTGAATTAACTGTTGTTGGACTCAAAATAGATATTCCTGTTTCAGTTGCAATAATACTAGGATTACTTATTTGAAGAACAGTTAGATTTGATGCAATATTTAAATTTGAATTAACTGTTGATGCACCTAATACACTTGTTGATGTGTTAACAGTTAATGTATTATTTATTATAGTTATACCTGAAATATTTAATGATGAATTTATTGTTGCTTTACCAAATAATATTGTATTACTAGTTACATTTAAATTACCTATTATATCTGCATTAGTGTCTAGTGATAAACTACCTAATATATTAATATTTGAACCAATTGTTGTATTACTTGATACATTTAATTGTGATACTGATAATATATTAGAACCTGATATATATAAAATATCATTAGTAGTATCAAATCTATGTACACTAGCATTCCAATAAGGTATTCCCATGTTAATAGGTACATCTTCTCTAGTTGCTACAGATTGTAAATCTGATACTGTTGTATTATATGATCCGATTTTAAAACTATCATCTAATTCTACAAATACAAATCTATAATTATCTAAATCTCCTCTTTCTACTTCTATACCTCCTTGTAATGTACTTGGTGGGGTACCAGTTTGATTTGAATTAATTAATACAATATTATCTTTAATATTTACTGTATCTGTTATAATTGATATTGTTGAACCTGTGACTGTCAAATTACCATTAATTTCTAAATCATTATTTATTATAGTATTTCCAGATATAACTAGGGATGAAATAATACTAGTCGCACCTTCTAAAATAGTATTACCAGAAATATTTAATGATGCTATTCCTGTTATAGGTCCATTTAAAATAGTTAAATTAGATACATTTAAATTTGTTCCAATATTTAATGAAGAATTTATAGATGTAGGACCATTTAGAACAGTTATACCAGATACATTTAATGTTGAACCTATTGTTACATTACCATTTAGCAAAGATATATTAGAAGCAGTTAATACATCAACAATATTTAATTTTGAATTAATTGTTGTGTCATTATTTAATATAGTATTACCAGAAACATATAATACTGAATTAATACTAGTATCATTATTTAATATTGTATATCCAGAAACATCTAATATAGAATTAATTGTTGTTAAACCTAATAATGTAGTACCTGAAACATTTAGATTTGAGCCAATAGTTATTGAATTATTAAAAATACTTGTATTAGACATTATTAATTCTCCCATAATGTTTAATGATGACATTACCGTGGTTGGATTTAATAAAGTCAAACTTGTTTCAGTAGCAAAAATACTAGGATTACTTATTTGTAAAACTGTTAAATTAGATGCAATGTTTAAATTAGAATTAATAGTTGCTTTATTATTAACTAATAAATTATTATTTATTGTTGTTAAACCATAAATATTTAAACTAGATAAAATAGTTGTTGGGCTAATTAAAGATATTGTAGATTGTGTCGCAATAAGACTAGGGTTACTTATCTGAAGAACTGTTAAATTAGAAATAATATCTAAATTAGAACCTATTGTTGATGCTCCTAAAATACTTGTTGATGTATTAACTGTTAAAATATTATTAATTATTGTTGAACCTGAAATATTTAAACTAGATAAAATAGTGGTTGGGCTGATAATAGATAATGTTGTTTCAGTTGCGATAAGGCTAGGATTGCTTATTTGTAAAATAGTTAGATTAGAAGAAATATTTAAATTTGAACTTATTGTTATTGGATTAATAATAGATATACTAGATTGAGTTATGATAATACTAGGATTACTTATTTGAAGAACTGTTAAATTAGAACTAATATCTAAATTAGAATTAATTGTTGATGCTCCTAAAATACTAGTTGATGTATTAACAGTTAAAATATTATTAATTAGTGTTGAACCTGAAATATTTAAACTGGATAAAATAGTTGTTGGACTAATTAAAGATAATGTAGATTGGGTTGCAAAAAGACTTGGATTACTTATTTGTAAAGCAGTTAAATTAGATACAACATCTAAATTAGAGCCTAGTGTAACCGAACCTAATATACTTGTTGTTGTATTAACTGTTAATGTATTATTAATTATTGTTGCACCTGAAATATTTAAACTAGATAAAATAGTTGTTGGGCTGATAATAGATACCCCAGTTTCTGTCGCTAATAGACTAGGATTACTTATTTGTAAAATAGTTAGATTAGATGCAATATTTAAATTTGATAAAATAGTAGTTGGATTAAATAAAGATAATCTAGATTGTGTCGCTAATAAACTAGGATTACTTATTTGTAAAGTGGTTAAATTAGATACAACATCTAAATTAGAACCTATTTTAGCCGAACCTAAAACATTTAAGGTAGATGCTAGAGTAGTAAAACCATTAACAAATAATACTGAAGAAATAGTAACAGGTTGATTAAATTTAGCAGTATTATTTGCAATAAATGCACCTTGACATAATAATACAGATAAAAATGTTGAATTACTTTGAGGAAATATTGAACCACATGTTATATTAGATGATCTAATATTGTCTGTATTAAGTAATCCTGAAATATTTAAAGTACTATTAATAGTTGTTGGTTTTAATATTGTTAAACTTGTTTGAGTCGCAAGGATACTAGGATTGCTTATTTCAAAAACAGTTAAATTTGAAGAAATATTTAAATTAGAATTAATTGTTGTTGATTTATTAACTAATAAATTATTATTAATAGTTGTTAAACCTGAAATATTTAAACTGGATAAAATAGTTGTTGGGCTAATTAAAGATAATGTAGATTGGGTCGCTAATAGACTAGGGTTGCTTATTTGTAAAGCAGTTAGATTTGAACCAATATTTAAATCTGAACTAAGTGTAACCGAACCTAAAATACTTCTTGATGTATTAACTGTTAAGATATTATTAATTATTGTTGCACCTGAAATATTTAAACTAGATAAAATAGTAGTTGGGCTGATAATAGATACCCCAGTTTCTGTCGCTAATAGACTAGGATTACTTATTTGTAAAACAGTTAAATTAGAAACAATATCTAAATTAGACCCAATAGTTGTTGATTCATTAACTAATAAATTATTATTAATAGTTGTTGAACCTGAAATATTTAAACTGGATAAAATAGTTGTTGGACTAATAATAGATAATGTAGATTGGGTCGCTAATAGACTAGGGTTACTTATTTGTAAAACAGTTAAATTTGAACCAATATTTAAATCTGAACTAAGTGTAACCGAACCTAAAATACTTGCTGATGTATTAACTGTTAATATATTATTAATTGTTGCTATTCCTGAAATATTTAAACTAGATAAAATAGATGTTGGATTAATAATAGATAATGTAGATTGGGTCGCTAATAGACTAGGGTTACTGATTTGTAAAGCAGTTAGATTAGAAACAATATCTAAATTAGAATTAATTGTTGTTGATTCATTAACTAATAAATTATTATTTATTGTTGTTGAACCTGAAATATTTAAACTAGATAAAACAGTTGTTGGACTAATTAAAGATAATGTAGATTGTGTTGCGATAAGGCTAGGATTACTTATTTGTAAAGCAGTTAAATTAGATACAACATCTAAATTAGAGCCTAGTGTAACCGAACCTAAAATACTTGCTGATGTATTAACTGTTAATATATTATTTATTGTTGTTAAACCTGAAATATTTAAACTAGATAAAATAGATGTTGGATTAATAATAGATAATGTAGATTGAGTCGCTAATAAACTAGGATTACTTATTTGTAAAGCAGTTAGATTAGAAACATTTAAATTAGAATTAATTGTTGTTGATTCATTAACTAATAAATTATTATTTATTGTTGTCGCTCCAGAAATATTTAAACTGGATAAAATAGTTGTTGGACTAATAATAGATAATGTAGATTGTGTCACAAGAATACTAGGGTTACTTATTTGTAAAGCAGTTAAATTTGAACCAATATTTAAATCTGAACTAAGTGTAACCGAACCGAAAATACTTGCTGATGTATTAACTGTTAATATATTATTTATTGTTGTAGCACCTGAAATATTTAAACTAGATAAAATAGTAGTTGGGCTGATAATAGATAATGTAGATTGGGTCGCTAATAAACTAGGGTTACTGATTTGTAAAGAAGTTAAATTAGATGTAATATCTAAATTAGAATTAAATGTTGTTGATGTATTTATTATTAAATTATTATTTATTGTTGTAACACCTGAAATATTTAAACTAGATAAAATAGTTGTTGGATTAATAATAGATAATGTAGATTGGGTTGCTAATAAACTAGGGTTACTTATTTGTAAAGCAGTTAGATTTGAACCAATATTTAAATCTGAACTAAGTGTAACTGAACCTAAAATACTTGCTGATGTATTTATTATTAAAGTATTATTAATTGTTGTTGCACCTGAAATATTTAAACTAGATAAAATAGATATTGGGCTGATAATAGATAATGTAGATTGGGTCGCTAATAGACTTGGATTACTGATTTGTAAAACAGTTAGGTTAGAAGAAATATTTACATTTGAATTAATATTAGTTGGATTTAATATAGATAATTCTGTTTGAGTTGCAATAATACTAGGATTACTTATTTCAAGAACTGTTAAATTTGAATTAATATTAATATTATTTGATAATAAATTATTAATATTTAAATCACCAGTATCAACAATTAATGATGATATAGTCCCTGACGATATTGTTTTTGTTGCTGGACCATAAATTATATCTTGAGAACTACCATTAACATTATATATAGAATAATAAATATTTGCTACACTATTGCTAGAAACCGGTAAATTAACTAATTCTATATATATGTATATATTACTACCATTACTAGTTATTAAAAACTTTGGTTTGTATATATTTGAACTGTCTGTTCTAGATAACATTGAAAATGTATTTGAATTATTTAAATATAATCCAGCACTAACAAATTTAGAATTAGAATAATATTGTGGATTACTATTATTATTATCTGTTACACATAAATCAACATCAATATAAAATGTCTCAGCAGTATTTGTATTATTAATTATATATGGCTGTGTTATAGTAATTAATTTTAATCCTAATATTTTCAAATAAACATTATTTATAAATGAATTACTATATTTATTACCCAATGTAATATTATTAAATTTAGATGAACCAGATACTTGTAAATTATATGAAGGATTGTTAGTTCCAACACCTAAATATTTATTAGAATTATCCCAATATAAATTAGTATCAGTTTCTAATAAAGAAGTACTTGAATTCCAAAAAGTTATACCATTATTTAATGGTTCATCTTCAATAGTCCCAACCCTTTGTAAATTAGATAATAAACCAACCTTGAAAGTTTTACTATATTCATCATAAATTATTTGAAAATTTTCTAAAGAACCCCTTTCTATTTCTAAACCACTAATTAAATTAGGACTTGGTATTCCTGGTTGATTAGCGTTTAGAGTTAATATGCTATCGTTAAAAACTGGTGGAATTGTAAATGTTCCAGATATATTAATATTTCCAACTATATCTAAATTACCATTAATAATAGTATTACCAGTAACAATACTATTTCCATATACTATATCATTACCTAGTATAATATTATTTCCATTAATTATATTTGAACCAGAAACATATAAATTTGATAAAATTGTTGTATCACCATAAATTAATGTAGTTGTACTAACTGATAAACTATTTAATACTAGGTCTGGATCTACACTACCACTACCACCAAAAAAATCTTCATAATATCTAACCATGTAATTATTAATATTATTGATATTATTTTTAAATATAAAATGTTATTTTCTAATTTATTTATAATGTCAGATATTGAATATAATAATACCTTGGAAAATAGTAAAAATATCAATCTAAAACAAAATGGTAGAATTTTTCCTAATTGGATTATGCAAAATTTTAGAAAATATGTATTACCAGATGTTATTAGGAAAGAAGGTGATGATCCTTGTAATGAAGTTAGAGAAAAGGGATTAACTTTATATCAGCAATTTATTGGTCAATATATTAACTATGAATCACCTTTCAAAGATATTCTTGTTTATCATGGTGTTGGTGCCGGTAAAACGAACAGTGCAATTAATATTTATAATGTTTTATTTAATTATACACCAAAATGGAATGTATTTTTATTAATCCCGGCATCTTTACATGATGACCCTTGGCTCAAAGATATTAAAGTATGGATGAACAAAGAAAATTATGAAAAAATGTTTTCTCATATTATATTCGTTCATTATGATTCCCCTTTTGCTGATAGAGACTTTATTGAAAAAACAAAGAAAGCAGATTCAAATAATACAAATGTATTTATTATAGATGAAGCACATAGATTTATTAATAATGTTTATAATAATATTTCTAGTAAAAAAGGTAAAAGAGCACAAACTATATATGATTATATTCAACAAGAAAAAATAGATAATCCTAATACACGTGTTGTATTATTATCTGCTACACCAGTTGTTAATAATCCTTTTGAATTAGCATTAATTTTTAATTTATTAAGACCTGATACATTCCCTTCATCAGAAGCATTATTTGAACAATTATTTATTTCTTCAACTAACTTTGCTTCACTTAGTGAATCAACTAAAAATATGTTTCAAAGAAGAATTTTAGGATTAGTATCTTATTATATAGGTGCAACACCTGATAAATTCGCTCAAAAAACAGTTCATTATGTTGAAATACCTATGGAAGAATATTTTGAAGAAGTATATAATTATTTTGAACATATAGAAGAAGAAAAAGAAAAATTAAATAAACAAAGGTCTAGAGGAAAAGTTGGTGACCAAATGTCAACATATTCATCATATACAAGACAAGCGTGTAATTTTATATTCCCACCTATATCTGATAGAGTTAATGGTGAGAAAAGACCTAGACCAGGACAATTTAGAATTACTGAAAGTGATGGTATGACATTAGATGAAGGTAAGAATCAAGATAAAAGAAAAGAATTAATTAAATCAAATAAAGGAGTTGTTGAATATATTAATGCTATTAATAATTTTATTATTACATTTCAAGAATTTTTAAAAGAACATCATAGAAAAGATATACAAAATAAACATACTATTCTTGATGATATTAAAGATTTTCATAATAAATATAATGGTAGTTTTACACAGTTCCATCAGGATGATAAAAAGAAATCATTATTGTATCAAGCAATGTATATGTCTAGTCCTAAATTTGTTAGAATAATGTTTAATATATTGAAAACTAAAGGAACAGTTTTAATTTATTCTAACTATGTTGAAATGGAAGGATTACAATTATTAAAATTATATCTTAGTTTTATTGGATTTGTTGATATTGATAAAGATGCTGAATTTAATAAAGGTAAATTAGAACCTAGTAAAACACTTTCAAAAGATGGATTTAGATATTGTGAGTTCCACGGAGGTATTGAAAAAGATGTTCGTAAAATAAATAAAGATATTTTTAATATGTCAGAAAATAAATATGGTAAATATTGTAAAATTATTATGATTTCACCAGCAGGTGCTGAAGGTATTAACTTGAATAATGTTAGACAAGTACATATTACTGAACCTTATTGGAATGAAGTAAGAATAGAACAAGTTATTGGTCGCGCCCTTCGTTATTGCCAACACAAAGATTTACCAATGGAAGAAAGAAAGGTTGATATATTTAGATATAAAATGATTAGAAAATCAGGTAAAGAAACTACTGATGAAAGAATGGAAAATATTTCCCGTAGAAAGAATAATTTATTATTATCTTTTATTGAGGCAGTAAAAGAATCTGCTGTAGATTGTGAACTTTTCAAAGCGCATAATATGATGGGTTCTAAATATAAATGTTTTCAATTTAATGAAGATGCACTTTTTGAAAAACCTATTGGACCTGCTTATCAACAAAAAATAGATTATGATTTGAAAGTAGACAATGGACTTAATTCTAAAAATTCTATTGTATCTAAAATTAAAGTTTTTAAAATTAAGGCTGTTAAAAAAATTAGCGAAGATTTATATTCTGAAGAAAAAGTTTATTGGTTTAATAATAATACTGGTGTTGTATATGATTTTGAATTAAATTATCCTATAGGTAGAGTAAATAAAGATGATAATGGACAATTTATTAAATTAGAAAGTGATGTATATGTTATTGAAAATATAATTAGCATACCTGAATTTAAGTTATATTAATAACTTAAATGAAGAGGTCTAATAATAAATTATTTTGACCTGAGTTTAAATTATATAATTAAATATAACTTAAATGAAGAGGTCTAATAATAAATTATTTTGACCTGAATTTAAATCATAATTAAATATAATTTAAAAAAGGGTTCTGATTTATTTAAGGTTTATTAATTTTATTTATTTAATTACGATTTTTTTTATCTTTATCATTTCTATTTAAAATAGCAAAGTTTTCTTTATTTGCATAATTAGTAAAAAACATAATAAAATATAAAAAGAGTAATATACCTTTACCAACATTACTAATTGTATGAACAGTACTATTACCTTTACCCTTAAATGCAACAACTGCCATTGCTACAACAAAAGGTGTAATTACAGTATAGAAAATCATATTATTTTTAACAATTTTATTTGATTTGTGATTTGAGTACATAATACCAGATGTAACAACACCTAGCATAACAAGTACACTTGCGAATTGCCAAAATAAATTGTCAGTTGTAAGAAAAGCAGACATTAAAGAAGTAACTGTAGCACTAGATAAATCAACAGGTGGTAGAGTATTAGTAGACATAGATTATTATATAATTATTACTAGATTTTTTTTATTTAAAAATTAAAATAATAAATTAATTATATATTTAATTTAATGCAAAATGATAATAGTTTAATGTGTTCTACATGTGATGTCCCTGAATTTTCATTAAATGGATTATCTTGTTGGGCTAAAATTGTTTATGTTTATGATGGTGATACAGTCCATATTGTTATTAATTTTAATCATTCCCTTACTAAATTTAATTGTAGGTTATTCGGTATTGATACTAAAGAAATGAAATCAACTAATTCTAATGATAAAGATTATGCTATTCAAGCAAGAAATCATTTATTAAGTAAAGTATTAGATACTAATACTAATTTAAATAATATTAATAAAAATAATATTAAAGAGTTATGTGCTAATTCTAAAAAATTAGTATGGGTTAATTGTTTAGAATTTGATAAATATGGTAGATTATTAATTGAAATTAAAGATACACCACAATCTACTAAAACATATAATCAAGAACTAATTGATTTAGGTTTAGCATATGCTTATTATGGTGGGACTAAAAATAATTAAATTTATTTTTATTATATAACATTATATAATAAAAATGAAAATATGTGTTGGAGGTATATGTTCTCATTGGAAATTTAATTTACAATATGGAGGAGGTAAACCTCAATGGACTGTGTTACAACATAATGGTCCAATGTTTCCACCACCATATATTCCTCATAAAATACCAGTATTTATTAATGGTAAAGAAACTATTTTACCTTCTCAAGCAGAAGAATATTTAACAATGTTTGCTAGATATATTGGAACTGAATATATGAATAATCCTAATTTTAAAAAAAACTTTTGGAAAGAATTGAAACCAGAATTAAAAAATATTAATGTTAATTCACTTGATGAAATAGATATTACACCAATTAAAAAACATCTTGAATACGAAAAAGAAAAAAAGAAAACATTAACTAAAGAAGATAAGGAGAAAGAAAAAGAAAAACAATCTGTTTTAGATGAACCTTATAGATTTTGTATTATTGATGGTGTCCAACAACAAGTAGGTAATTTTAAAATTGAACCACCCGGTATTTTTATTGGTCGTGGTGACCACCCTAAAATTGGTTTTATTAAAAAAAGAATTCAACCTGAAGATGTTATTATTAATATTTCTAAAGATGCACCTATACCAAAACCACCTTCAGGACACAAATGGAAAGAAATAATTCATGATAAATCAGTTATCTGGTTATCATCTTGGAAAGAAGAGATTACAGGAAAAAATAAATATATATTTACTAGTTTAGATTCTTTCTTCAAATCTAAAAGTGATGAATCCAAATTTGATTTAGCAAAAAGTTTAAAAAAGAAAGCATCACATATTAGAGAAACATATGAAAATCAATTATCTGATAAAGATGATAAAATAAAACAATTAGCGACAGCATTATATTTTATTGACCATTTAGCATTAAGAGTTGGTGGGTCTAAAGATACTAAAGAAGAAGCAGATACTGTTGGTGTTACATCATTAAGAATTGAACATGTTGGTTTATTAGGTGATAATACAATTAAATTAGATTTCTTGGGTAAAGATTCCGTTAGATATTGTAAAAAAGTTTCAGTTCATCCACAAGTATATAAAAATCTTGAATATTTTTCTAATAATAAAAAGAATAAAGATGAATTATTTGATTTGATTAATGCTACAGCCCTTAATGATTATCTTAGTTCATTCTTAAAAGGTTTAACTGCTAAAGTATGGAGAACATATAATGCTAGTCTTGTTTTTCAAAAAGAACTTGATAAAATTAAATTAGATAAAATAGAAAATGCAGGTCCAAATGAAAAACTTAATTATTTAATTGCAATGTTTAATCAAGCAAATACAGAAGTTGCACTACTATGTAATCATCAAAAAAGTGTTAATACTAATCTAGATAATACACTTGATAAAATAGATAATCAAATTAAAGAATTAAAAAAAAAGAAAACAAAAACTAATGATAAATATAAAACAAGACTTATTGAAAATAAATTAAAAGTTCTTAAAATTAAAAAAGATACTAAAGTTAAAATGAAAAATGTATCCTTAGGAACATCTAAAAATAATTATATTGACCCTAGAATTATTTTTGCTTTTATTAAAAAATATGATATACCACCTGAAAAATTATTTACTAAAGTTTTATTAAAAAGATTTGAATGGGCTAGTAAAGTTGATAAAGATTATAAATTTTAATAAAGTATATATTTATTAATCATTATTATAATTAATTAATAAATATATTTTTTTCATATATTTATTAATGTATTTATCTAATTTAGCATTGTTGCAAAATGGTGGTTCTTATGATGACTGTAAAAAAACTATTATAAAAAATGTAATGGAAGAATTTAAAAATAAAAAATTAAAAACTAGAAATGGAACCCTTGTTACTAATCAAAAACAAGCAATGGCTATGGCTTTGAGTATGGCTCATTCTAAATGTTCTATGAATAAAGAAGAAATAAAAGACTTGATAAAAAAAGTTGATAAAGATTTAAATGATATGAATAAAGATATTATTTTATCTAATTTAATTGAGACTAAAGATGTTTTAATATTTTTAAGAAAAAAAAATAAATCAAAACATATTTATGTTTTCAAGAATTTATTATGGGATAAAATAGTTCATATGCATAGAAATAATAAAAAATTAAATAGTAATATGTGGGATGAAATAGAACAAATAAATAATATTTAATTTTATAATTTATTATAATATGATTAATGTTACAAAATTTAAAAATGAATTAATTAATAAATATAATTATTATAATGCTTGTGTAGATATATTAAATAAATCTAATGATGATTATATTGATTTCTTATTTTTACATTTATCTAAAAATATTTGTTTTAAAATATCTAAATTAAATCAACAAAATAATAATGACTATATAAAACAAATATATATTGAAAAAAATAATAATTATAATATAAATATTATTGAATTATATGGTAAATATTTGTTAGATGAGGAAAAAGATATAATTAGTAAAGGTTCTTTCAACGTATATTTTTATATTGAAAAATATCCAAAAAAGAAAACAAAAGAATATTATTTTTTTAAGAATAGAAGAGATTTTTTAATCCCTTGTTTTTTACATAATAAAACTATTGAATTTTTAGAATTATTAAATATTACTAATTCAGAAATATATTTTAACAGATTAAGAATGTTTTTTGATACTATAAAAAAATTAAGAACTAATTTTAAAACAATAGATAGATTAGGTATTATTGTTGATGGTTCAGCAACATTAACAATTCATAATGTTCGTAAAATGGAAGATTTAGATTTAATAATATATCATCCTGATTTTAAAAAAGATAAAATAAAAAATAAATTAAAACAAATTCATAAAGATTTACCTTTTGTTGATGCATATTTTCATGATATATTATTTTGGGATGGTGAAAATAAAAAAGTTTTAGATAAACAAGTTTCATTTATTACAAATAATAAAATTACTGATTTTTATTATGTTCCATTTACTCCATCTTTACATTATTATTTTTATGGAACCAAAATTATATTACTCAATTATAATCTTAGATATAGGGCGATGAGACATTATCCTAAAAATATTGCTGATTTAATTATTACAAGAATTAAATTAAATATTAATGTTCCTAAAATAAATAAATTAGGTGATTTTATAAATGCTAATAATGAAAAAATGTATGATAAACAAGAATTTATAAGAATTATGATTAAATATTTAGATAAATTTGGTTATAAAATGAATTATGATAAAGTAATGAGTGAATTAGAATTAATAACTAAATAATATTATAATTTAACAAAATATATAAAAAAATATTTATTTTACTAAATAATGAGTAAAATAATTATACCACGTGCATCTTATAATAATAGCAGGACACAATATTTATATGCAAAGAATCCATTATTCTGTAATAAATATTACAAAAATAATATTGTTTATCAATATTCAGGACCGATTAATTCTTGTGATGAAACAGTATTAAATGAAATTGTTGTTATGAATAGAAGGTCTATTAATATGTTTTATGATTGGCGCCAGGTTAATCATTTTTTTAGTAAATATGATTTATATTTTAATGAAATTCATATTGTTAAATATTATATTTATCGGGCATTTAAATATCATTTTGTTATTACATTTAATAATAGTAATTATCTATGGGAAAAAAGATTTAATAAATCTGATAAAGGTGGTATAAATGAATTAAAAATATATAGTATATATAATACTTTTGATATGTATACATTATTATCTGAATATTATGATAAGCCTAATATTGATAATTTAGAATTAAATCAAGTATTAAATGTTGATAATAATTCTGACAATTCTAATAATTCTAATAATTCTAATAATTCAGATAATAACTCTGATAATAATAATTACTGTTGTGGTAATGGATGTGTAAATTGTGTACGCCCTTTAGGGTGAAATTGTTCGCCTTAAGGTGATGTTTTTTATTTATAAAAAATTGCACCAAAGGAGTATGTTTTTTATAAATAAAAAATTGCAGGCTTTAGTGTCATGTATAATAATTATTTTATATTATTAATAATAATATTATAAAATGCTTAGAATTATTAAAGATAATTGTCCTTATTGTAATCATAATATGATTGCTATAATTGATGATAAAGAATTTTGTTCAAAATATTGTATTAAATGTTGGAAATATATTTGTCTATTTGGTTATCCAATTTATGCAACATCATATATATCATATATAAGACCTAATAATAATCTTCTTGAAAATGTGTGTGATGTACATAAAAAAATTTATTTTAAGAAAACTAATTAATTTAATTCTAATGTTTCTATTATTTGTTTAGATAATCTTTTAACAACAGAATATGATACTGCATTTCCTGCTAATTTATATAATCCTGAATCACTAATGTTTTTAGGTAACTTATAATTATGTGGAAATCCTTGAAAATTAAAACATTCTCTAGGTGTTAATTTTCTAATTCCCTTATCATCTTTAATAATAGGTACGTTGTGACCCCCCTGTCCCATATTGGCTGTGAGAGTTGGCACCACGTTTGTTTTATTTTCTCTAACATAATATCTTCTATATTGATAAATAGTATTAGTATCTATTTTATTAATAACACTTTCATTTAGTTTATCCCAAATAGCAGATTTATTATTATAATAATATTTATCATCAATATTATCTTCAATTAAATCAGATATTTTATATTTTTTTTTGTCATAAATATCTGGAAATTTAAAATTATCATAATGATTTTTATTTTTAAAACATACTATATAAATTCTTTCTCTACCTTGTGGTATATCAGAATGTTCTGATGTATTTAATATAGCATATTTATAATAATAATTACTTTTTTCAATTTCAGAAATAATAGTTTTAAATGTATTACCATTATCATGTGATTTTAAATTTTTGACATTTTCTAAAACTATAACTTTTGGATTATGCTTTTTAATAATTTCCATAATTTTCCAAAATACATTTGAACGCTCATCATTAAATCCTAATTGTTTGCCCGCTATTGAAAATGGTTGACAAGGAAACCCTGCTGTTAATATATCCATTTTTGGAATAGTATTAACATCAATATCATTAATATCACATAATACTAATTTATTTTTAAAATTATCATTATATATTTTTTCACTATTTTTACATATATCATTTGCATATATTGTTTCTACTTTCTTTGTTTTCTCAAATGCTAAAGAAAAAGCACCTGTTCCTGTAAATAGTTCTACTAATGTATAATGTGTCATTACTTATTTTATATATATTATATATAAAATAAACAATTTATAAATCAATTTTTATTTTGATATTTAAATATCATTTATGTGATTATCAAATAATAAAGTGATGTATTTTTTATCAATTTGTTTAATTAAAGTTTCTGGTGCAATATGTGGACGAAGTTTAGATTTACAAGTTTGCTCATATGTTTTATTTGAACTAATTTTTATATTTTTCCAAGGTCCATCTGTATTTTTTAAATTTATCAAATATAGTTTAAATTTTTTATTTAACCAATCTCTTCCATCAAGTAAACATAATTTATCCCATGATTCTTTAGGTCCAAATGATATAGGACCATCCGATGTATAACATTTACATTCATATGTTTGTTTATTTTTATAATCTATCAAATCTCCTACTAATGAATTATTACAATCAATATTATTTTTTTGTAATATAAATTTAATTAAATTTTCACTAATATTTTCATTAAGACCATTTAATCTAGTTAAACATCCATATTTGTTATCTAAATTTTTAATATCATTATAATATACTAATGTTTTATCAAAATATTCTAATAATATGTCCTTTCTATCAATACATTTTTTAGATTTTACTATTTTACATTTATGATTTTTATAATTCCTTTCTGATTTATATGATTTATTACATTTATCACACAAATATTCAATATTAATATTACATTTATGATTTTTATAATTCCTTTCTGATTTATATGATTTATTACATTTATCACATTTAAAATTATTATTATCTAACATTTTTAATTAATTATATAATATATTTTTTATTTATATATTATATATTCAATTTTTATATAATTTAATCAACATATTCTTTTTATTTTAATCAACATCTTCTACATGTGGTTGTGGTGTTGGCATAGAACTCATATCTGGCATAGGATATGACCCTGGTGTTCCTTCAGGGCTAGATGAACCTGCCGATCCTGCAGGTCCTGAAGACCCTGCTGATGATTGATATGCCCTTTGAATAAGTGGCATCAATACTTTCTCAACTTGTTTATATCTATCTTCATATTCTTCGGTTGTTGCTTCTGGGTTACTATCTAGCCATTCTAGTGCCTCATTAACTGCCTTTTCAAATGTTGATGCTTCATCACCTAAAGCGGTTTTCATCTTATCATTATCTAGAACTGTTGATTTAGCATTATAACAATAACTTTCTAATTTATTCTTTGCTTCAATACGGAGTCTAACCTTTTCATCATCTTCCTTAAATCTTTCTGCTTCTTTTACCATTCTCTCAATATCATCTTTTGATAAACGATTTGATTCATTTGTAATAGTAATCTTTTCTAATTTTCCTGTTGATTTCTCAACTGCTGAAACTTGTAGAATACCATTAGCATCAACATCATAAGTAATTTCAATTTGTGGTGTTCCTCTAGGCATTGGTGGAATACCCTTTAGATTAAACTCTCCTAGTTTGTTATTATCTCTAGTTAGTTGTCTTTCACCTTCAAATACTTGAATGGTTACCGCTGGTTGATTATCTGATGCTGTTGAAAATGTTTGTGTTTTCTTTGTTGGTAAAGTAGTTCCTCTAGGAATAAGTGTAGTCATTACACCTCCTGCTGTTTCAACACCTAGAGATAATGGTGTAACATCAAGTAAAACGATTTGGTCTAACTTTTCATCACTATTACCTGATAAAATGGCTGCCTGCATACTTGCGCCAATAGAGATAGCCTCATCACAATTAACGCTTTTACATAATTCTTTACCATTAAAATAATCACTTAACATTTCTTGTAATTTAGGAATTCTACTAGAACCTCCAACTAGAACAACTTCGTCTACTTGAGATTTAGATACTTTAGCATCTCTTAAAACTGTATCAATAGTTTCTAAAGCACGTTTAAAAATATCAGCACATAAACTATCAAACTTGGCTCTAGTAATATTGACATTTAAATCTAATCCATCCTGGATAGAATCAACTTCTACCGTTGTCTGACTTGCGGATGTTAAAGTTCTCTTTGCACGTTCGCATACTGTTCTTAATCTTCTTACTGCTTTTTTATTTTCTGATAAATCAACTTTATGTTTCTTTTTAAATTCTTCCATTACATAATTTACTAATTTATTATCCACGTCAATTCCCCCTAAATGATTGTTACCACACGTGCGTTTAATTTCATAAACACCGTCTTCTAAAGATAAGAGTGTTGTATCTGTAGTACCACCACCGCAATCAAAGACAATAATCATTTTCTCTTTTCCGTCATTAGTATTTTTTTCTAGACCATATGCTAGTGCTGCGCTAGTTGGCTCATTAATAATTCTCAAAACATTTAAGCCTGCGATTTTACCTGCGTCAATTGTCGCTCGCTTTTCTTGATCGTGAAAGTGCGAAGGCACAGTGATCACTGCATCTGATACAGTATGTCCTAAATAAACTTCTGCTTGTTCTTTAAGATAAGATAATAACATTGCTGATACTTCTTCAGGTGTAAATTCTTTTTCTTCCCCTTTATAAGTAACTTGAATATAAGGTTTATTATTTTTATTAACAACTCTAAAAGGGAATGATTTTAAGTCATCTTGAATTAATGGGTCATCATAATTACGACCAATAATTCTTTTAATATCATAAAGAGTATTTGCTGGATTTGATGATGCAGCTGACTTTGCAGCAGCACCAATTAATCTTTCAGTTTCATTAAAACTAATATAGGATGGGGTCGTACGTTCCCCAATAGAATTTGAAATTACTTCAACCTTACCATTTTTATATACAGAAACACACGAATACGTAGTCCCGAGGTCAATACCGATTGCTACTTTTTTATTTGACATTTTGCTAATTAACTTTTAATAAAAAAATATCTTTAAATAATTTATTAACTAAAATATTTTTTGTATTTATCATCATTAATAAATTCTTCCCATTGTTTTCTAATTTCAGGATTTTTCATAATTTTATCATTTTTTTTATAGTTTCTTAATTGATTATTTATCCATCTACCTAAATATTTTTTTTCTTTATCTTTATCTATTGTTGAGGGTCTTTTTTTATTTTCATCAATATAATCTTTTATTTTTTTTAATTTATAATTCCAGTCTTCTTTATTTGAAATAAAATATTTTTTATATTTATTATCATTAGTAAATTTTTCCCATAATATTTTAATATTTTTATTTTTCATACTATATACTTCTTTTTTATAATTTTTTTTTTGGGTTCTTCCCCACATACCTAAAAATTTAATATTATTATTTTTATCATTTTCAGATGGTATTTTTTTATTTTTATTAATATATTTTTTATATAATCTTAAATTATACATCCAATCTTCTTCATTTGTAATAAAATATTTTTTATATTTATTATCATTAGTAAATTCTTCCCATAATAATTTAATTTTAGAATTTGTCATAATATTTTTAATTTTTTTATAATTTGTTATTTGGGTTGATCCCCACATACCTAGAAATTTAATATCATTATCTTTATCATGTTTAGATGGTCTTTTTTTATTTTTATTAACATATTTTTTATATAATTCTAAATTATACATCCAATCTTCTTCATTTGAAATAAAGTATTTTTTATATTTATTATCATTAATAAATTTTTCCCATAATAATTTAATTTCAGAGTTTTTCATAATTTGTTTTTCTTTTTTATAATATGTTATTTGGGTTGATATCCAATTAGTTAATGAAACAATTTCTTTATCTTTATCATTTCTAGAAGGTCTTTTGTTATTTTCATCAATATAGTCTTTTACTTTTTGTAATTTATCATCCCATGAAATATCTTTAAATTCTTTGACACCAATTAAATAATTATTAACTATATCGATATCTTTAGTAACTTTATTAGTTTGTTCTTTATTATTCTTATTATAAAAATTAGTATCAACTAATTTAATTTTATCTTTGAATAAATTATCATATTCTTTTATTCCTGATAATGATTGTAAAATATCATTATATTCATCACACCAAATAAATATATTAGCAATCTTATTAGGATTATTTTTGTCTAATCTAATTGCTCTAGATATTCTTTGTATTAATCTAATTTTATTAGTTGGTGGTGTTGTAATATAAATTGAATCACAAGATGGTATATCAATACATTCATCTAAAATCCTAATACTAAATAATAATTGTATATTATTATTATCATTTTCAAATATATTTAATATTTTATTTCTATTTTTAGAATTAGTATCAGAATTAATTATTTGAGTATTATATTCCAAATAATAAAAATTATTTAATATATTTAATGAATTAATCATAATTTCAATTTCTTCATTTGAAGAACAATAAATAATACATTTCTTTGAACCATGTTTTAACAAATTAATAAATAAGAAATTACATTTTGATTTTATATTATTATCAATATTATAAATTGATAATTCATTATTTAATAATTCATTATCTTCGTGAATAGATGGTAACCATATTCTATAATCAGTAATATATTTATTACCTTCTTTTGATAATATTGCTTCATTAAAAGTCATATTATAAACCACTTCACCAAATATATGTTCACTATCAAAAAATATATCATTAGTTTCTAATTCATAAATTCTTGGTGTTGCTGATAAAAATAATATTCTTATATTTTCATTATTTAATAATTTATAAAAATAATCTTCTTCATTTATTAAATTATTAACACTTATATTATGGAACTCATCAATAATTAATAAATGATTATCATCTAATAAATGTGTAATTTGTGAAATTATATCAACACTTTTATATGTAGATGATATTAAAAAATTATTTCTAGTTTTAATAAAATCAATTATAATATTTATATCTCTGTCACCATCTGAATCAACTAAAATAGTATCATCTTTATTAAATCCATACTCAACAAATCTATTCAAGTTTTGTTTTGCAAATTGTTTTAATGGTGATATAATTATGATTTGTTTAAATTTAGTAGATATTAAAAACGATGTTAGCGTTTTACCTGTGCCACATGGTAATGATAAAATACCTCTCATATTTCCGTCTTTATAAAATTTCTTAAATTTTTTAAATGCTTCCAATTGATAATTATGTGGTATTATTTCTGTATTATCATTTTTAATAGTTTCTTTTATAAATTCTTTTTTAATATATTTAATATTATCCGTTTGTGGTAATAATAATAAATTATTAGATAATTTAGAAGTATAATAAACATATCCAGTTAAATTAGGTAATCTACATTTCCAAGCGTGAAAACCTGCTAAATCAGAAATAGTTATTCCATTATCATAACCATATTTACATTGAAAAATAGAATATTCAGGTTTATTAAATTCATTAAAATGATAAGAAACTAAATCTATACCTGTATCTTTTAATGGATTTTCTTTATTTTCTTTTCTAATTAATCTATTAATATTATGAGAACCAATTATATTACAATCTATTAAAATAGTTTCTGGTGTATCTTTCCATAACCAACAATTATATAATAATGTATTATTAATATAATTTCTAATAAATATTTCATATTCTAATCCTTTTATTTGATTATCCATTTTATTTTATATTTGAGCGTAGTATAATATAATATAATTATACCTAAATATAAAATAAATAAATAAATCAATTTTTTATAAAATAATAATAATAATAAATTATTTAAACTTTACCATATTCCCATATATTAATCCAATTATTAATATCATCTTTAATATTATCATCTTTAGTTAATGCATAAGCCATAGTTAAATAATACATACCTTTTAACTTTTCTCCTGAGGTTGAACTATATAATTTTCCCATCTTTTTTAATGAACCTATATGATTTTTATTACTAGCCATAATATAATATTTTTCTGATGCTGTTAAATTATCATCATCTAAACTATTGATTTTATTAGAATAATATAAATTACCTAATAAAAACATAGCATCAACATGACCTCTTTCAATAGCCCACAAAAAATATTGTTCTGCTTTAACATAGTCTTTAATTTTTTTATAATATTTGCCTAACATAAACATTGCACCAACATGACCTTTTTTAATAGCCATATTAAAATATTCAGTTGATTTAGAAATATCAGTTAAACTATAATATAATCCAATATTACACAAAGAATCTGGATTATCTTGAGATAACATAAAATATTCAAGTGCTTTCTCCATTTGATTTAATTTTGTATAAATTATTCCTAGTTTGTAATTTGAATTTATAACTTTTGTTCTAGAATTTTCAAAACATTCTATTGCTAAACTATATTCTTTTTCAACATCAAAATAATATTGACCTAAATTATATTCAGCAATTTTATAATTTTTACTAATACAATAATTTAATAATTTTAGACCTTTAGAATATTTTTTATTCTGAATATAAATAATACTAATAATATTTAAAATATCTAAATGTTCATCATATTTCCCACTAAAAATATCTTTCATATCAAATGTATCATTAACACCTCCTGAGGCGTAAAATAGAGTATTGTCAATATTAAATTTTAAAGTATTATTATCTAATGTTGTATTAATTGTTTTAAATACACATTTATCGTAAATATAGTTTTCCATATTGATTTATTAATAAAATAACATCGTTATCAATAATTTATTAAATCAATTTTTTCCATAATAAAACAATAGTCTTTATTAAATAGTTCTTCTACCTAATTAAATTAAAAATACTTTATATATTAGCTTGTTCTTCTGCAAAATGATGTGCATAGTCTTCTTCTATGTAATGAGATATATCTCTTCTACACATAGCACAAGTATCTATTTTAGAATAACATTCATAACAATAATGATGATTACATCCAGTCTTAATACTGTAATCAAAAGTTTCATAACAAACAGGGCATTCGAAATTATCTTTTATTAAATGTTCTTTAATAAAACATAATTTTTCATTTTCGGGATTGTAATCATTTGACAATAAAAAGTTCACAAAAATATCAATATTATGTCTAAATATTGATTCAATAAAAAAGATTGAATCTAAATTACGATTGTCAATTGCCATTTTAAAATATTTAATCGCTTCAGGATAATTTCTTATTTCCTCATAATAATGTCCTAACCTATCCATTGCCTCTACATTACCTTTTTCAATAGCCATTTGTAAATATTTAATCGCTTCAGAATAATTTTTCATATAATAATAATGTTTTCCTAAATTACACATTGCATTAGAATTACCATTCTCAATAGCCATCAAATAATATTTAACTGCTTCTTCGTATTTTCTCATGTTATCATCATAATAATATCCTAATTCATTCATTGCATCAGAATCACCACGACAACTAGCCATTTTATAATATTTAATGGCTTCTGTATAATTTCTTTCAATCTTGTTATAATAATTTCCTAACTTGTACATTGCCCTAACACGTGTAGCATCTTTATCAATTGCAATATTATAATAATACAACATTTTGTTATAATTTTTATGAATACGGCACAAATCTCCAATGACACACAACAAATAATTTTTAATTTTAAAAGCAAAAATTTTTGATTGTATTTTTTTGTTTATATCTATTAAATATTCAGCATTCATGATAATGAGTTGCTTCTCATCATCGGACAGTTCAATATTATTTATGTTAAATAGATTAATAATCTCCATAATAATTTGTTATAATAAAATAATTAATCATATCTGACTATTTTTTTTTCAATTTTTTCTATTGTTCTTCTACATTATTAGATATCTTTTCTTATATTATAGTGTTCTCCTACATATAGCACAAGTATTTAATTTATAATAACAATTATAACAATATTTATGATTGCAACTAGTCTTAATATAATAATTAAAATTTTCATAACAAATAGGGCATTCAAAATTATCTTTTATTAAATTATCTTTAATAAAACATAGTTTTTCATTTCCAGGATTATAATCATTTGACAATATATATTTAATATATATACTAATATTATCAATAAACAAGGTTTCTAAATTTAACTTTGCATTAGAATTACCTTTATTAATACTCATTAAATAATATTTAATCGCTTTATTATAATCTTTTTCTATATTTTCATAATAACATCCTAAATTGTTCATCTCTTTAGAATTACCTTTATTAATACTCATTAAATAATATTCAATCGCTTCAGAATATTTACCATCCTCGTCATACATACATCCCATTTCATATAAAGCATTATGATTACCTTTATCAATAGCCATATCTAAATAATTAACTGCTTAAGATGAATTACCTATTTTATCATAATAACATCCTAATTCATACATTGCATCAGAATTACCTTTATCAATTGCCAATTTATAATAATATATCATTTTATTATATTTATTATTAACACAACATAACAAACCAATAATATATAATAATTTGTTATATATTTTAAAATCAAATTCATTATTTTTTATTTTATCATTTATATTTATTAAATAATCATGATATCTAATAATTATTTTTTTATAATTATTAGATAATTCAATATTGTTAATTTTAAATAGATTGATAATCTCCATATTTATTTTAATTAATAGTAAAATAATTATAATAAATAAATAAATAAATCAATTTTTCCGCTTCAAAGAAGTGAAAAAACACGCCAAATATAAAGACTGCAATTTTTCCGCTTCAAATAAGTGAAAAATTATATATCTATAATTCTAATTCATCAGAATCGGAATCAGAACTATCAACAACAGGTTTAGTTTGCGACTTTGATGATATATAATAATCATCTTCAGAATCTGAATCTGAACTAGAATTAGAATTATAAACAACAAAAGTTTTAGTATGTAAACTAGATGATGCAGATGTAGTTGATGATGTTGCTAATGATGCAGATGATGATGCCATATTAGAATCAGGTTGAATTACATTTGTCTTTTTAAATTTATAACTTGTTTTCTTAACTGGTTTATCTGTATTATCAATATTATCTTTATTATCAACATTATCTGTTTTCTTCTTTCTAACAACTCTTTTCTTTTTCTCAGTTGTTAAATCATTATTAACATTTACAGAATCATTATTATCTGTTTTCTTTTTTCTAATAACTTTCTTTTTTTCATTAGTATCAGTATTTTTTTGATTAGTATCAGATTGTGTTTCATTAGTATTAAGTTCTATTTGTGGTGGTGCCATATTAACAAAGTAATCTTTTTCTTCGTTAGCAATAATAGTATTAGAATCATAATACTTTGTAAATACTTCGTGTTCAATTGTATTTTCAACAAGAACTCTTAAAATCATAACTTGTTGTTTTTGACCAATGCGACAGGCTCTAGCAATTGCTTGTGTTTCAATCGCTAATGATTCTTTCCTTGGTGCATCAATTGGTTCAACAAAAAATATATGTGTTGCTTCAGTAAGATTTGTTCCAGACGCAGCGTTTTTTAAACTTAACATGATAACTTTATGAGTATCACCATCTTTAAATTTTTTGATTGCTGATGTTCTAGACCATACATTACCTTTAATAAAAGTATTACCAATACCATTATCAGATAATGTTTTACCAACTAATCTAAGCATATCATCCCATTGTGAAAATACAATAATTCTTGTATCATCTCTAGTAGTAATACATCTAATAATTGAAATAAGTTTTCCTAGTTTAGAACCATATTTTTCAATTAATAAATTATCTTGAGATAAATTTAAATCTTTTTCTACTGTATTTTTATTTTCAGAAATAATTTTAATAAGTTCTTTACCTTCCAAGTCTTGTTTACACATGGGGCATTTCTTTACATTATTAAGACACATTTTAATACAATCATAACAGAACATATGCCCGCAACTAGTTAAAGTTGGTTTATCTAAACAATCCATACAAATAGCACAACTTTCTTCGTCCATAGTTGAAGGTTCATCAATCTTTTCTAAAATGGTTAGAATAAATTTAGATTCAGAAATAATTCTATTATAATTAGCAAAAACCATATTATACTCTGGTCTAGTTTTATCTAATAATGTAATCTTTTTAGAATAAGTTTCTAAATTTTGTTTATGATGGTCAATCATTTTAGACTTGATTACATCTAAATCTACTTCATCTAAAGAACCAACAATTTTTCTAGCAGATTCTAAAATTAAAGGATGACAGCATAATTGCTGTAATTCCATTTTTGAGATACTATTTTTCTTTGCGTCATATAATTGTTTTTCAGTATCAGTAAATTTAACCCAAATAATCTTTTCTTGATATCCCATAATATCTACTTCATTTTCAACATCACATTTACGATGTCTGATACATAAATTATTTAATACAGTTTCCCAAACACAATTCATTCCAACTAGTTTATCATATAACTTTGATGATAAATTGTTTTCAAATCTTTTTGTTCCTGTATTATTAATATTTTCTGATTTTGCAAAATTAATATATTTATTATCTTGATTTTCAAATTTTAATTTAATATATTTAACACAGTTCATTAAACCACCATAATTAATAAATGGTGTTCCTGAAACATACCAATTATAATTTGCATCAATTGATGTAACCCAATTACATAAATAATTAGTTTGAGCAACATTAGATAATACATTACCAAAAATCTCATGTGTTTCATCTAAAATTAATCTATGAAAATAGAAAAATTCAAAAATAGGTTGTTCGCATTTTTTAAGTGTATCTAATGTTTTATAATTACCCAAGAATGATTCTAAACTTGCTTGTGTATATTCATTTTTTTCACTAAATCTATAACTATTTGCAGTACAAGATTTATAATATAGACTTGGATAAAAACTAAAATTCATTAAAAATTGATAACTTGTAATAATACAATCTGAATTAATAAAATCATCAAAAGTCAATCCTTTGTAATCAACTTTTGTTGCAATTGTTAATAATCTAAAATGAGGACAACATTTTTTAATTTCATCTTCCCATTGTTTTAATAAATGTGATGGTGTAACAATTAATGTTGCTTTAGAAATAATTTTAGTATTGTCATCAATATTTTTCAAATAATCATTTGATGGAACAAATGGATTTTTAGCAATTAATGAAATACTTGTAATAGTTTTACCTAAACCCATTTCATCTGCTAAAATACCTCCTTTTGTTGTTGCTTTAAAACCAATTGATTCAGAACCAATTTTACAATATAAAGGGTCAATAACAATTTTTTTTTCACCAACATTAATAGTATATGAACCTGAAATATTAAAACTATAATTAGGGTTTTCAATATTTAACATTTTTGCCAAATTTCTTTTTTGATAAGTATGCAAATTAACTTTAAAATTATTAGGTTGATTAATAGGTAATACATCTGGTATATAACTAATATTTTTAATATCAGGAACAGCATTAAAATATTCTTTCCTGTTTTTCTTAGTAGTTGCATTAACAATATATAAATATAATCCAATTGATTTATTAATATATTCATCTATTAAATTATTAATAATTTGTATTTCACAATGTAAACTATAATAATTACTATAATCTGGTATATCGAGATTAGGGTCAAAAAATAATTTCCATAAAGGTGATTTATTCATAATTTCTAATAAAATTGGTAATTCATATTCATTAACTTGTCTATTTGCGTGAATAGTTTCTTTGTATGTATCATTTGTTTCATTATTTGTTATAGTTAAAAATAATTTAATATTAAACACTGAACCATCATAAGAATACAACTCAATATCATCAACTGTAATCTTTTCATTATTATAATTTCTATGAAAAGCAATAATAATCGTAAACAATTTTGAAGTCATTTTTATAATATAATATAATAATTTTATCTTAAAATATGTATTTATCAATTTTTTTCAATCTTGTAAAGATTGAAAAACCCCTTCGCCAAGGCGAGCAATTTTTTTAGAAATATAACATTAATAAATAAATAAATAAATAAATAAATAAACAAAACAACACACATCAGAAATCAGTTGTACTCAAAGTAGTGAATACCTTGGGTTGTCATCACATCCTTGGCAAATTCATATGAGTAGGGACCCTGCATATAATCATAGCAAGGACCTTTCTCATAATCATTGTCATCAAAGCAGTCATCATCCAATAACTGTTCGCAAGGTGATTTCTCACCAGGGAAAGCGTGTTGAATGTCAGACAAGTTGAACTTGAATGTGTCAATCCCAAAAATGTTTTTGGTATTGAATTCACCGAAATGGTTCAAGAACTGGATGCTGACATCCAATTCATCTTTAGGAACCGTGTTCAACAATCTAATCATTTCAACAATAGGAATCACACTTGTAGTTGTATCAGGGATTTCACCAATGTAGTCAAAGTAGTAGTCGTACTCACCAGTGTGAGTAAACTTCTTTTTGAACTCATTGTGGCACTTGTCCCAAGAATTAAAGTAGTAAGAATTGTTGAGTTTCAACTTCAACTTTTTAATACTTTTCTTTGAAACAACACACACCCACTGTTCTGATGCCTTTTTCTTTCTTTCAACAAGTTCTGAAATCAGTTCTTTCAAATTCTGAATTTCTTCAACTGAATCAAAAAGGTCTGGGAAGCACTCCATCATACGCCTAAAGTGCATTTCCGGGCTTGTGAAGGATTCAATTGTGCCTGACGATGTGCCCAAATAAAACTTCTTGAGGAAGGAAGGGATGTGGGATGCGTGTTTGAAAGCGTGGATGCCTTGGCATCTTGAAAAACAAGTTCTCAATCCAGAAAAGAAGAAAGCCTTCAAATAAACATGAACATAAAAAAGTTGGATGATGAAAGAAACATCTTCAAAAGAAGAGTTCTTTTGTTGAATAGAATTTCTGTTAATAAAATTAAACATCATTTCTTCAGTTGTCATCTTTCCTAAAAAATATAATTAATAGACAACATTTTAATTTATTTTTTCAATTTTTCTAAAAACAAAGTTTTTAGAAAATCCTGCGAGCAATTTTTCTTAAGAAAAAATACATGGTCTCTGAGGTCTGCAATTTGTTATTAAGAAATTAATAAAATAAGTTATTAATTAATAAAGAAACTTAAATAGATTAATAGATTAATAGATTAATAAAATAAGTTATTAATTAATAAAGAAACTTAAATAGATTAATAGATTAATAGATTAATAAAAGAATGACATGGGGGAGGGTTTATGAGAAGGTGAGTTGGGTGTAAATGAATAACGACACAGTAGAGTAATGTTTTTTACAGTGTATGAGCGAATATGCCTATGCAATACCAAGATGGCACTGCAATTATACAACAGAAACTATATTAGTTTAAAGCCCATGCTAACTTCAGAAGAAGTAGCACATAACTTAGTTTAAATACGTTTCAGAACAACGCTATCAAAATCTACCTATCCGCCAACCGGACAGCGCAAACTCTGACACTTGTTTCAATTGCATCTTTGAAGAAGCTTCTATAACATATAGTTATAGATAACTATCAGCACCATAAATCATCAGCATTAATGACTACAGCGACCCTGCCACTCATAGGTGGTTATGGGCTTTCAATAAAAGTATGCACATATACAACAGAAACTATATTAGTTTAAAGCCCATACTACTTCGGGGGAAGTAGCACATAACTTAGTTTAAATACGTTTCAGAACAACGCTATCAAAATCTGCCTACCCCTGGTAGCGCAAACTCTGACACTTGTTTCAGTTGCATCTTCAAATGTTTAATCAGTAAATTTATGTATAACCCGTTGGATTAAGAAATTCACTAACTATTCATTTGGACACCAATCCTTGCCAGCATATCTCATCCTGTAAGATGAGAGCAAGAACAGTGACTAATTAGTCCTCGACCCGACCCGTCACAAATGTGGGGTACTATAGTGGGTTTCGTTAGCAGTGATAATCCGCGTTACGAGTTTTTATAACATTAAACACTATAATCTGATAAATCAGACCACAATGAATAGTGCTATAGACTTTTTAGCTTTACCTTTCGGCAAAGTGTATTTAATCTATGGAACCAGTATAGACTTTTTTTTTCAATTTTTTTATCCTTTCAAGATAAGCAATTTTGTTATAAAAAAAATTGAATTATGATAATATAATAATTAATGATATTATATTATTATAAAAATGACAGATTATATTATTAATTATTCCAAGTATAATTCTAATATTATTCTTATTATTATTGAGTATTTTGAGAATTTGTTAAGTAATAAAAATTTTAATAAGTTCAATATAAAACTAGATACTAGATATGATAATAATAAATTAATATTTGAGGATTTAACTATTTTGAAAAGTAAATTAGAACAAATAATATTGTTATCATTTATTAGTAATAATGATGATGAATTATTAACTATTATAGATAGGGATATTTATAATTTATTAAAATTTATATTATCAACACCAAAAGCAGATATATTAAATAATAACAAAATTAATATAAGTAATGTGAAAGAATATGATATAAAATTTTATAATAATAATAGGCTACAAGGTAATAATTTTAAATATTTATTTCACGGTTCAAGTTCAACAAACTGGTATAGTATTTTAACAAACGGATTAATTAATTGTTCTAATACTAATTTAATGTTGAATGGTTCTGCATATGGTAGTGGTATATATTTATCTGATAATATTGAATTAAGCCAATCATTTTCTTATAAATATAACTCATCACTTCAGGAGTGTAATAATATTACAATTGGTGTATTTAAAATATCATCTGATGATTATGATAAATATAAAAAAAGAGTTAATATTTTTGTAGTACCTGATTATTCTAAATTAGAATTTGTATCAATTATTGTTTATAAAAAATTATTAAAAAGAGATGAGGTATTATATATTAATAATTATTATAGCAAAATAATACATGAAAATGAATTATCTAATAAAATGTTATTAAATAATATATCTGCAAAAAGATTAAATAATGAATATAATTTATTAAGTAAAAAATATAATGTAAAATGGGTATCTTTAGATAACAGTCCTTCAGACTGTATATCTAAAAATGATTTGATATGGGAAATAGAAATCAAAGATTTAACATTATTAATAAAATTTTATGATTATCCTATTAATCCACCATTTATTTTTATTAAAAATAAAATACTTGTTCAAACAGATAATAATGATAATACCTATGAAATATCTGATAACGGTGCATTTGTATGTAATCTAATGTCTCAAACATATTGGTCTAGTTCAATGAAAATTAATAATATAATTGATGAAATTAATAATATTATTAATAGATATTTATATATTAAACTAGAAGATGAAAATAAATTAGAAGATGCTATATCTGATTATAAAAAAATTAGTAGCAAATATTATTGGAGAGTATATCATTTGTAAAAATTTTATTTTTTTTTTACAAAATAATTTTATGAAAAAATATGTTCCTTTTTGTCCTACAAAATATTTTTGTAAAAATTTTATTTTTTTTTTAACAAAATATTTTTATGAAATTATTAATACTGACTAAATATATAAAAATATGTTTTATAAAATAAATCTTTTGTCCAAGAAATTTTTTTATAAAAAAATTTTTTTTACCATGTTTCTCCCTCCCTGGGTAAATTACCCTAAAGTGATATCACCTTGCTTAGTTGTTATGATTTAATGTGTAAATATAAACTTTTACAAGTTGAAAAATGAATGAGTATAAAATATTTTATAACATATATGCTATACTGAAATTAGCATAAATGTTTGATAATATTAGGAGGTGTCTTCAAACCTCACTTTAGAGCGATGTTGGGGGATATTGCATTCGTCTTTAAAACTCACTTTTAAAATATAAGATTTAAAAAAAAATTATTAATTAATTTAATAATGGATAATTATAAAAAATATATATGTAGTATATGTAATAAACTATATTCAAGTTATAGTTCATTATGGAATCATAATAAAAAATTTCATACTGTTATTGATTTACCCTTAAAATGTAAATATTGTGATAAAATTTATAAACATACTTCAAGCAAAATACGTCATGAAAAGACATGTGATGGTAAATATGTAAATTATAATAATAAAATTATTAAAGAAAATATAGAACTAAAAAATACTATTGATGAATTAAAAAATAAAATAAATATAGATGTTAAAGAAAATAAAAAAAAATCAAAAATAATTAATAACACAACTAATAATACAACTAATAATAACACAACTAATAATAATAATATAACTAATAATACACTTAATAATAATACACTTAATAATACAGTTAATAATATATATGTTAAATTTAGTAATTTAGATTATGAAAAAGCATTATCAAAAGAAGAAATTAAAGAACTATTAAATGAAAAATTTATGATATTAGAAAGAGCAATTAAAAAAATTCATTTTAATCCAGATAAAAAAGAATATAACAATATATTTATCACAAATTTAAAAGGTGATTATGGATATGTTTATGATGGAGGAGATAGATTAATTGTTATGAAAAAAGATAATTTACTTGATGAATTGATTGGTAATCATGTATGTGAAATAGATAAACACAAAGATATGATAATTAATGATGAAACAACATTCAAAATATTAGATGCATTTGTTTCATATATGATTGATGATAAAACACCTTTCCAACACGGTAATAAAACATATAATAGTTATACAGAATTCAAAAAAGAAATTTTAAATTTATTAATTTATAACAATACAGATATCAAGAAATTCAATAAAATAAACAAAATGCATTTAATAGAAAAAAATAATGATTAATAAATAATTTTTATTATTAATTAATTATTATTAGGTTTAGAGTATTTATTAAAAGTAACAACACCTTCATTACCACTAATTACAACTTTTTCAGTATTATTTAAATTAACAAATGATAATTCAAAACAATCAATACAATCAAATGTATTGCTCTCATAACTACAGCAACAAGACCTTAAAATATTTTCAGCGATATTATTATTTCTTAAAAAGTTTTCAAGATTTAAATTATATAATTTATTATCTGTAATAGATTTAGACCATAACATAATATCATTTAAATATGATGAGTTATATTCTCTTGAATATTTAGGAATATAATGGTTCATTAATCTATTTGTCATATCAACATTATCATTTGTAAAACCGACTCTAGTATTAAAACTTTCAACTAACACATAATCATTATTTAATTGTTCTGTCATAATATAATATATAAATATAAATAAATTTTTAACTATATAATAAATTAATTTTTTTACGCCTAAAGGTGAAAAATTACATGGCTAAAACCTGTAATTTTTTTTAGATAATTGTTAATGTTTGTATATTATCATCAATATTTATTTTAATAATATTATCATTTTTTAATTTAACTTCTAATAATAATTTAAAATTATTTTTGATACATTGATTAACTAGTTCTTTAATACATATTTTTGAATCAGTCCCTTGAATATAAATATTTAATTCTTTCAAACAATAAAATCCTTTACCAGATATCATAGTTGTAGATATATTTAATAATGTATAATCAATAATTTTATTAATATCATTTATTATAATATATAATTTATTGATTACTTGTCTAAAATATTTAACATCAATTAATATTTTATTAATAAATATATTAATAATTTTAGAATGATAAAAATCATATTTATTAATATCTTCTAAAATATTATATTCTAATACTTTTTTAGAAGATAAATATGTATTTATTTTATTTTGTAATGAAATCCAATTAATTTTATTACAAAATATTTTAATATCTTGAGTACCAATATTAATATTAATTTCATTTTTTTCATTATTTATTTTAACAAAATCTTTATTATTAGTTTCAGATATATTTGAAATATTATTTAATGCATTATAATATTCAAAAATTTTATTAATTACTGTTTTTTCATAATCATCAGTTTTTAATAAACTATCAATAATAATTCCTTTGTTTTTATTTGGTAAATTATTATCTTTTCGTAATACTCTTCCAATAGATTGAATAAATGGAATTATACCTCTAGATTTAATTTTATCTAAAAATAAACAAGAATCAAGTTTTGGTATATCTGAACCTTCTCTATGTTTATTTGCGCAAAACAATATAGCATTACTATCAATATTTCTAAAATTATAATAATCATTATTATTTGATTTAGAATGGTCAATATAATATTTAAGTTTAAACTTAAATTCTTTTTCAAAAATATTTTTCCATTTTTTACATAATTCAATAGTTCCACACCAAGCAATAATTTTACATGATGTCATTGATTTCATAGTTTTAATTAAAATTTCTTTTAATGATTCTTTTTCCAAATCAGTAATTTCATCTTCTTCATTAGTTATATATTTTTCTATTTGGAACCAATAAAATTCTGGTTTAACTATTAAATCATTATTAATAGAGTGAACTATATTATAATCTGTTAATAAATTTAATTTATTATCTTTACCATAAATATTTAATAATTTTAATATATCTTCTTGACTACTTCTCAATGGTGTCGCACTAAATCCAACAATAGGAAAATTATTTGTTTTACAAAAATTTAAAAAATTATTACATTTTAAACTAGATGTATTATGACATTCATCATGTAAAATTAAATTTATATTTTTTAAATTAGTATAACTTGAATCTATTGTTAAATATGCTCTATTTATAATTAATAATGTTGGTTTATTAGTATTAAATAATTTATACCACTCTTTTTCTTTCTTTGTAACTCTGTTAATAATATTAATATTTGTTAAATCACAAATATCTAATTCTTTCCATTTTTGTAATAAATTTAAATCTATATTATCATTATCATCTATACAAAATAAATCACTTAATATATTAACTCTTTCAGTAAATAATATAATTTTACTATTTTTATATTTTTTATTAACATAATCAATATATTTTAATATAATTAAGCTTTTACCACAACCAGTGGCTTGACAATGGATACCTGATTCTAAACCATTTTTATTTAATTTATCGATAGCATCTTGTTGATTTATACGAAAAATAAAATTATTAATTTTAATTGTATCAAAAAAATTAATATTAATTAACCATTCAAAAATATGTTTATTAAAATTAATATATTTCTCTTTTTTTTTAGTAGATGATGATTTTATAACAAATGATAATTCTTTTATTGAATCATTATGATTATATTGTTTTCTATTAATAATATAAGATTCATAATAATATTTGATTATATTTAATACACAATTATAATCTTCTTTAATTAACTGTTTAATGTTATCAGGATAACTATAATGTTTTAAAAAAGTATTTGTTATAATTCCTCCTTCATTAATAATTTCTTCAAAGTCCTTAAAAGTTTCAATGATTGTATTATAATCCATTTAATCTAAATTAATTATAATATAATATTAAATATAATTTATATCAATTTTTTTAAATTTATTATAATGATATGATAAGTTTATAATTAGTTTTTTGTTATTATAAATTTATTATAATGACACAATAAGTTTTTATATAATTCTTGATTCATATTAAGATTAATTTTATTATTTTTATATTTACATATATCTCCAATATTACCATCTTTAGTTTCTATAATTAAAGTATTTGGGTTTATTGTCCATAAATATTTATCAAATGTAGAATGTAAATTTCTTGTTAAAATTAATCCATTATTAATATTATAATCCCCTCCTTCTGAAAAAGGAATTATATGACACGCTTCTAACTGTTCTTTACAATTATCACTAGTTATAATACATTTATTATATTTTTTTAATAAATTATTTCTAAATTCAGGTTGTTCTGTTCTTGTAATAGAATTATGTGTAATATTAATATTATAAAATAACTTTAGAAAATTAATATGATGAATAAATAATTCTTTTGATTTATAATTAAATTTTTTATAATCATCTAAATTAATATTAATACTAGAATCATTTATATAATTATCTAAAAAAATTTCTAATTGGTTATTAACCATTTTATTATTTAATAATAATTATTTTTTTAAAAATCTTTTCTACAAAAAGCACAACTATCTATTTTAACAAAACAAGAAATACAATATTTGTGTTTACATTTGCTAACTAAATAATTATCATATTTTTCATAACATATATCACATTCAAATTTGTTTAATATTAAATTATTTTTAACATAAACTAGTTTAGGATGTTTATAGTTATGAACATAAGAAAAATCATAATTAGTTAATTCTTTTATTAAATATTGAGGATATTTAATAAAAATATTTTCAAGTGCTTCAATCCCTTTATAAAATATGTCTGATTTAATAATACATTCTTTATAATATTTAATAGCATTAGGTATATCTTGAACCATTTCATAATAATATCCTAAATTATAAATTGCTATCAAATTACCATTTTTATAAGACATCATCAAATATTTATATGCTAAATCATTATTATTAAAAGATAAATAATATAAACCTAAATCATTCATTGATTTATCATTTTCATTAGTTTCAATATCTATTTTATAATATTTAACACATTTATCATAATCTTTTATTAAATGATAATAACTACCTAAAATCCCAGAACACTCAATATAATATTTCTTTTCCATAATATTTAAATATGTTTTATATTCATCATCATTAATTGAAAAGTAATATGAATATAAAAATATTAAAGCATTCAAATAATTATTTGTGTGTATATCATTTTCTAATATTTTTTTATAATATTTAATAGTTTTATTAATATCTTTTTTTTCATAATATTCTGCTAATCCAATTAAGATATTAGTATCATTAGTTGTTTCTAACAAAGATAAATATTTTTCATCTATTTTAAGTAGATGCAAACCTGCTTCTAAAAATCCTTTATCAAAAGATAGTTTTAAATAATGTTGTGCTTTATTAAGATTAGACATTATATTTAAATAATATTTACCAATATTATAATATACTATAGATTTAAATTTGTCATTTGATTTTTCATTATTAACAACTAAATTATAATAATAAAACATTATATCATAATAACCAATATAATTATAATAATTTCCTAAATTTAATTGTGAATCAGGATTGCCATAATCACTAGATGCTTCATAATATCTTAGGGCGGTTTTAATATCGCAAACAATAAATTCATAATATACTCCTAATCTATTAAGTGCATCAATGCTACCATATTTAACTGATAACAACAAATATTTTTTTGCTAATGAATAATTCTTTTTAATATCATAATAATATTTTGAAATATAATATAATAATTCATTATCAAACTTATGTTTATCATTTTGATAAGATAACAAGAAATAATTTATTGCTTTATTATAATCTCCTAAATTATAATAACAAACACCTATTTTAAAATATATATTTTCGGTAATATTTGATTTATTTTTTTTAATATACAATTTATATAATTCTATCGCTATCAAATAATTATTTTTTAATTTATCAAAAATATTTGCTAACATTAAAGTATTGTTCCTATAAAAATAAATAATATTGTTGCTAATATTTTTATTAACTTTTGAATAATATTTAATAGCATTGTTAATATCATTATTTTCTAAATAATAAATAGTTAATATTTCTGGATTATTTATTAAAAGCACATTATTTTTATTATTAATAAAAAATAAAATAGCAACAAGTCTTTTTAATTGTTCATTATAATGAAACTTGATATTATTTAGATTGTTATTATTGTATATTTTAAAAAGATATTTATTATACCTTTTTAAAAGATGCTTATCGTAATGATTAATTTTAAAATTAGAATTAATAATTAGATTAGTAATAAACATTTTTAATAAAATAATATACTTTATTGTTTTAATAAATAAATTAATCAATTTTTTTAATTTTGAAAAAATTAAAAAACCCTGCGAGCAATTTTTCTACGCCTCGCTAGACCGAAGGTCATGAGGATGTTGTTAGATTTTTCCCAAAGGGAAAAATATAATTAAGTATGATAATTTTTATTAAATAATCTATTTAATAATTGTTTATTAATTTGTTTCCATATATCATTATATGTAATTAATTGTTTACATAACATAATAATTACAAAGTTATTATTATCTTTAGAACCAAAATCAATAGTTCTAATATTTTCTAAATTCATGTGAGGTTTAATTCTTTCTATTTTAATTTTATCGTTATCAGTTGTTTGATAATGAGTTATTAATACATCATCAATAATTATATTAGATATATTAGAACCATCTTTAGATGTAATATTACATTTATTAAGAATATCAGTAATCATATTTTTACAATCAGAACATAACTCATCATAAATAATATTTTCAGTTGTATAACATTTACAAGACATTTTTAATAAAAGAATATTATTTAGTATTTATAATATAAATTAATCAATTTTTCTACACCCCGCTAGACCGAAGGTCATGAGGGGCGTTGTTAGATTTTTCCCTTTAGGGAAAAATATAATTAAGTATGTAAAAAAAATTACATGTCTAATGACTGCAATTTTTCTTGTTAATATTTCTTAATAATTTTACATATTCACGATTACTAATTTTAATAATATTAGTATTATAATCTAATTCAATAACATTCCTTTTCTTTGCAATATTATTAAGAATATTACAAAAATTATCATTGACAATATATTTATTATTATCAATGCTAATATTATATTTATCAGATTTAACTAAAGTATGAGTCATTTTTAATTTATAATTAATTATTATCTTTAAGTGTTAAACAAATAAAATATCAATTTTTTTTTTTTAAAGAAACCTGACAAAAAGATATTTCGTTTTTTTCCATTCTAAACGAAACCTTTTTTCCCAACCTAGCAAACAGAAAGCCAGTTGTAACAATCAAAAAGCAACTTGACAAACACCAAATCCCTGTCACTCAACAAACTTCTGCAGTGGTCAAACACAAAAGTATCAGAATTGAGAAAGTGGAATAACAAGATGTAAATCTTGTTGGTCCAGACACGGTGACCCGCATCATTCATTCTCAAATTCTTCACTTGTCTGCATCTGACAAAAACAGAATACCCCAAACGGTACAACACTGACCTGAATGCGTCACGGTATTCTTCTCCAACATATCTGCTCGTATCTGATGTTATCAGACCGATATCAGACAAGTGCCACATGAGCCTGATGAAATCAGTCTCGGGGATGTGTTTAGCATCCCGCGGGCAATTTGGAGAAAAAGTATCGTTCAACATAAAGTCCAGAACTGTAGTCGGATGAAGTATTTCGTCCAAGTCATACCAGAATCTCTCAGTGAAACAATCAAAAGACCTCTCATGATAAGTGGTCAAGTAACTGTCAATACTGCTATCCAAGTCTGCAGAAAAATGAGGGTAGAAATCAGTAGGACATAACCGTGTCAGAGAAATGAATCTGTACGCTTCCAAGTGCTCGATTAACCGATTTGCATCAGTCTCTCGGTATCTGTGGATATCACCGAAAAGCGTGTTGAAATCATTACGTGACAAATGCACAAAAGTTTCCTGAAAATCAAGAATCCTTTGTATATTTGCTCTGACGCGGGTAATCCTGTCTGGTTCTGCCTGTCTCCTGAGTTCTCCTCGTTCCTTTTGTTGACTTGCTTCTATCTGTCTCCTAAGTTCTTCTTCTCTTCGTTGACGCACTTCTTCCTGTCTCCTAAGTTCTTCTTCTCTTCGTTGACGCACTTCTTCCTGTCTCCTACGTTCTTCTTCTCTTCGTTGACGCGCTTCTTCATGAGAACGTCTCCTTGCTTCTTCACGACGACGTCTTTCTTCTTCATGTACACGATTTTTTGAATCTTGCACGTGACGTCTGTCATCAAAATGCCTTGAACTTTCAAGAACACTACGTTCCAATGAAGGATTGTAATGGTTCAATCGGCTCAGAATTGAAGAACGTTGCTGAGGTTGAGTTGTGTGTGTGTGTGTCGATCCATTGCTTGATTGGGGCAATGAATAGTCCAGTCGCTGTTGAGACCCATTACCGCTGGAAACCGGTGAATGAGAATAGGTGTTGCCCATTTGCAGGCAAACACCCTGTCCCAGGTTTTGGGGATACGATCCACTGCTGGGACGCAGTTGGAAAGGAGGGGCTGCCTCATCACTAGCCGATGTCATTTGTCGTGTCATGGCGAAAGTAAAAAAACGCAAAGAAATAATACACAATAATAATTTCAATTTTTTTCTACACTTGTTCCCTCATGACCGAAGGTCTAGCAGGGAAAAATATAATTAAGTATGTTGAAAAAAGTATTCATTTATTCATTCAATTTACTGCAGTTTTTTTATTATAATAATTTATATAATAATAAAAAAAGTATTCATTTATTCATTCATATGTTCGTTAATCATATTATCTAATGTTTCTAAATCATCCGCATCAACATTAATACCATTATTAGAATAGAAACCATTCTTTTCTTCAATAGTTGATTCATCATATAATTGTGAATAATCAATATTTTTATCTTGTTGAACTTTAATAAGATTATCTAATACTAGTGAATAGATATCTTGATTGTCCCAAGGTTGAGACCATAACTCATTGTTAAAAATATGATAATTAAAAAATGATGTATTAACATAATTTTGATTAAACCATATAACCTCAAATTCATCTAATTCTTGAGGGAAATCAATATTCAAATTAATTATAATATCAGTCAAATAAGAAACTAATTTTGTTTGCACATTATCTAAATTATTATCATTAAAAACAAATGTTTCAGTATTTGATGAAAAATAAGATTTATATTTATTAATAGTAATAATTAATCCAACCATTTTTATTAATATATTATTATGGTATTTCTATAAACTATTTTATTATCAATTTTTTTCTACACCTTCTTTAGAAGGCGTTGTTACATGTCTAAAGACTGTAATTAAGTATGTAAAAAAAATTACAGGTCTAAAGACGGCAATTTTTATTTTGATTCATCATTAGCCATTATATTTAATAAATTAATAAAATCATCTCTATTATTTAAATTAAAACATTTATCAACAGTTAGAGAAGAAACATTATTATTATGTGTAAATAAAATAACTTTGTCATCAACAAAAGTAATTAATTTATTTTGTAATCCTAATGAATATTCACCAGATTTAATATATTTAATATTAATATTTTCCATAATATATATTATATATTATATATTATAATATGCCAAAATATTTCATTCATAATAATTATTCAAAACCTTATTTAGTAATTATTAAAGATGATATTGCTGAAATTTATAAAAATAATAAAAATAACTATGATAAATTATATAAAAAATATAAATTTATAAAAAAATATATTGGTAAAAGTTCCGGTTTATCAAAAGCCTGTGCACACAAAAAAGAAGAATCTAAATTATTTAATGGCAATACAATTATTTTACAATTGACAACAACTAAATATGTATATATTGGTCCAACAATTTATGAATTTAATATTAAAGAAAAAGTTAAAAAATATTATTCACCAGTAGGAAATAATGATATACCTTATCCTATTTTATTAACTAGTGAATATATTTATTTTATGTTAGACAGAAAGAAAGTAGCATTAGAAAATATTTACAAGAATAATATAAATTATGAAGATGCTTATAGTTTATTTTATAGTTTAAAAAATGATAAAATAAAAATTAAATTTTAAACAGAATATCGGCAAACAGTAATATATGAATAATGAATATTAATAATTAGTTTGTTATGAAACAAATTATCATATGTAGGAACTACTATTGTAATTTTAATATTTTTATTACTTACAATAGTAGCCATATCATTTATTAATGCGTGTTTTAGCATTAATTTAGAAACAGTATTGTAATTAGTTTTGTTCCACATCACATCATCGTTAATATAACATATCAAACTATTATTGAAATATTTTTTAATCTTTCCAATAAAGTGAGCCATATCTATTTCATCATCAATAACATAGATACTTTTGAAATCTTGTTCTTCAATTGACTTATTAATTCTATCAATATCAATTACAAATGACATTTTTTAATTATAATATATTGTTATTATAATTAATAAATTAATTATTCAATTTTTTTAATCTTTTCAAGATAAAAAAAACATGCGATGCAATTTTTTATCTTTGTAATAATTTATAAATATTATTATGATTAAGATGATAAGATAAATATATACATTCTTCTTTATTGATAAATTTATTTTTATAATTATTAATTAGCCAAGATAATATATGTGGTTTGTTATAAACTGTTGCTAAATAAAAATGTGATTCAATAATATCTAGATAACCAGAATTATGTAAATATTGTAATAAATCTAAATGTCCTGATTTAATACAACAAGATATTAAATAAGCATTAGATGTAATATATAATTTTAGATATTTATCAAAATAAGTATTATATGGGTCATAACAATTTTTAATATTATTTAATAAATAATCTAATATTTTAATATTTCCTTGATAACAAGTTAAAATTAAATCATTAAATTCAAAATTATTATTTTTAATAATATTGTGTTGAATAGGATAATAAAAATTATCAATTATACAATCTTTAATATTTTTATAATTATTTTCACAATAAATATTGGTGATATAAATGGTTATATCTTGGGGTAAAGAAAAAGTTTTAGCAATCATAAGAAATGTTTTAATATTTTTTTTCATTCTATACTAATAAATAATTAAAAATATATTAAATTGTAATTTAATAATAATGAATATATTTTTATTCCATCGTGATTTAAGATTAGTTGATAATACAACATTAATTCATCAATTAAAAGAAACTAAGGAACTAACCACACCAATATTTATATTCCCACCAGAACAAATTGATAAGAAAAAGAATAAATATTTTTCTAATAATTCAGTCAAGTTTATGATAGAGTGTCTTCACGAATTATCAGATGATATTAAAGATAAAGGTGGTAAAATATATTTTTTTAAAGGTGATACAATAAAAGTATTAAATGAAATTAATAAACAAATTAAAATATCTTCAATTGGTTTTAATATAGATTATACACCATATGCTAAATTTAGGGATAATCAAATAAGAGAGTTTTGTAAAGAAAATAATATTAAATGTTATGAAAAAGAAGATTATGTATTATATGATATTATTGATGGAACTACATTAAAACAAAATGGAGAACCATATTTAGTATTTACACCTTTTTATAAATTCTGTATGAATAATTTAAATGTTAGACCAATTGATAAGTTTAATAAATTTAAATTTAAGAAAGTTAATTTTGAAAATAAATATTTAATTGATGAAAAAGAAATAGATAATTTTTATGAAGAAAATGATAATGTAAATCTTTTAGCGCCTTTAGTGCGAGGTGGTAGAGATAATGGATTAAAAATATTATCTAGATTAGATAATTTTAAAGATTATGAAAAATGTAGAGATATATTAACTTATAAAACAACATTTTTATCAGCATATAATAAATTTACACCGATATCTATTAGAGAAGTTTATTTTAAAATGGTATCTAGTTTAGGTAAGAGTTCAGGATTAGTCAGAGAATTACATTGGAGAGATTTTTATTTAAATATAGTTTATTATTTTCCACATATATTACAAGGTCAAGTTAAAGGGTTACAAGGTCAGGTTAAAGGGAAAAATAAATCATTGAAAGAAGAATATGATAAAATAAAGTGGTCTTATAATAAAAATAATTTTGAGAAATGGTGTAATGGTGAAACTGGTTTTCCTATAATTGATTCAGCAATGAGACAATTAAATCAATCTGGTTATATGCATAATAGAATGAGAATGGTTGTCAGTTCATTTTTAACAAAAGATTTACATATTGATTGGTTATTAGGAGAACAGTATTTTGCAACTAAATTAGTTGATTATGAACCAACAATGAATAACCAAGGTTGGCAATGGTCAACAGGAAATGGAGCAGACCCACAACCATATTTTAGAATATTTAATCCTTGGACTCAAGCAATTAAATATGACCCAGATTGTGAATATATTAAAAAATGGTTACCAGAATTAAAAGATGTTGATAATAAAGATATATTATCATGGGATAAAAAAGAAGTTAGAGATAAGTGGCTTTTGCCTGCAAATGGGTTAAAATTAAAAATAAAATATTTTCATCCAATAGTTGAACATGATGAAGAAAGATTAAAAACATTAGAGATATATAAAAAAGCACTAAAATAAAAATATTTTAACTATATTTAAGTTGTAAATATTTATTTTTATATTTTAAATATTTATCATAATAATCTTTTTTTTTATAATCTGTTATAAAACAATCATTATTTTCTGGGCAATTTTGTAATAATGACATATATTCTATTTTATTATTTTCAAGTTTAATTTCTTTTTTGGAATGATTACCAGTAATGTCTTTTTCTTCATATGTACCTATTATGTTGTTTATATTACTTGGTAACTTTGTATATAATAAATATGGTATAGATATGTTATCTGCTATTTTATGCTCAAAAATTATTAATGAGTGTCTTTTTGTAATGTTAAAATAATGTTTTACTAATGATTTTATATTCTTATCATTATCAATTATATCAACGTCGCTTAACATAATTTTATTATACAATTTACAATCATCATCTGATAAATTTGTTATATAGTTTTTATAAATAATTTTAATATTATCAAAAGTGTTTTTAACTATATTATTATATCCATATTTACTAATATATGGTACATATATATATATATTTGGTATTGATAATTTTTTTTTATTATTAAAAAAATTTAAAAAGTTATATGTCTTTGGTATACTCAAATTATATATATTTGTTGCCATTTGAACACCTGAATAAATACAATCGTCAAAAAATAATATATTACTAGTATTATCTTTTAATTGTTGGATATAATAAGTATCGTTTATATAAAAAATATTATTTAAAATTTCATCATCTAATTTATTATTTGATAAAACATAATAGTTAAATAATACAGAAACCCAATAATTTGATTTATCAGAAAGTATTTTCCCATATGGATACATTATACTATTGTAATCAGAATAATAAATATAAAATTTTTGTTTAATATCAGTTTTAATTTTATCATTTATCATTATTATACATTTATTAAATATTTCAAATAAATTAGTTATAAATTCAGAAAATTTAATAATTTGTGTATTCTCAACAATAATATCAATAATATTAAATATTTTTGTTTTAATATATGAATCACTACACATAAAATTATCTTTAAAAGTTGTTGAATCTAACTTTAAATCATAATCTTGTCTTTCTAGATTTGTTTTAAGTTTTTTATAATTTAGTGACTTAGCAAAATCATTAAAACTTATTATTTTTTTATCCATATTATATAGTAGTATATTATATTTTTCAAAAATCTAATAATATAAAAAAATTGATTAAATAAATATTTATAGATAAGATATTTATTTATTAATAATTATGACAAACTATATTACCGAAGGGTTTATTGTTAAAAATCAAAATGGTGAAGAAGAGATTATTCACATTCCTTATAATTTGAATAACATTTTAATTAATGAAAACGATGTTATTCAAATTCTAAATAAATATAATATTAATGTAGATAAAATTAATCATATTGAGTATTTTAGACAAGCATTTATTCATAAATCATATTGTAAAAAAGATATTTATCCTCAATACATTTTAGATTGTGCTAAGCAAGAATTAGGTTATCCATCTAATTTATTAGAATTACAAGAAAAAAGTTATGAGAGGTTAGAATATTTTGGAGATAGAGTATTAAAATTAATTGTTAGTTTCTATTTATTCCATAGATATCCTAAACAAGATGAAGGATTTATGACAAGGTTACAGACTAAATTAGAAGATAAAAAGAATTTATCAGTAATGTCTAAAGAAATGGGTTTAGATAGATTTTTTATTATTAGTAAACAAATTGAAATTACTAATGGTAGAAATTTAGATAAGATACACGAAGATGTATTTGAAAGTTTTATTGGAGCATTATTTTTATCAAATGGTTTTGAACCTTGTATGTATTTAATTGTTAATCTATTAGAAACAATGGTTGATTATTCAGAAAAATTATATTGTGATAATAATTATAAAGACCAACTGTTAAGAATTCATCATCAAAATAAATGGTCGTTTCCTCAATATATTAATATTTCACAAGAAGGACCACCTCATAAAAGAAAATATATTATGGGTGTTGAAAAACATGATGTTAAACCAACTGACCCTATTAATATGAGATGTGTAGGTTATGGTATTGGTAATTCAAAAAAAGAAGGAGAACAAAACGCTGCAAAAATGGCTTTAATTATTTATGGATTGCTAGAAAAAGACCAATATGTTGAATCTGATATATATACACCTAATTGGGATAGTATATTAAACAATAATAATTCAGATAACGTATTAAATAATAATTTAGATAACGTATTAAATAATAATATTATTAATATAATGTCATTAACATCAAATATATTATTGGATGATGATAGTTTTTCAGAAAAGAGCATTTAATAATTAATAAATATAAACGCAATAAAATTAACTTAAAATAAAACATTATTTATTTAATAATGACACAAAATAATTTTAGAGATTTATGTTTTTCAAAGCAGACAATATCTAATATGTCTGAATCTATTTTTCAACAAAGTCCAAATATTAATTTATCAAGAGAATCAAAACAGAAAGTTATTGATATATTAGTTAATAAAATGAAAACTATTTATAAAACAATAGACCAAAGTAAAATTAATAATAATAATATTGGTTCTATTTTTGAACAATATAAACAATATACTATTAGTGAAACATTAAATTCATTAAATAATCCATCTAATAACGATGCCCTTGGCGGACAAGGATATAATATATCTGACTTGAAATTCCAAAGAGATTTTAAATCAAATCCTAATTCAGGAAATAAAATAATGGATAGACCAATGGCAACAAAAGTAAATGACCCATTTACTCAAAATCAAACATATAATCAACCGCAAAGTAATTCACAGTTTGACCAAGCATTTAAACCCATTGATAATAATTATTCTTTATCAGAAATGAATTATAGCAGTCAATCAAATAATTCTTTTAATAATCAATCAAATAATTCTTTTAATAATCAATCAAATAATTCTTATAATAATCAATCAAATAATCCATTCAACAATCAAACAATTAATAAATCACAAACAGATATTAAACATAAATTAGAAGAAATTAATAAAAGTAGAATGTCAGAAGTTCCAAGTATGGTTAATAAAAGACCACCTACACCAGACTTTTTAAAACCAATTAATACAAATCCAACTAAAATAGAAAATAATAATAATTTTAATAATAACAATTCTAATCAATTTAATAATAATGCTAATCAATTTAATAATAATGCTAATCAATTTAATAATAATAATGCTATACAAGATTTAAATACATCAGTAACATCATTTCACGGTTTATCAAATGATTCTGGTGATGATTTATATAGTTTAGGTAATTTTGATAAACCAATATTTTCAAATGAAATAGTTGAAGATAATTCTAGTTTTGAAGATAGATTAAAAAAATTACAAAATGATAGAAATAATTTAGGACCTATACAACAAAATCAAAATGATTTAAATACATTAGGAATACAACAACAGCAACAACAACAATTGCAACCATCTTATCCGCAACAACAACAACAAATGCAAATGCAATCTAATTCGCAACAACAACAGTTGCAAGTGCCATCTTACCAGCAACCTAACTTGCAAGTGCCATCTTATCCACAACAACAACAACAGTTGCAAGTGCCATCTTACCCACAACCTAACTTGCAACTATCTTATCCACAACCTAACTTGCAACCATCTTATCCGCAACAACAATTGCAATCTAATTCGCAACCTTCTTACTCCCAAATGCAAATACAACAACACCAACTATCTTACTCCCAACCTAATTTGCAACAACCTTCTTACCCGCAACAACCTTCTTTCCCGCAACAACATCAACCTAATCATCCACAACAACAACAAGTAGTTCAAATATCACCTCAACAAGTGCTACAACAACAACAACATTTTTTAATACCACAACAACCAACAATAAAACAAACTAGTCCAAATCAAGAATTAAATAATTTACAAAATGTTAATAAAGAATATGAATTATTAAAATTAAAACAAGAAGAAATAAATAATAAATTATTATTACTTAATAATAAAGAAATAGAAATGAAACAATTAGTTGATACATATAATAGCATAACCAGATTACAACATTTACAATTAGAAGTATCAAATAATACAGAATCAGAATATACATATACATTTGGGGTTCCAATAAAAAATGTTATGAGTATTAAATTAATATCTCATACTATTCCAGAACCTAAATATAATATAGAAACTAATAAAAATAATTTATTATTATTCAAGGTTAACGATACTACACATAATATAGAATTAAATAGCGGATTATATAATATTGAGTTATTAGTTAATGAGATTAATAGATTATTAGAAAATAATAATTTAAATATTAGTGCTAAAATATCATTAGACCAAAAGATTATATTTACATCAGAAAATAATTTTGATATATTACCAACATCATTATTAGTAAATAATTTAGGTTTTTCAAATGAAGAATATTCAAATAATAATGAATATAAAAGTAATAAAGTATGGGATTTAAGATTAGATAACAAAGTATATTTATATCTTGATAATTTATCAGATAATCCATTTGGAGTATTATATTTTAATAATTTATCAAATACAAATTTACAATTTAAATTTGATAAACCATTTAATTTAAATAAATTAGATATTAAATTATTAGATACGAAAGGAATGAAATATAATATGAATAACTTACCTCATGTTCTATCATTTGATTTAGAAACATATTTATCATAAACTAATTATTAATAATTACTACTAAAAAAGATAAAAAAGAACTGTTAACATTTTCTTGCTACTTGCTATATGTTAACATTTCTAAAATAAATTTCCCTTCTTTTATTAATTTCTTCATCTCTAATTATATTATTACTAATATTATCAAAAGTATCACCAGTAATAAGCCTTTCAATAAAATATATAGAATAAACACCACATTCAGAATTATCTAATTGATGTTTAACTTTATTATATCTAATATCAAAACCACCTTTAATAATATTATTAATATATTCATTATTTTTATATTTTGATTGATTTTTTAATTTTTTAACAACATCACGTATTTTAAGTTCTTTTTTATATTTCTTAAAATATAAATATTTTGTTGCTCTAGTTATAAATCTTTTAACTTTTTTACCAGGTTTAGAACCGACAGAATCATAATAATATATTTGGTATTTATCAAGATTAATATATAATCCAACCCAGTGAGAACCAGATTGCCAGTGTTCATCTAAATTAATAACCATACCAATTTCTGTTTTACCTTTACTTTCTAAATCTGCAAAATCTAAATTATGTAACCCTAAAGGTCTAAGTTCTTCAAAATCATATGGTACAGTTCCTAAAAAAACAAATTTAGGATTTAATTTTTGATATTGTTCCAGAACATCATCAATATGATTAGTGCTTAACCATTCATATCTATCATCAGGACCTATAGGTCTAAAAGTATTTTCTTCAATATCTTTATTATCAAGTTCTTTAACAATATTAAGTCTTAACCAACAAGTTTGTTCAGAACATTGGTCTTTTAATTTATCTTCTAATACATCAATTAATTCTTCTCTTTGTAAATTAATATTAATTTTATCACTATATTTTTCATTATATTTTATTGCTATTTTTTTTAAAGCATCATCACTAAAACAAGAACCTTTATTAAATTTTTTACTTGGAGCACATTTTTCATCAATTTCTTTAGTTATTTTAGTCATTATAATAATTAATATATTTATAATAAAATATCTAAATTATATTATATGTCTTATCAAGAAAAATATTTAAAATATAAATCTAAATATTTACAACTTAAGGCTCTTAAAAAGAATTTACAACAATTAGGAGGTAAAAAAGATAATACTGATACTGAAGATACTTTAATGAATGCTGATGCTTTATCAGTAACACCAACAAATACATTTGTTAAACCATCTGTTAGAAAGCATTCTAAGAAACATTCTAAATCAAAAAGAAATTTACACACATCAGTAAGGTCTGAATCATCCGAATTATTTAGTTCATCAACAGAAGCATCATCAATTACTGATTCATTTGACTTATCATCATCTGACGGAGATCTTTAAATCGGGAATTTATTCCCTGATTTAATTTTTAATTGTTTTATTTGTTTTGAATAAAAGTAATTAATTTTTAATAATTTTATTTAGTTTCCACTGATTTACACAAATAGGACAAGTATTATTTACAGCAACCCAACCATTAATACATTCTTCATGATATGAATGACCGCAAATACCAATTGCTATTTTAGAATCAATACCTTTATCTTGATTATAAATACTATTAATATTTAAATTATTTCTGCAAATAGTACAATCCTCATTATATGGTAAATTATAAGAACTTACACCAACTATTTTAATATTATTAATTGTAAATTTAGATGTCATATTTATTTAAATATAATAAATTATTATATTTAAATAGTATTTTAATCAATTTTTCTACGCCTCGCCCCTTCGGGGTGAGGTGTTGTTACATGTCTAAAGACTGCAATTAAGTATGTAATTGTTCCCTTAAAAAGGCAAAAAACTTTTTTATTAAATCCTACAATTTTTATTTTTAACAATATGATTATTTTCCCATTCACTTTCAGGTAGATATAAACATTTGGTTCTTAATTCTTGTTCCATATGACCGATAACAAAACTAAGTGTATTAATAGTTTTTAATATTTCTTTATTATGCAAAATAATATTAGCATCTTTATATTTATTATTAATATAGTTAATAACATTAATAATATCTGAAGAAACCATGTTATGAACATAATGGTCTTGATAACATAGTTTTTTAATTTTTAAGTTATAATTATAAACACAGTTATCTTGATAAGAACAAAATTTATAAGAACATCTTTGTATTTTATCACACCCTGGACCATTGTCTAGGGCGTCACTGTTATTAATATCACAACTAATCTTTTTTTGTTCAAGTCTGTTTCTTAAAATTTCACTAAATTCCAAGATAATATTTAAACAGTTCATAAAAAAAGAATAATCTATTTTTTTATTTTGAAGACAATATTTAGTTAATAATTTAATAATATCTAATTCTTTTTGAATAATTTCTAAACTATTTTTATTTTTAATAGTTTCAATAAGTTCTTTATTATTAAATAATTTATTTAATTCATTAAGTTTTGTTTGGTATTCAACTTCTATTTGATGAATTTTATTTTCAATATTATTTAAAGTCTGGTTATTAATATTTTTAGTTAAAATATCTGAATAATTATTAAGATTAATATTGCAATTATATAATAATGAGTAGTTATTATTCCAATTTGTCATTTTATATTATATAGAAAAATATATTATTTCTTTAAAAAAATATAATAAATATTTATAAAGAGTATATAAGATTATCTATAATATAATAATGGCAAAAAGAATTACACGTTCTCAATATAATAGACCTACTAAAACATTTCAAGATACTTTATCAAATGCTGATATTAAAGATAAATTAAAAGATTATAAAAAAGTTACTGACATATCAAAAGTAATAATGAATACACATTTAAGATATTTTACAAAAGATAAAAAAACTGGTAATCAATTATTTAGATTAGGAGGGGTTTTAACAAAAGTAGACCCAGAATTAAGATATGTTATTTTAAGTAATGGTGATGTATCTTGGTCTGTTCAAATAGGTACATCTACATTCTTTCAAAAAATGACAGATAGGGAACTTAGAGATGAAATCAGAAGAGAAGTAACAGAAGAACAACATTGTTCAACTAATAATAATAATTATAATATAAATGATTCTGAAATAAAAGAATTAAGAAAAAATATTAAAATATTAACATCTAAATTAGAAAATTATGAAAAACTAGAATATGAGTATAAAAATATGGAAAAAAATTATAAAAATATATTAAAAAAAAATGAATTATTAGAATCACAGTTATCAAAGATTGAAAACGAAATTAAAAAAGAGAAAAATAAAAATAATAAGAAAAAATAAATATTTTATATTTTAAAAAAATTTCTTAATAAAATTATATAATGGCAAACTCAAGAAAAGGTTCTAGAAAAGGTAGAAAAGATATAAAAGGAACACGCTTATTAGGTGAATCTAGTTCAAAATATTCAAGTAATTACAATAACGATAATGATAATGATAATACTACTGAAGCAATGATGAGCATTTTAAATGATGATAATGTTAATACTAATCAAACATATGGAAGAAATATTAGTCAACAAAATGTTAATACTATTTCTGGATTATTAGGAAATAATAATCAACCACACCAACAAATGGCAATGGGACAACAAATGGCAATGGGTCAAGGTCAAATGGTAATGGGTCAAGGTCAAATGGCAATGGGTCAAGGACAAATGCCAAATATGGGTCAAATGCCAAATATGTCTATGGATGATATTGATGCATTACATATACAAACAATTGCACCTTATGCAGGTGCTGGTATGAATGGTCAAATGCAAATGCCTGATAATTTACAATCAATGGCACAATTAGGTCAATCAGCACAACAATTTTTAAATCAAGCACCAGATTTTTCAAATCAAGGACCAGCATTTTCAAATCAAGGACCATCATTTTCAAATCAAGCACCAGCCAGTAATTTATACAATAACAAATATGAAAATCTCAGTGAATTAAATATTAATCCTAGTGAATTAAATGATACACAAAACTCATTCAGCAATATGTCATTAAACAGACAAAATATGAATAATGTTAATATGCTTAATCAATTAAATACACCATCATCTAATAATTTAAATATTAACAATTTAGCAAGAATTGCATCCCAAAATAACAAATTTTAAAAAAAACTGAAAATTTATTTATTTATACTAATATCATTATAAATAAATAAATAAATATATTATTATAAGTAACATTAACAAAATGAAGTCAAAGTTGAATATTTTGGGACGATTGTTTGATGAGGCAAAGAACAGTTGTATGGAATTTCAAATGGCTGCCGCCATTATTAAGGGTAATAAGATTATTAATAGTCCTTGTTGTAATTTAAATCGTAATATGTGTAGAGGTGCATTAGTTACTAGTTTACACGCTGAAGCAAGAGCAATATTAAATTATTTTGGTAAATCATTATCATTTAATAAAAATAAATGGGTATTAAATAATAATAATAATAAAATTAAAGAATTAGCAGTTATTAAAGTTTCTAAAGGAGGTGCTTTATCAAATGCTAGACCTTGTATATACTGTTTAGATATGATGAAATCAGTTGGTATAAAAAAAGTGTATTATTCAGTTCCAAATGATTTAATTTGTGAAAACGTGAAAGATATGATAAGTATTCAAGTATCTGCTTGTACTAAAATAGTAAAAAAAATTACACCAGAAAATAATGATAAATTCCACGAAGATTTATTAAAAAATGTATTTCCTGGAGAAATTAAATATAATAGTTTAAAAAGTTTTATTAATTATAATTTAGTAAATGTTTTACCAGAACACAAATATAAAATATTAAATGATAAATTTATTTTTTATTCTAAAGATAATAATATTTTATTACAATCAACTATTTTATGAGTTTAATTATATCATTTCTTAAATGTGATTGATAACAATATATCACATCTATACTTATATCAATATCTTTATTTAGAATATGTTCTTTAATAAAATCAAAAGTTAATTTAGTATTTTTTATTAAAAATAATAAATCATCTTTATCATTATAATCTATATTATCAAAATTATTATATTTTTTCATAATATTTTATATATTAAATAAAGAAATAATAATAATTATTATAATGAATATGATATTAAATATACAACCTTTTCAAATAAAAAAAATATATAATTCTTTTATGTCAAGTAAGAATAAAGATAATATTCATATGGTTTTAGAACCATTGCAAGCAATTATACAATTATCATTATTAAGTATTTTACCAACAGGAACAAAATTAGCCATTCATGAGAATATTTTATATTTACAAAATCCATCTATACTACAACCAATTAACAGATGGTATAATGTTGATAAAAAAGATGATTTATATTTTTTATTTCAGGTTATTAAAAGATTTATTAAATGGTATAATCCAAAATCTGATATAACACCTATATCAGAAGATTTTTATTATTTATTAATTAAAATGGCAATAAATGGTTTTGATAATTTAATTAAAACATATCAAACTAGTAATTCAACATCAATAATTCAAGCATTAAATATGTATAAATCATTATTGGCATCAAATGATACATATGATGTTATTGTTGCAAATGATGATAAAATAGATATTGATGAAATATTTATTAATATTGTAAAACAATATGACAAAAATTTAATAAATGTTTTATATAATATGTTTATTTTAATTAACAATGAAGAAATGACTGATAATATTTATAATTATATTGATGGATTAAATTTAATTATGGATAAAAATAATAAATTAATACAAAATTGGATAAGAGTTAATTTAGTTGTTTAGAAAATAAATTAACTTAATCAGTTTGATAAGAGTTAATTTAGTTGTTTAGAAAATAAATTAACTTAATCAGTTTGATAAGAGTTAATTTAGTTGTTTAGAAAAAATTAACTTGAGCAGTTTGATAAGAGTTAGAAATAATTAAATATTAGTTGTATAACTTAATTTAATATAATAATTTATAATTAAATCTTATACTTAATTATAATTTATTTTCATTTTTTTTTATTTTTAACAATGAGGATTTGATAATAAGAAAGCCATAAATAAAACATTTTGACTTATAAAATTACCACCAGCATTTTCTGCAGTTTTTACTGTTCCTGCGTGTGATGTATAATTTCTAATAGTAATAACATCACCACATCTAAGTTTAACAAATTGTCTCATTAAAGTTCTTGAACCACCAGAATCTCTACCAAATACAGTATTTAAATCTGCAATACCATTTACAAATAATGTCATTTGTAAAGCCTCATCTGTAATAATATCGGCAAAAACATCATATACACCATCTTTTTTAATAACTATTTCTGCAGAACCTGGTTGATGATGCATATCATTAACAACAAAATTATTATAAAAATTAAAAGAATTATTAGTATTAACTGTTTGAGGAACACTAGAAGTTAATGATAAATGAGATGATGAACCTGAAAGTTGAAGTTTATGTTTTGATAATAAATAATTTTTAAATTTAGGATATAAATGTTTATAACATTCTTCTACTTTATGATCGTATTTAATTTCGCATAACATTGGTAATGGTGCAATCTTAAAAACTGTAAGTATTACCGATACTGTATTTTGTGCACTACCAGCATCTTCACTAATAGTTATACTACCATTTGATGATGTATGATTTCTAAGTGTAACAATATCACCCATATTTAATTCTAATAAAGTTCTAATGGTAATTTGTCCTGCACCTCTATTAGAACCTTGAGTAGATGTTTCTACAGGATTACCATTAACAGTTAATGAAAATTGTGCAGGAGTATTTGTATTTACGAGAGAGAATAATTTATATACACCAGGATGAGTAATTTTTAATTGAGAAGGTGTTAATGGGTTCCATTCAATACCATGAACATTTGAAACTTCATTAAATACAACATCACCTTCAGTATTAACAACTTGTGATGTTTTATTAAAAAATGTTCCTAATACATTAAAACCTTTCATCATTAAATGAGGTTCGCATAAAAGTTTTTCTGTGACTTTTCTAAATAAACATCTTTTTGATTTAGATAAGCATTTAAGTTCTTCAGGGCTATAACAAGGTTGTGAATATGGTGCTATTTTCATAAGTAAAAGTGTCATATCATTTCCTACTTGAGAACCACCGGCATAACTATTAGTAGTAATTGATGAAGAACCAGAAATATAATTTCTAATAACTACATTATCATCTTTCTTTAATTTAAGCATATGTCTTGAAACTACTTGTCCAGCACTAGAATTTGTTCCAGTGCAAGTTAATGGTTCTAAAACACCATTAACAAATACAGTAAATTGACAAGCATTATCAGTTTGACTAATGAAAAATAATATATATACACCACTTTCTCTAACATAAAATGGTGAACCTACAGCAACAGTTTCAATATTTCTATTTAATAAATTTTTATTTAATTTAATAGAACTGTATGTAGGAATTATTAATGTTGTATCATTTACTGAATTAAAATAAGCATCAGAACCAGCAACCATTAATTCATCATCTTCTAATAATCTATGTTTAAAATAATTATATACATCTTCAAATTTAACTTTCTTTTCACATTCATCTGATGATGAAGAAGATGATGATGATGAACAAGATGCTGACCTTTTTCTATTATTATAACATTCTAATTCTTTGTGTTTACGATTATGTTTATTAGAATGTTCTTTAGATGGACTTGGGCTTCTATTTCTTCTTTTATCAGAATGATTAGAATGAGTATCAGATTCAGAATCTGATAATTGTTGGTGTTGTTTTTTAGGAGCGTGTTTACGGGAACTAGACATTGTATTATAATAATTTATATATTTTTTTTTAAAAAATATATATATTTTTTTTGAAATAATTATAAATTTGATGAAATTGAATATATTGTTAGTGATAAATTTTGACTATCGGGTAACATACCTGATATATTTGGTGTTTCTGTAATTATATTGTTATTATAAATATTTTTAAATGATAAGACATCACCTTTATTAATTTTTAAAATATCATTAATAATAATATATTTATCATTATATGTTATTGTATTTTTATTAATATAATCATTTATATATAATGCAATTTGACCTGGTGTTTCTAATTGACATTTAAATAATATCATATATATGCCACTAAATTTAATTTTAATATTTTTTGTTTTTTTATTAAAAACAATATTTGATAATATATTATTATGTTCAAATAATATTTTATTATTTGGTTTGATTATTTGTTTATTATTTGAATAAAATGTGCCATATATATTATTATTATTTGAACTATATAAATTATATATATCGTTATTTGATATATTTGTATCTGAACTATTATCTTTATTAGTACTTATATCTATATCTGAACTAATATTTTCTAATTCAAAATTATTATTTTCAGTATTGTTAACTGACATTATTATAAGATATATTTTTATTTTTTATAATATTTTTTTTAAAAATATTTAATATTTTTTTTAAAATAATATATATATTATATTATATAATAATGGATAGTTCTGATACATTATCTGCATCTTCATCATCATCTCAATCTTCATCATCATCATCATCATCATCATCTGTATTATCTACATCATCTACATTTTTAAAATGTAATAAAACTAAATCAAGAAAATATATATTACATACATCTGAACAATATACAGATAAAGATAATATTGATAATGTTCATTTAACATTTTTAAAAGGTGATAAAGGTGATAAGGGTAAACCAGGAAAATGTGGACCAAAAGGATTAAGAGGACCTAGAGGTCATTGTGGACCCATAGGACCAAGAGGTTATACAGGAGAAATAGGACCAATAGGACCAATAGGACCAATAGGACCAGAAGGACCAAAAGGACCAGAAGGACCTCAAGGTATTCCTGGTACAGCATCAGAAAAAGGTGATAAAGGTGATAAAGGTGATAAAGGTGATACTGGAAATAAAGGTGATAAAGGTGATAAAGGAGATACTGGTGATAAAGGTGATAAAGGTGATACTGGTGAAAAAGGTGATAAAGGAGATAGAGGTGAAAAAGGTGATAAAGGAGATAGAGGAGATAAAGGTGATAAAGGAGATAGAGGTGAAAAAGGTGAAAAAGGTGATAAGGGTGAAAAAGGTGATATAGGAGATAAAGGTGATAAAGGTGATAGAGGTGATAAAGGAGATAGAGGAGATAAAGGAGATAAAGGTGATAAAGGTGATAAAGGTGATAATGGTACAATATTAGATTATTCATATTATTATGGAACTGTAAAATTAACAATAGAATCAAATAGTCCAATAACATTTGAAAAAGAATTTATTACATCAGTAGGTATTAAATATTCTAATGGTGAAATAACTTTATATAATAAAGGAATATATAAAATAAATTATTATATTTATAATAATAATAGTATATTTGGATTATCATTAGATAATACTATATTAGTTGAAAGTGTATATAATAATAATTGTAACTGTATAATTAATGTTCCAAATAATAATATGATATTAAAATTATTAAATTTAGATGCTGCACAAATAGTTATTAATAATACTAACGGAGGAAATAATAAACCAATAAATGTTTCTATGATAATAGAAAGGATTGGTTAAATAGAAAGGATTGGTTAAATAATATTATATATTTTTGTAATTATTGAAACTATATCTTTATTTTTTAATAATTCATTTTCATTATTATAATTATTAACAATATTATAATATTTGTCACACATATTTATTATTTCTTTTTGATTATTAATATTTATATGAGGTATATTAATTGATAATATTTGATTAATACTTAAACAATTTTGATTAGATAAAGATGCTAAATCTATAAATTTATTATGAATAGATTTTAAATAATAACATACATATTCAATAAGAAACTCATTATTTTTTAAAATTAAATAATATGAATTATTTGTAATAATACTTTTATCAATATTATTATATAATTGAATATTACCAACTAGAGAACTATTTCTTGTAATTGAAATTATTTTATTAGAATACATGTTATTTGTGAATTCATTATATTTATATAAATTAAATATGTTTTCTATACTAGTTACATTATTATTAGGAATAGTTTTCAATAGATTAGTAACAATATTTTTATACATTAAAATATTATTATTGTTATTATTTATTATATTATTAACAATATCATAATAATTACATATATATTTTTGAACATTATTATTAAGTAATGGTATTTTAATAGTTTTTAATTTATTAATATCTATAATATTAGTATTTTGTTTATTATAATATTTATTATTATTATTATTATTATTACTATTATCTAATAAATATTTTAAATAATAGTACAAAAATAAAGTATCAAAATTATTATTTTTATTTTTTAAACACATAAAATTATTATTTTTATTACAATATATATCATTAATTAATACATATTCTATATTTTTATTAATAACTATTTCATAATTATTAATAGTGTAATTATTTGTTATATCAAAAATATCATCAAAATTAATAAAATTAAGGTCATTTACAATATTTAAATTATTATCACAATAAGACTTGTAAAATAAAATATAATTATTATTAACAATATTATTTACATTAATATTAAATAAATGTTGTTCTTTATTTGTGGACAAGTTAATAAATTCAATATTTGTTGTTTTCCCATTATTTTCAAAATAAATTAATGATTTATTTGTTGTCTTATTATAAAATAGTGAATCATCTAGTTTACATATTTTTTTTACATTAAAATGTTCTACTAAATATTTACGTGTTTCTATAAATTGATTAGAATTACAATAAAAGAACATATCAGGTACAATTAGTACTGCTTTCCCATTTTTATTAAGTGACATCATAATTAATTGTATTAACAATGGTTCATATTTTGTTCCTCTAATTTTAAGTTTTTTAATTTTATCGCAACATTGTGCGTGAATTATATTATGTAATACATCAGAAAAATCATAATATATAATATCAAATAATGTTTTATTATTATTTTCTATAATATCATTTACTAAAACATTATGATTCATAATATTTAAATTTAAATCATATTTTGATTTGAATATGAATTTATTAATATCAGAAATTAATAAATTACTTTGTGTTGAATATAGATTATTATGATTAATATCATATTTTTCTAATATTTTATAAATAAATGAATTTATTTGTATATTACCTTCTAATATTAAATCATTTATAGTTGGTGTTACTAATTTTGCAATATAATCAATTAAATAATTATTATTGTAAAATTTTGCATATTCTTTTGATAAACTTAAATTATCATTTTTTATATAAAATAAAAATATATTATTTATAATATTATTAAAATTAATGGTATCTATATTAATATTATAAATAATATCATTAAGCGATGTTAATATATTATTGTCTAAATAATTAATATTACTTGGGAGGATATATTCTTTATTTATATGTTTATAAAATAAACACGCTAATAAATATATAGATTCCAACCCTTTAATCTTCTTATTATCTAAAGTAGAATACAAATTACTTAAATTATTCATTTGTATTTGTGTTATATATATAATAAATATGTTTTAAATATTTTTTAAATATATTTTAAAAAGATATTTTTTTTAATTTTAATGCAAATATCAGTCTTAACATTATCAAATCATACAAAGTCTAAAGAATTAGAATTATTATTATTAAACATTTTAGAACAAACAGTTCCTATTAATGAATTATTTATTTTAGAAACAGATTATATTCCAGAAAATTTAAAAAAACATAAAGAAACTATACAAAAAATATTTTCTGTTTATCAAAATAGAATTAATTTTAAAATAGTATATTATATACCTGAATATGATTATAATATAGAATATGTTAAACCATTAACAGAAAGTGAATTAATTAATATTGGTAATAAAAAATCAATAGGAGATATTATTTTTAGGATGTTTGATGACACATATTATTTTCCAAATTATATTGAAGAACATATTAAAGTATTAAATAATTCTGATAAACAAATTAATTATTGTTCAAAGCCTTATATTTATGATTCATTAATTAATAGATATGTTAAAACAGATTTACAAAAATACAATAAAATATATTCAGCATCATTAGTTTATAAAAAGGATTTTATTAATAATAATAATAATAATTTTGATATTAATAATTTTAATGATGTTGATAGTTTATTAATAAAAATAATTAATGAAAATAATTATGAAAATTATAGAAATGATTATTTTGAAAAACTTATGTCAGATGAGAATATTAATATTAAATTATTAGATAGATATAATTCTATATTTAACACTGATGAAGTGCATAATACAGATAATAAATATGTTCCTTATGATATTGTATATTTAAATGGTTATCATACTGTTGTGTGGAACCCAGAAGACAGATCTTTAGGTGGTTCAGAACAAGCAATTGTTAAATTATCTGAAGAATGGGTTAAATTAAATAAAACTGTAGCAGTATATGGTAATTTTAATTTTTTAAAAAAGACTATAAATGATGTAGATTATTTTAATATATCATTATTACCTATTCATAAAAAATATAAAAATCTTATATCTTGGAGAACATCTGGGTTAATTATGTTATCAATATTTGATTTAAAAATAGATAATTTATTTATTGATTTTCATGATAACTTTTCATATACATTAGAAAAATTAAATATTGATGGTGTTATGACTATTTTAGAAAAGGCTAAATACATAATGTTAAAAAGTACATATCATAAAGAATGTTTTGAAGAATATTTGAAAAAAAATAATAGAGTAATTGTTAATCCAAAAATATTAATTTGTATGAATGGATTAAGAATTAATGAATTTAGTAATAAACCTAAGGGTGTAGTTAGAAAGCCATATAGATTTTGTTATTGTAGTAGTTATGATAGAGGATTGGCTTTAATCCTAAAAGATATTTGGCCTCATATTTATAGTAAAGAACCAAATGCTGAATTACATATTTATTATGGTATGGATTATCTTTTTGATGAAGATTCCAAAAAAATATTAACGTATTTAATGGGACAACCGGGTGTTATGGACCACGGAAGAAAACCTTTAGAAACTATTATTGAAGAAAAATATACATCAACATTTCATTTATATTTATGTACTTGTGATGCTGAGATTGATTGTATTAGTATTAGAGAAAGTTTAATAACAGGTTGTATTCCAATTATATATGATTATGGTGTTTTTAAAGAAAGAGATGGACTTAAATATTGCAATGAATTAAATGAAGAAAATTGTAAAATGATTGCTGATGATATTGTATTTAAAATGAAACATACTGAGTTAGTAGAAAGATGTAGTGAATCAATAAAACATTCAGAAAGTATTGTTAGTTGGAAAACAGTTGCAGAATATTTAGTTAAATTAATTAATTAAAATTAATAAAAATTAATTTTATTTGGATTGTAATAACAATAATTAGAATCAATTAAAATTAATTTTATTTGGATTGTAATAACAATAATTAGAATCAATTAAAATCAATTAAAATTAATTTTATTTGGATTGTAATAACAATAATCAGCATCGACTTGACTAGTAAATGTAAATCTACATAATAATTTCCATCCATTATTTTTCATAAATTCATCAAGTTCTTTATATTGCGGTGCTTTATCATTATAATTTGTATGTTGTGCTTCAAATAATATAACACTAGTATTATTTAAAACATCAGGAGAACCTTTTAATACATCTAATTCAGCACCTTGAATATCAATTTTAATTAAATCTGGATAAGGATATCCTTTTTCTTTAATAACACTATCAAGTGTTCTAGTTACTTTATTTAAATAAATATTTTCATCAAAAATATTTGCACTACTACCAACTTCTCTATAATAAGAATTTCCACTAAAACCAAAATCATTTTGATAAAATTTAATTTCCTGATTATCATTATTACTAAGAACACCCATATGATATTTATATCCGGAATAAAACATTTTTAGAGGTTCAAATGCTTCAAATAAAATTATTTGTGTATTTTTCCAAATTAATTCAGCGTGTCTAGTCCAATGTAATGAACTAGAACCAATATCATAACATACTTTAGGTTTAAAATTATATTCATCGCGTAATTTATATAAAAATTGTTTATATTCAAAAGATAATAAATCTGAATTATACACAATTTCAATTTCTCTATTAATGTATTTTTGATATTCTAAATTAGTTGATAAATATCCAGATTTATTATTAGGGTCATAACCACCAAATTTTTTTAATAAATTAAAATTATTATTAGTATTAACTGTTTGTTGATTAACTTGATTAACTTTGTTATCTTGATTAACTTTATTATCTTTATTAACTTTATTATCTTGATTATCTTTATTAACTTGATTAACTTTATTATCTTGATTAACCTGATTAACCTGATTAACTTTGTTATCTTGATTAACCTGATTAACCTGATTAACTTTATCTTTATAATCAATAATAATAGGTCTCATTGGTTTTATAGGTTTTATAAATTCATCTTTATTATTTAATAATTCCTCATCACTAATTTTTTTATTATTTATTACTAGCATTAATAATAAAAAAATTATAACTTTAAAATATTTAAAATATTTAATATATAATTAATAAATTAATTAATATCATAAATTCCCTTATCAACATCGGATACAAAACACTGAGCCCATTTTCTAAATTGTTCATCTTTAGATATTTGATAAAATATATAATTACTAGAAAAACTGACACAATATTTTTTATTAGGTTGTAAAATAACAGCATTCCAAGAATTATTATCATTATATATTTTAACTAATAATCCACCCATTCTTAATTTGTTATCATATTTATTAATATATCTAATATTACCTTTTAAACTTAATGTTGTAAATTCATCAAGTGATTCAATATATTTATAACCAATTAATTCTTCTTTATATTTTTTTAATAAGAAATCAAGATTATTATTTTTAGTATATTTTAAAATATTATCTATATCTTTCATTCTATCATTACTCATTATTATTTTAATCAACATATTTTTTAATAGATTGTAATTCATTATTTAGATTATAAATTAAAAAACTTCCATCATAAACTAAATAATTAGGGAAGAAAGCGTGAATAAAAAAAATAATACTCGTCATAATTGCAACGAAACTATATTTTAATGAATTACACATATGTTGCACATATGTCATATTAACTTGTTCTAAATGATTATTAGTTATAGTATCATATTTTGAATGATTTAAATTATTATTTATTATTAAATTGTTATACATTACTAAATAAAACAAAATATTTTTAAATATCATTTTAATTTAATATTAAATATCATCATCTGTATTTATTAAATATCATCATCTGTATTTATTAAATATCATCATCTGTATTTATTAAATATCATCATCTGTATCAGAATCACTTTTATAAAGATTAATATTTCTTGGTTGTTGTGTTACATATTTATAAAATTCATTATAATATAAATCTATAACCCATTTTTTAAAATTAATAATACTTCCACCTTCAATAGCGACTAATTTAATTATATTTCCTAAAATAGATGAATCATTATTAACAACTATATTCTTCAATCGTCTATTATTTTTATATCTATTATCAGTTTCAACATAATCACAATTAGAATATAAATCTGCTAAATATAATCTTGGTTTATAAAATTTAACATTAAAAATATCTTCAATATTACTATAATCAATAGAACTAGAATATAATTTTTTATATTTAGAGTTTGATAACCAATTTTTAAGTTTTCTTTTCTTTGTTGTTGTCATAAATGTTCCAAACCCTCTAATATGATATTTAATTATAATTGAATTAATATCATAATGAGTAGGTCTATAATCAATATTCATATTTGTCATTAATGCACTAATACATGATGGTGTTAAATATACATTATTACCATTGTAATATGCTCTAACACAAGGCATATGAAAATGTGATATCATCAAATTAAAAATATTATTATTATTATTATCATTATTATCATTTTTAACACTAAATAATTCTAGTTTATGATTAATATATGGTGAATTAATATAAAACTTGAAACTAATTTCAACTTTATATTTATTATCTTCTAAAATATTATCATCAAGAATAACTCTAATATTGTTATTATCATTATCAAATAATTCAGGATAATCAATAAATTCATTTTTATCAATTAATTTAATATTTTCATTAAAAATATTATTATAGTGTTCTGTAAATTTATTATAAATTGCTTTATTATTTTCTAGAACTTTTCTTAGTTCATTTCTATTTAATTTATTAATATCACCAGTATTAATAATTTTTCTAATTATATTATCATTCAAATATAATTTAATTTGTTTAATAAATGATAATTTATTATGACTAGGTTGAGAATATGGTTTATTTATATTACAAATATTATTATTTACTTGATTATAAAACATTTTTACTTTATTTATAAATTCCATATTTGATTTATCAATAATAAAATTATCAGTTTGACATTTTGATACAACAAACATAATATCAATATCAGAGGTTGCATAATATTCTGAAAAATAATTATTAATTGTTTTTTGATTAAATAATTCCATCAAGACCGGTTCTTTCTTTAGACAAGCAGTCACAGAACTACCACAAATAACAGAATTGTATTCACTAAAATTAATATTTTCAAAAATATTATTATTTTCATTATTTGTGCAAAATATATTAAAATATTTTTTAAAACCAATTAAATTATTTAGTCCTCCACAAAAATCAGAATTAGGACCGGATATATAATCATTATGGTCATTGTAAATACAACAATAAGGATTATTTCTATATCCAGATAATGAATAAGAAAATCTTGGTAATAAATATGCGGTATCTAATTCAAATATGTTATATTTTAAATTATTATTCATTTCATCTGAATATATTTTAAGCCAAGTATAACTTAATAAATATTTAAATAATCTGTAAAATTTTGCATCATTTAAATCTGATTTCATAATATTTAGAACAAAAGGATTATTAATAACAAGATGACAATATTTATAACTAACTAATAAATTACAAAATAATAAAAATCTACATTTATTATCTAAATTCATAAATAATTCATTAATATCATTAATAGTTATATTATCATCATTAATAGTTAAATTATTATTGATACATAAAATACTATTATTAATATCTTCATAATTTATAACTGTACTATTATTTTCATAATCTTTAATTAAACTTTTTTTTTTATTAGAAATAAAACTATTGTTATTATTATAATTAGACCAAAAATCTGAAAAACTATTATCATTAATCATATTTAATAACTGTTCTGTTTTATCATAATTAAAATATTTATTTAGCAAAACAAAATTATAAACATTTTGTAATAAATTATTATTATCAGTAAATTGTTCAATATAATTTATTAAATGATTATATTTAATATTTAATATAGGTATGACTAAATTATTATCATTTAATTTATAGTTATAAATGTTATATTTTAATAAATTTTCTTTACTAACAATAACTGAATTATATTTATGTTTTGGCATACTTAATATTTTTTTATTAACTTTATAAATAATTAAATGTTTTGAAACATTATTAAATATTTCTTCAGGAACATCAATATAATAAAATAGTTTTGGAATAGGTTCGTCTGATGTTGTCATTAATACATATACACAATCAAATAAATCATTGTCTTGATGCATTTGGTTCAAAGGGTTAATAATATCATTAATAATATCATTAATAAATATATTCTTCATAATTAAAATAATATATTTATTATATTTTTAAACAATCTAATAATCAATTTTTTTATAAATAAAAAAACATACAAGCAATTTTTTAGAAAACAACCCGGTCTTTTTTAAAGACCTTGCAAAATAATAATTTTTATAAATAAAAAAACATCCACCCGGTCTTTTTTAAAGACCTTGCAAAAGAATAATTTTATAATTAATATAATTTATTAAAAATCCCATTATTATTTTCAATATAATCCATTTTAATCATATATTCAATAGAATTATCAAAATCTTCGCTAGTTAATTTAAATATAGTAATAGTATCTTTAAGAAAATTAAATAATTCTTGTTTGTTTGCATCAGTTTGTTTTAATATATGATTAATATTTGAACAGATGATATCTTTTTTAGGAATTACATAATCAACATTGTATTCAGGTTGTGAATTATTTTCATTAAATAATTTAATTATATTTGTATTATAATAATTATTATTATTATTATTATTATTATTATTATTATTATTATTATTATTATTATTATTATTATTATTATTATTATTATTATTATTTAATGAAATATATTCATCATCAGATTTTATAATGTTAGAAAGTAATAATGAATAAATAATTTTATCAATAAATTTAGTATCATAATTTTTAAGAAATGAGAATGAATAAATATCTTTGATTTTAATTTTATCAATATTATCAAATAATTCTAAAATCATAAAATGTATAGGATACATAATAAATTCAACATTATTAAATGTAATATTTATTTCACCCATATGTAAAAGCCAAAATAATTTTTTATAAGTATTGCTATTAACATAATAATTATTATATTCATCTAATATTTTACTAAATATACAAGATTTATTGAGATATATATTTTCAACATATTTATTATTATCATTATTAAATAATCCATAAGAATAAATAATAGGACATCCACTAAATTTATTAATATCACAATTTCCACAAAAATTATATTTTTGGAATAATTCTAAATTTTCTTTAAAATTATTAATAATTTTATTTGTGTTATATCTATTTTTTTTATCAAAAAATGTATTAATAATTTTAATGACAATAATATATTCAATATCAATATTTTGACAACTATAATCAAAAACTCTTTTTATCAAGTTATTATTATATAATTCAAAAAATTTAATAATATATTCATTATTATTATTTGATTTATATTTTGTTGAAAATCTAGTATATAAAATATTAAATACATTATATAGGTCATTATCAATAATTTTACTAGTAATACTATTTCTAATATTATTATCAATATAATTAATAATATTTTCAATATTGTTATTAATATAAATATTAATACGATTAGTACATAATTTTAATTCATCCATATCTAATTCAACATTATCAGTTTTGAATATTTTATCAATAATATTAATAATTTTAGTAGATATAATATTATAATTATTATTAAAAATATTATTAATCAAATATAAACATAATTTATAAACACCATGATGATGAATAACATATTTATATAATATTTCATTATCATCAAATACTTTAATAAAACTATTAATATCTTGATTAATCAATTCATATAACTTGTGATATAGCATATTATTTATATTTATTAAAAATGTAAAATCATTTGTTGTATTTATTAAAAAATCAAAATAATTATTTAATTTATTAATATAATCAATAATAGATTTAATATTATCAAAAGTATTATTTGGTTTTACAGTTGAATTAGAAATAGATTGTAATAATTTATTAAAAGTTTTATTTTTATCATATTCAGATATTTTATTTTTTGTATTTGAAAATAATTGAATAATATTATTTTTTTCTTCTAGATTTAAATTACTAAAAATATCTTCCAAAAACAATAAAACTTGTTGTTCAGAAATAATATGTTTAGATAATTCATTAATATATAATTTGTAATTTTTATTATTAATAATATTGCAAATATAATTTAACTTTGAAATAATAGTATTAATTATTTTATTAAATTCTGATAAAGTTAATGTCTTTTTTTTAATACTAGTTTTAATATTTTTTTTTATAGATAATATATATTTTTTAATTTCAGTATTAATATTTTCTTGTTCTTGATTTATTTCAACTAGAAAACCAGGGATATAAATAATATTATTATTATATAATAATTCATCTACAAATTTTATTATGTCATTATTGTCAAATTCATTATTTTTTAATTCTGTTGTAATATTGAATTTATCAATCATTATTATTATATATCTAAAATATTTTTAACTATATATATATTATTTCAATTTTTTCTAAAAAAAAAACAGAGTTTTTTAGAAAAAATTGCTAGATGAGACATATCTTTGCAATTTTTTATAAAAAAAAAACAGAGGTTTTTATATATCTGCCAGATGAGACATATATTAAAAAGGTAAAAAACACATACACATTTTTTATCTAACTAATAAAAATACTACAATACTATCATTAAATATTCTTTTTGGATAAATGAATGAGAACTTACCTTTTAATAAATAAGAATAAATTGCAATATTAATATCTAGTTGTATTTCATCATCAATTAATATTCTTGAATTAACTAATAATGATTTAATAAAAAAGTGTTCTGGGATTTCTTGTCTTTCTGGTCCTAATTTTAATCCATAGTTCAATAAATTTTTAGATATTTCAGTAGATGCCGTATTTTCATTTAATACCCAACCCCATATCCATATATTTGTTTTTCTATCAAAATAACCTAATATTTCATATGTTGTATTAATAGTTTCATCGTCATTATTAAATATTATTTCATCATTATTTTTAAATTCTATATTTTTATTATTTATTAAATAGTCATATTTTAATTTTTGTGAATCATAATAATCAATTGATTTTAATATAAATTCATTTATATTATCGTTATCCATATTATTATATTTAACAAAAAAATTAAATTAAAAAAGATTTAAAAATAAAAAATTATTAGTTAATAATTTAAAAATGTTTACACTCCTATATGTTTTACTATTCATTAATTTCTTAATGCTATCAAATACATTAGTTTCTGCACTAATGTTCCTTGTTGAAAAAGTCCAAGTTCCACTATTAAATAATTTATCATTTGCAGTTGGTTCAGATAAACAACTTGTATTACATAGTTATGATAATTATAATAACCAAGGTAATCAAGATAGTTCTGACCCATATGTATATCGCACAATTCTAACATCTGATAATACAACAAATGAACATTATTATGTAATGCCATACAAGATTGTTTATAATAATGATGGTTCACGTGAAGAATATTATGATGATGGGCAAGTAGATGATGATGATGATAGTTGTCAAGATGATTATGATGATAATGATAATGATGGTCAAGATGATTATGATGATGATTATGATGATGATAATGGTCAAGTAGATGATGATTATGATGATGATAATTGTGATTGTGAATATTGTTCAGAGGAACAAAGACAAGATGAACAAAGACAAGATGAACAGAGACAAAATGAACAAAGACAAAATGAACAAAGACAAAATGAACAAAGACAAAATGAACAAAGACAAGTTGATGATAGACAAGATGATAATTCAACAGAAGAAGAACCTACTAATCAAACTAATCCAGATTTTACAATTCCACCATTATCTGGTAATGATATGACAGATTTACTTTCTCAACTAAATAATCAACTAGATGTATCTAGACTATTAGCAAATAATAATGATTTAAATAAATATGTTAATCCAGATGTTGTTATGGATGATACATTAGAAGAATGAATAATCTAAAAACCTTTAGGTTTTTTCATTAGAAGAATAATAAATAATATAAAAACCCTAATAATATAAAAAACCCCTAATAATATAAAAAATATTGATTTTTAATTACTTAAAAACATAGTCTATATTTTTAAGTAAATAATGGAAATTTCATATGATATGATTATTAAATATTTAGTATATAACAATAACTCTTTTTCTAATAATAAAGGGACTTTGACTTTTTCTAATATGTTTCCAGATAAATTTAAATGTTTATCAACTAATTTTTATAAATGCGGTGTTACTATTTACGATAATAGAAATAATAACATTAGTTTTTGGACATCATTTTTAACATTAATAGATGATAAATATAATGTTAATATTGATAAAGATGAATTAAGTATTATTGGGGAATTTAAAAATAATATCTTGATGAATAAAAAAAAGATTGACCCTTTTATTATTAGGGATAAAATTAATAAAGAACCAGATGAATTTGTATTACAATTCATTGTTGATATTATGGATATTAATTTTATTATATTTGATTTTAAATTAAATACTATTAATGTGTTATATCATAAAAAAGAAATGAACCCATTAAAAAATATTTTTATGTTTGCTAAATATGATAATTTCTGGGAACCTATTTTATTAAAAAATAATAATGATATTGTTAGAATATTTAATTATTCTAATAACGATATTAAAACTATTCTAAGCCAACCAGATATTAAATATTTTAGTTCTACTAAAGAAGTTACTAGCGCTACTAAAGAAGTTATTATTAATACAAATATTGATAAAATTATTAAGAGTGAAAAGCATAAATTATGCAAACATAAATCTAGTGAAAATGTTTTTGTAAAAGAAGAAATTATTATTAATAATAATAAATACAGTGATTTGAATAAAACTAAATTAACAAAAATGAAAAATTCTGAATTAGTAGATATTGTAAATGATTTAGGTTTAGAAATGCCTCCTAAAGTATTAAAAGCAACAATGGTTGAATTAATTTTAAATCATCTAAGTAATTCTAAATAAAAGAATTATAAATAAAGTAATTCTAAATAAAGAAATAATAAATATTTATTTTAGATATGTGTTTTATTACAAATAAAATTAATAATGTATCAAATATTCAAGCATTAGTTCATATTAATGATTCATCTGAACAATTAACAATATATTCAGCGTGTATAGATAATAGTTATGAAAATAATTATATGATTTTACCAGTTCCTAATTCTGAAACAGTAGATTTTTTAAATATAGATACATCAATAATAAATCAGTTAACTCAAGATAATTTTTTTAATAATAATGAAACAAGTATTTTTAGTAATATTGAAATATTCAAATCATATAATGAATTATTATTATTTTTTAAAAAAATATTTATTGTAAATAAATGTTATCAAGAATTAAAAAACTATTCAAGTAAAATATGGGGATTTATAGTATGTAAATTAAATATTGGTAATTATCAATATATGCCATTATGTTATAAACATAAAATGATGGTTTCACATTCATATATACCAACAAAAAAATGTTATATGTTAAAAAGTCATATTATATTAAATAATAATAATTATATATGGGATAATAAAATTTATTTATTAAACACAACACCATCTATTGTATTATTATCGTTATCTAATAAAAATGAATATTATATAATTAATTCTGAAAATAATTTAATAATTGATAATAAATATGATTTAGGTAAATATATTAAGGTTGATAAATATTTAATAAATAATTCAAATGACAAAAATAAGTGTACATTTAATACCGATTTATTTAATTATTTTTTTATTAAATAATGAAGGATTATTTTATATTATTAAAAATAAAAAATTATCTTTAATAATAATGAGAAAAACAGGACCGGATGCCTGGGGACCGCACGCTTGGAAATTTTTACATTATGTATCATTAGGATATTCTGATAAACCCACAAAAGAAGAAAAAGAAAAGTATAAATTATTTTATTTATTATTACAAGATGTATTACCTTGTTCTATATGTAGAGAACATTATAAAAATAATTATTCTAAAATACCTATAACAGATGATGTTCTTAGTTCAAGAGATAATTTAGTAAAATGGGTTATTGATTTACATAATATAGTTAATGAAATGAAAGGAAAACCAAAAGTTGATTATGATACTGCAGTTAAATTAATTACAAATGATTTTAATTTAGATGATGATAATTTAGAAGAATGTAGTTCAGAAGAAGAACCTTCAAATAATAAAAATAAATATGGTAATGTTATGGGTTTAGTATTTATGTTATTATTAATTGTTTTTGTATATAGCATTGTTAAAAAGAGAAATCTATTTAAATAAATAAATAATTTATTATTAATAATGTCATATAATACAGATTTATTACAAGTTAATATTAATTCAGTAATGGGTTATATTGATTTACTAAAACAAAATAAGAAAACTGATTTATTTGAAATTGAAATGGAAATTATGAATAATTATCCAGAATTTTATGAACAATATCCATTTCTAGTTAAAAAATTATGTAAAGGTGAAGATTTAGGAATTTTATATAAAATGATTGAAGGTTTAAAAAAAGTAGAATCAGGTGAAAAAACATTAACCCAAGTAGAACTGCCTTTAGGTCAAGAACTAGCAGATGAATATTTGTATCCTAGTTTAAGAGCGGATAGAAGTACAGATTATTTAAGAGAAACAAGGTTAACAAAGAAACCTAAAAATTAATTTTATTTTTTGCTAATAATAATATTAAATCATTAGTTTTAATATTATCATTATCTATAATCATATTATCTATAATTATATTATTATTATTATTATTATTATTAATAGTATCTTTAATATATTTGGCATCATGAGTAATAAATAATTTATCATTAAAAAATCCACATCTTAAATATGGTTGTTCTAAACTCATCAATACTTGACATAAACAATCAAATGGAACAAAAATAAATTTTATTTCAAATGAATTATATTTTAATAAAAATGTATTATCATTAATTTTAAATGTTTCATATTCATTTAGTAATTCATATAGTTTCATTAACAAATCAATAACACTTTTAATAATATTTGGGTGTTCATCAGAACTAGTTAATACATATATTTCAATAAAATTAAAAATAGGTTTATTGAAATAGACTTGATAAGGAAATGTATTTGCAATACATACATGATTATTTTCTTTTATAATATTTATAATTTGTAAATGTGTTTCTGGCAAATTAATATATGTTGTTTCATATAATATTTTATTATTTTTATATAATATATTATTAGATAAACACTTGTAATATATCGTTGATTTAAATTCATTTAATAAATTATCATCAGTTAATACAATATTTAATAATTCACTTGGTTCTAAACTATCTATCAATTTATAAATAGTTGATATAGATAAATTATTAATATTAATTCTACTTGTCATTGTTATTAAATAAAATATTTTTATATTGTAAATATATGTTTTTCAATTTTTTATAATCTTTTCAAGTTAAATGCAGTTTAGAATACTCCATTAAATACATTTCAGTATTTTGAATAATAGATTTTGCTAATTCTTTTTTAGAGTCATCATATAAATTTTTGGATGGTGGTAAATAATTTGTAATCCACCATTTTGTAGATTGTATTTGATTATTTCTATATCTATGATAATCATCACCAAAATAATTATTATTTTTAATATAAACAATAATATCATTAATCATAATTTGTTCTCTATTTGTAAGTTTAATATTAATAAATTTAATTTTATTAACATAATCTTTAGGCATTTTATCAGTTAAATCTGGATATATATCATATACAAATTTATTACTATATTTATTAATATTTGATAAAACATTTTCTAATGATTTTAATATTTTTTTATTATTATTTCTAAATCCATTACACACTAAATATTTATTAGCATTTGTATATTTAGAATAACTTGGTTTGTAAATATAAACACTTTCGTAAAAATGATTAATAATATATAATAATTTTACTGATGGTGTTGTAAAAGTCTCATCAATTCTTAAAATCATTGAACCTTTATTTTCTTGAGATTGTAAAGCATTAACAAGCATTGATAAAATATATTTATAATTTTCTTGTTCTGTATATAAAAATCCTGTTTCATAACTTTGAAAAGTTGTAGAAATAATTAAATCTAATTTATCTTTAATTTTATCTAAATCTTCAGTTTTTAATTTTTTAGTTTGTTTTTCATAATCTTTTTTAGATTTATATTTTTTAGGCGCACCTCCTTCCATAATAGTACTATCTTCTGCCATAGCATTTTTATCTGTAGCAGTAGTAGTATTTTTATTATTTTTATCTGTATCAAAGTTATAATCTTTTGAACTAAAATTATAATTTTTTGTTTTATGTCCTGTTACAAATTTATCTCTAAAATATTCAAGTGAAGATGTATATGTATCATATTTATTTGAAAATATACCACTAACTAATTCTTTCTTTTCTCCTAATCCAAATAAAAATAAAATCTCCCATAATTCATAAAATTCTGGTGTATTGAATTCTTCTTTATCTTCCTTTGTATTAAGATATTCTTTAATTAATTTATGTAAAGAATCTTCGTGATTTTGAATTTCAATTTCATAAGGATTAACAATCATATAAAATTTATTTTTAGTTTGTAATTTATCAGTTAAAGTTAATGCTGATTTTGTTCTGTGAATAAAACTATGAAACCCTAAACTAATCAAAGGCAAATTAATAGTAGATGACATTAATAAATTATCATTATCTTCCTTTTCTAAAATAGATAGTTCATCACTTTCTAATTTATTGTCTAGTTTAAAAATAAATTGGTTATTCATTATTATATTATATTATATATAAACTAATTCTTTTTATATTATTTTTAATCAATTTTTTTAATATTCTGACGTCCAATAAGACCTAATTTTCCCAAAAAAAAATTGGCGTCCAATAAGACCTAATTTTCCCAAAAAAATTGACAAAAACATTTATAAATATATTATAATTATCTATTATAATATAATGTCGTCAAATAACATCATTTATAATACTAAGGAAAGTAATGAAATCGTTTTATTAAATATTTTGAATATGTTAAGAAGAAGAAAATTATTAAAAAATGTTGATGAGGTTTTTAAAACATTATCAGTTACTGCTGATAAACATATTTATGAAATTAATTTGGATAAATCTAAAATATATGTTTATTTTGTAGTATCTAAATTAAATTCTATTACAAATGGTTCTCCATTAGCAGAATTCTTAGATAGTGATATTAATATTCATAAAATAGTTGTTGCTAAAGATGTTGCTAAAAAAGTTGTTAAACAAGTTGTTTCTGAATTTAAAAATTCTGAATTCTTTTTTGAAACTGAATTAATGATTGATGTTGATACAGTAGTATTTATCCCAAAGCACGAATTATTGTCTGAAGATGAAAAGAAAGAATTATTAAGTAAAATACCAGAAAGAAATTTAGCATATATCATGTCAACTGACAGAATGGCTAGAGAATATAATGCTAGTGTTGGTGATATTTTTAGAATTACTAGACCTAGTGTTGTATCTGGTAAAAATATCTTTTATAGAAGAGTTATTAATGGTTCTTGGGACTTATTATTTGAATAATTATTTGAATAATAATTTGTTTTATTAATGGTTGTTTGAGTGATAATAATAATTGTTTTATTAATAATTTGAAATTATTAATAAATAAATTTATATTTAATAATAATAGATATCTAAGCAAATGAGTGAAAAAAATAATATTTTTGATTTATTAAAAAATAATGATACCAATACCACCGATGTAGGATATAATAAAGTTTATAAATTAATAAAAGAACGAAAAATAAGTAATTTAGATATTAGAGATAATAATTATAATTATTTTATACAATATATTGTTAATTACAATCAATATAAAATATTAGAACTTATACAAGAACTCAAAATGGATATTCGTTTAGATATATTAGATGTTGATGGTAGAACATTATTATATAATTGTATTAAATTTAATTATGTTAATATGTTGAATGCAATTATAAATTATAATAAAAAAAATATTGGTATATCTATTTTAGATATTAAAGATAAACTAGGATTAACTGGATTACACTATTCAGTTATATTTAATAATTTTAACACATTAAAAATATTATTAGATAACAATGCTGACCCATATATCAGAGCAAAAGATGGTAATAATGTTTTTATGACTTGTTTAATTTATAAAAGAGATGAAATGTTAAAATATTTAATTGATAAAGGATATAGTTTAAAATTTAAAAATAATAATGGTGAAAATATATTACAGGTTGCAACACTTTATCATTCACATGATATAATTAATTTAATTCTAAAAAATGATAAAATTCATCCAGATGATATAAATTATAATAATATGTCTGGTGATTTAGGATTAACAATATTAAATCAATCTATTATAGTTGGTAATTATGAATTATTCAAACAATTATTAGAAAAAGATATTGATATTAATTTAACAGATTTTTATGGTAATTCACCTTTACACTATATAATAATTGAAAATAGATTAGAATATTTAAATTATATATTAGACCACCATAAATCTGTAGAAAATCTAAAATTTAATATTAGTAATATAAATGGTGACATACCCTTGCATTTATTATTAGATAGTGATATTGTTTTATCAGATATTAAAAATATCAATAAAATAATATTAGAAACAGATTTAAATTTACAAAATAATAGTGGTGATACTTGTTTTATGAAAATGTATAATAAAAATATTATTAATGATTATTATAAATTATTAGTTTTAAAACCATTAAATGCATTTATTGAAAATAATAGTTCAGATAATATTGATTTAACAAAAGATATTGTTGATATTTTGGTTGAATCATTTTATAATCAATTAAAAGTAAATAAAGATGAACTTATTTTAGAATGGGAAATAAATTGTATTAATAATAAAAGTAAAGATAATAAAGATAAAGATAAGGATAATAAAGATAAAGATAATAAAGGCAAAGATAAAAGATTATCCGAAGAAGAATGTAAAGATAATATTAGACAGGTAATTACTAAAGAAAAACGTTCATTACCAAAATTAACAGAAAATAAATTAGTATTTGATAATGGTATATTTATGAAACATTGTTTTTATACAGGAAATCCTATTGATATATTATTTGGATTAATAATGTTAAATAATGATTTTAAGAAAGATGGATTAAATATTGTTCTAGATTATCCATTAACAATAAATAGTTTATTAGAAAATCATTATTTCAAATTAGGAATAAATTATCCCTATGTTAATGATTTTTCAAATATTGAAATAATATGGTCTTATCAAAAAATATTTTATCCTTCATTTTTTGATTTTGAAATTAAATCACATATTAAAACATCAAAATATATAATAATTCCAATTGGGATAGATATATCATTAGGTTCTCACGCTAATATATTATTTTGGGATGTTAAAAATAAAACAATAGAAAGATTTGAACCAAATGGTTCTAATTATCCAATTGGATTTAATTATAATCCAGAATTATTAGATGAAATATTAGAAGAAAAATTTAAATCTTTTGACAGTAAAATAAAATATTATAAACCAAATATGTTTTTACCTACAGTAGGTTTTCAATTATTAGAAAATTTAGAAAACGATAAATGTAAAAAAATAGGAGACCCAAATGGTTTTTGTAGTGTTTGGTGTGCTTGGTGGGTATATCAAAGGATGCTAAATATAAATTTAGATGATGAAAAAGTGAATATTGAAACAATCGCAAATATATTAATAAATACTATAAAAATGGAAAATAAAAGTTTTAAAAATATTATAAGAAATTTTAGTCATAAAATTGTTTCAATAAGAGATAGTTATTTAGAAAAAATTAATTTAGATATTAATGATTGGATACTTAATAATTATACACAAGAACAATTAAATAATCTAGAAAAATTAATTATTACAAAAATAAAATAAATTATTATTAATTATTATAATGGCAACTTTAGCAGTTACTAAAATATTAATACCCTATATAAAAAACGAGTTAATCACTACTATAAAAAAAGAAGCAAATGGTATGTTGATTAGTATGTTTAGTATGATATTAACAAATGTTGTAATTGGAAATACAGAGATAATTACTACATTTAATAACATTTTTGAAAATGGTAAATGTGAAGATTTATTTAAGAATAAAACAAAAAGTGATAATAAATATAATATTTATGGTGGATTTTTTACTAAGAAAAATAAACTTAATACTGATGATGAAACTGATAATACTGATGATGAAACTGATAATACTGATGATAAAACTGATAATACTGATGATGAAACTGATAATACTGATAATGATAAACATAATAATAATACTGATGATAATAATGCAAATCAAAAATTTTTGTATAATTTATTAGTTATTATTTTTAGTGATAAATTTAAAAATAGCATTAAACCAAATATTTTAGTAAATAAAAATCCTAAAGACAAATTAATACTTTATGAAGTTTTAAAATTAATTTTTGGTGATGATGTAATTGGTACTAGTATACTTGATAACTATGTTATAAATAAAAAAGTAATTAATAAACGAATAACTGGAAACAATACATTAGCAATAGTAACAAAAGCAAAAAATATTGTTAATACAACAATTAAAAGAATTAAACTAATATTTTATAATTTTGCTACCATTGTTGATAATATTAAAATTATAATAAATATAAATACTATAAAAAATAATAATTATGACGAAGTTATAACTACTTTTATTGAAAATTATTATGGTATATTATGTTTTATAAAAATATTACCAGAATACAAAATTTTAAAAATGTTTTTAGATGTGTTTAATCCACAAGATAAAGATAATAATGATGGTAAAAATATTGTTGAGAAAATAGAAAAAAATATTGATAAAATATATAATGATATTATTGAAAAAAAGATTAAGGAACTTGGACTAGGAAACCCTTCTAATTTATTTAGTAACCCAATTACTGGTTTTCTGAAAAAAATAAAATTAAAAAAAAATTTATATTTAATTTTCAAATATAGACAACGTTATAATAATTATAAATATTTGGAAAAAGAATTGTCTGTAGATGTTATAAAAGAGAATATAGAGTTAATTAATAATGATAAACCAGTATTAGATATAGTAAAAGAAAGCCTATTCTTAAAAAAAGATAAAGATATAGAATATTTAAATAAAAAGATTAAACAATTAGAAAAAAATGGTGAGGAAATAACTTGTGAAAGATGTAAAGAATTACAAAAAGAAACAAAAGCAAAAATTAATAAAATAATTACAAATTTTATTAAATTAATAATAATAGAAACTGCTAATTTATTAAGTAAATTAACATCTAATAAATATATTTTATATAATGATAATAATTTATATAATGATGATGAATTAATCTATTACAAAAAATATATAAAATATAAATCTAAATATCTGAAATTAAAATATAACAATTTATAATATATTTAATGGCATTTTTTGTTAAACAATTTTTTTTGCCATATGTTAAAGATGAATTAATTGGTATATCATTTAATGAAATTAAAGAACTAATAAATAATCAGTTATCAGATTTAATTACTGAGGTTATTATTAAAGGAAAAGGTAATTTAGTCGATTTTGAAAAAAAAGTTAATAATATATTTACTAAAATTGATGGTATAGAGACTTTAAATAATGATGATTTATTAAAAAAAGTTAGAGAACATTTACATAATCAAAAGGAAAATCAAAAGAAAAATAAAAAAAAAGAAATTCCACAGAATACTATTTATGTTTCAGATAATAATATAGTTATTGATTATTTTTTGTTACAATTATTACCACAATTAAAAGTCTTAATACCAGATGCTAATCCAAAATCAAATTTAGAAGGAACTATAATAAATATAATAAATATATTATTAAATCATATATCTAATTATCCAGAAGATGAAACATATGATAATTGTATAGAACCATTCTCAAAATTTATAATTTCAAAAAGTGATATACCTAATATTGCTAAATGTAGTATTTTAATAAAAACTATTAAAAATAATACGAAAACATTGGATTTACCTAAAAAAATTAGTGATAGAATTACAAATTTTATATCAAAATTAAAAATAATTATTACTAGTGAGGATGATTCACAAATTAATAATTTTATAGAAGAAAATAAAACATTATTAATGGCACTAGATATTAAAAATACTGAAATGTATAATGCTATAAAAGTAATTGTAGAAAATATTGGTAATCAACCTATTAATATTAAATTACCTGATAATATAAATAAATATAAAAACTTAATAGAAACTGTTATTAAACAAATTAATGAACCAACCGTAAAAAAAGAAACTTTACAACCAAAAATAACTAAATTAATTGAAGGAATAACAAATCATTATTTTGATGACATAAAAAAAACTATTAATAGCAGAATTGGAAATAAATATTATTTAGATAATGAAGATATTTATTATGAGAAATATATTAAATATAAATCAAAATATTTAGAACTTAAATATCAAAATGAAAATAAATAATATCAAAATAAAAATAAATAGTTACAAATATTTTTTTAATAAATAAAATAATATTTAGAACTTAAATATCAAAATGAAATTATTAGATTAATAATTAATTATTTTTTTAATAAATTATATTTATTCTTGTACATTAATTATTAGGTTAATAATTAATTATTTTTTTAATAAATTATATTTATTCTTGTATATTAATTATTAGGTTAATAATTAATTATTTTTTTAATAAATTATATTTATTCTTGTACTTATAATATTTATTAATATATTTCAAGTCAGTAATTTTATTATCACCTAATTCTACAAATTTTAATGATTCAAATATTGATATAATTTTATCTATTTTATCATTAAAATCTTTTTTGTTACTACTAGTTATTATAATATCTTTTAAAAATATATAAATTGGATTTTTTTCATCTTGTAATAATGATTTAATTTTATCAATATTTGAATTTGGATTTTTTATAAAATCTATAATTACTTTTTTTACACTATTATATGTTTCTTCAGTTTTACTATCTATTGATAACTTTAAATTTACAAAATATAAAAATCTATTTATTTTTTTATCATATTTATTTATAGTCCAAAAATTTTCAACTTCAATAAATTGCTGAATAAAATCATACAATATATCATTTAAACCATGTGATTTATAAGATATAATATTTTTGTATTTATATTCTAATAATTCTTTATTAATATTAATTTTTTTATAATAATTATATTTATGGTCATTATATCTAGATAATGCTAAATCTAAAATTTCACTATTAAAATTATGAGTATGTGTTTTATTAGAATCATCTATATATGTTATTTTTAAAATATATTTAATTCTACCTAAAATAAAAGATGAAATATTGTTATTATTATTATATACTAATATTTCATTTAAATTATAATAATATGCACTATTATTATCATTAATTTCAATAGTTTTAATATTATCACTTGTATTATTAAATGTAATTAATCTATTAATAGGGTTAGGGTTTTCTGAAATATCAGTAATTGTTTTAATATTTAAACTATTTTTATTTTTATCAATAGATTGTATATAATTATTTAATCTGTCAATAAGAGATTTATTATTATTTATTTTATTTTTTATTTTTAAAAATTTATCATCATTATCATTTATAACTGTTTTTACTGATTGAATAATATATAAAATTAATCTAACACATTTATCATAATATTCATTATATTTATTTTCATCATTAATATTAGATATAACAATTTCAAAATCAAAATCAGATTTATTAAAAAAACTACTCATTGTGTCATCAGTACGTGTATAAGTTTTCATTGTTTCATAAATATTTTTTAAGACATTACCACCTTTATAAATTATTTTAATATTTCCCGTAGTATCAATTTTGTTTGTTAACTTTTCAGATAAATTAAATATAAAGTATAAATAATTAATGTAATTATTTTGAATTATATCTGAAACAACAAATGCTGTAATTGCATTATTTATTTCACTTTTGAAATCATAATGTGATAATCTATATTCATGTTTAAATTCTTTTATATCTTCTTCTTTTGTAGGTAATGCTTTATTTTCTTTTGTAGGTAATTGTATTGTATCAGTTTTAATATTTTTTCTAATAGGAGTAGTTAAATTATTTAATTCATTCTTTTGTTTATATTCATCACTTAATGTAATATCAATACCTTTATCTAATAAATATTTTTTATTAATATCATCATTATAATTTGTTACTAAATCATCAATAATCTTATTAATAAAATTTTTATCATCTTCAGATATGTTTTGAATGTTAAATACCTGTTTAGATTCTATTAATTCTATAAAATGTTTAAAATTATCTATTAATCTATTTGCAATAGTATATGGGATAGCATTAAAAAAATAATGTAATTCTGTAATATTTTTTATATATCTATCATGAGTATTATATAATATACATAATTGATTATTCAATTCAATTCAATTAATCCTTGTAAATCTTTAATAGTTGTATATGGTTCTCTATAAAGTATACTTTGAAATTGTAAACTACTTATCATATTATATATTATTATATTTTTTTATTTTTTTTGTTTATCTTCCATTCAATATTTTCAATTGAACCGTGTAATTCTATCGCTAATTTTAAAACATCAGCAATAGCAAATAAATAAGCCATCTTATATCTTCCATTCATATGTTTAACAATATATGGTAATGAATCAATTTGTTTATCAGTCAATAAAAATCTTCTTTTAGCATCCATTCTACATATATAATTACCAAGCAACATATTTATTATTAATTATATTTTTTTATTAATTATATTTATTTTTCAATTTTTTCAAGGAAAAAACCTGTAAACAATTTTTTCAAGGAAAAAACCTGTAAACAATTTTTTCAAGGAAAAAACCTTCAGTAATTGAGGTGTTATTACTTGTCTCTAAAAATATAATTAAATAAATATTTTATAAAAAAATGTAATGAATAAAGAAAAAATTAATGAATTTGTAAGTTTAAATAAGCACAAATTTATTTATGATTATTTAAATACCATATTTGAAGATATTGAAGTTTCTAAATATTTAATAGTTAGTATAGCAAATGATATATTAACTATGAAACAAAAAAATATTATTTATTTTTATGGTTATGTTAGTGACAATTTATTTAATTTATTAAATTATAATTATAAATATAAATTATGTGATAATAATGATATAATAGTATCTATATTTAATAATAAAGATTTATATTTTTGTAAAAATAATTTAGAATTACCCAAATTACCAAATAAATTAAAACATAGATTATCACTTGTGTGTATTTATAATAATTATGATGAACCTAATCAAGAAATTATTGATGCTTTTAATAATCTAATTAATGAAAATATTAATTATATGAAAAATAATAAGTATAATATTATTGTTCCTAAAAGAATTCAAGATAATTTATTGTTAGAGGATTATGTATAAAACATTTTTAGAGGATTATGTATAAAATATAAAATACATAAATAAATATTATTTATTAATAATAATGGATAATATTTATTTGGAAACATATATTAAAAATTTAAATACAATGATTAATAACATAATTAATAATAAAAAATATAATTTATTAAATCCTGATATTGGACCAACTGGTTATGGTTGTTAAAGAATTGATTAAAATTTAAAATAATAATTGATTAGAACTTCATAACAACTATTGATTAGAACTTCATAACATGTCCGCACACTAAACACTTTACAAAAATAGTTGGGGGTTCATCACCAGACCTAGTTTGTTTCTGTGTTACTTCACATTCTGCCTTTTTACATTTAGGGCAAGTGAAAATATTAGAGCCTTTATTATTTTTATATTTGTTATATGATTTTTTATTAATAATTTTACTAAATTTTTCTGGGTTTAATTCTTCTGCTTTACAATCTGCAATTTGTTTTGGATTAATTTGTTTAGAACTAATAGCATCTAGTAAATATTTTTTATTTAATTTAAAATGTTCTAATATCTCGTTAGATTTTTGTTCATAAATATTATCAAATAAAATATTTATTAATGATGGGTCATCAATAGATGACATTGTAAAATCATAAATACTTGTTTCAATATCTTCCGCTAATGAATTATTATTAATAATTTCATTAATATTTGATTTTGTTAAAATTCTTAGTTTATTAATATCACTCATTATTAATATTAATAAATTAATCTTTATGTTTAAAATATTTAATTTGCAATTTTTTTTAATCTTAAAAAGATTAAAAACCCACGTGCCCATTTCATTTGCAATTTTTTAATATAATTAGATGTGTGTCCTAAAGGACAAAAATCTAACATATTTAAAAAATCATAAGTCTAAAGACGACAACTTTTTTTTAAAAATCAATATTATAATCACATAGTTCTCTAGCCTTGTATAATAGCCACCCTCTCATTTTATGACTTTCTAGTTTAGATACTAATCTAGCAATTCTATCTCTATTAGGATTATCCATATGAACTAATTTATATAATTGATGGCACATATCATCCATTGAAGATTTCTTAACAGTATAATGATAAATATTATCTTTTACTGTTTTATAACCACCATTAGTAAAATCTTCTTGTAACTTATACCAAAGATAAGGTGGTAGTTCAGATAGTTGAACATTAAAATGGAATGTTTCATTATTTCTTGTTCTTCTAGGTAATGTTAGTTGCCATCCATCTGATAAATCTTGTTGTGATAATGGAGAACAAATAAATCTAGAATATTGTAAATCTGGTGTTGTTCCTTTTTTTAGATAAACATAAAATTCACCGTGACTCTTATTACAACTCATTATTAAAAAATAATAATATTAATCTTTATATCATTTTTTATGATAAAATCTTTATATCGTTTTTTAGATAAATAAAAACTATTTATTTTTTTTTATTTCTAATAAATAATACAATAATTAATATTATTAAAATTATAAATCCTATTCCAAAATATACACCTATACCAATCCCAACAGATTGTTGTGTTGTTATTTGATTAGATGATGGTGCATCTGTAATAGGTGCAGGTGCAGGTGTATCATCTTTCTTTGCAGTTGTATCAGTAGTATCATCTTTCTTTGCAGTTGTATCAGTAGTATCGTCTTTCTTCGCAGTTGTAGTATCAGTAGTATCGTCTTTCTTCGCAGTTGTAGTATCAGTAGTATCGTCTTTCTTCGCAGTAGTAGTATCGTCTTTGTTTGCAGTTGTATCATCTTTATTTGTTGTAGTAGTATCTTCTTTGTTATTTTTATTATCTACACCGCCACAATTATTTTGTAATTGGATTTTATTAATATCAATTTTTTGTCCTTCGATATTATTAAAACTTAAATCATTAAGACATAAACTAATAGGTTTATTTTTATTCTCTTCATAATCTTTAGTTAAATATGAATAACCTAAACCATTATTAGGTCTACTAACAATTGAACTTTTACATCCTGGGTCTAAAATAACGGGATATTGTCTTTCTGCTGTAGTATTAAAAACATTTAGTGAATATGGTGTAACACTACTTGAACTAGTATTAATACCAGTTAAGTTATAAGGATTATTGTCTGTTTGTGGTCTAGTATTTAATACATATCCAGTCATTGAATTTAAACATCCGCATTCAGGAGGTCCAGTTGTAGTTAATCCATCTATAGAAAAACACATATTATTTAAACCATTAAATTTTGCTTTCTTTTGTTCATCAACATATATACATCCTTGGTCGTATAAATTTTTAGCACATCTATTAATAATATAGTTGTCACAAGATTGTCTATCTGTAATATTTGCACCAGTATTTGCTAAAGAACAATATTCATCTTTATTATTAACAACTGCTTGTAAACCTATATATTTACTACCTTTCTTTAAACAAGACCCAGATGTATTATTACATAAAGTTATTGCGGAAGCCTTGGTTGTAGCATTTTTAACTTCATCAATAAATTCTGGTAATTGTATTGATGTTGCTGTAAATTTATCAGTTGGATTATTTTTAATAGAATCTTGTTCTGCTGTTGCTGAACCAGTAATAGCACCTTGACAACAAGCACGAATTCTAATATCTTTAATATCTCTATTATTCTTTTTAATTTTACTGTCTAATAATATTTGTTTTATAGTTTTACCATAAACACTTTCATTAAATCTATTATCATCTTCATTATCCACGGTTAAAGTATTTCCCATATTTAAATGTTATTAATATATATTATAAAAAATAATTTGTAATATACATTTATATTTTATAAAATCAGTACAATAATATAATAATATTTTATAATATGCTAATAGTTTATAATATGTTAATAGTTTATAATATGTTAATATTTATAGGATTATCATTAACAGTTTTTGTTAAACTATAAAAACCATTATTATAATTTTTTAAGTAAATATTTTTTTTAGTTTCTAATACATCATTACCATCATTAAAATAATAAATAATGTCATTATCAAAATAAATATATTGGTCTACTTTTTCTTTATTATCAATTATAGGACTCATAGCATAACTTGAGTTTCCATTATCAACTAATTTAAATGATATATTAACATTTTCACTAAAATTATTCATATCACTATCTTTTACTAAAAATAATGTATTTTTATTAAAATCATTAGTATTATTAATTCTTTCAGCATTTTCATTCTTCATAAAAGCAGGATTGTTAATTAATAAAGATTTAATAGTTGTTTTATATTCTTGTTTTAAATTATTAAATGGAACTAAACTATATTTTGTTCCTGATTTATCTTGAAATGATACTTTTTTATTTGTCATGTTATCTGCAAAACCTTCACATTTTGGATTAAATATTATTAATAATATTACTACAACAATTGAAAATAATAATATATTGTTTAAATTCATAAATATATAATTATATTTAGATAATTTTATAAATATCATAATTAATAAATTTTTATCTAAACAACATTATATGTTATTTTATAAATATGATTTAATATCATAATTAATATAAAATTTTATCTAAACAACATTATATGTATAGTTATATATTTAATATACATCAAAATAAATTTAATATGATAGAACCTTTCACTAATTCAATTATATCTGAACCATTCGGGGATATCAATATTAAAAAAAGTTTTGAGGATAATCAAAATATTAATAATTCTAAATTAATAGAATCATTAAATAAAGTTATAACGAATTCATCAAATAATGTTATTCAAAAAAATATTGCTACATCAGTTTCATCAGCAGGAGCATCTAATGTTATGAAATTTTCAGATATTTTAGGTTGTGATAACGTAGTTATATCTGGTGTTAGACAAGTATCATATGGTACAAATACTAATAATACACAAACAAAACAAACATCAGTAAATACTTTATCATCTGATATTACTAATGAAATAGATAAAGAGATTAATACAAATAATACCTTTGACTTTAGTCAATTACCAAAAAATAAAGATTTGGAAGATTTTTTTAAAAATAAACCAAACATTCCTAAACCAGTTTGTAATTCTGTAGCAAAAGTTAATATATTAGGTATTGCTAAAGGTTCAGCAGGTGAAAAATGTACTCAACCTGATTTTGATTTAAATGAATCTATTAAAAAAACATTAAATCTAGATAATTCATTTACTTTTAAAGATGATGATAATATTGAATCAAATATATCAAATTTTGTAGACCAAACTAATTATGCTAGTTGTGCTGCCAGTGCTTCTGCACAAAATCAACTCGCATTTGAAAAAATACGATGCGCTCAAGGAGGAACAATTGATATTAGTGATATTGAACAGAAAGCAGTTGCCGAAGTTATTGCAAATTGTGTATTTGACCAAACAAATACTAATAATATAAGTACTAAAATAGTTAATAAAATGAAAAAAAAATATGACCAATTATATGATGCTATTGCTGAAAAAGCGAAAACTATGAGCCCAGCAGAAGCACAAGCATATTATGATGAAACAACTGGATTATTAGATAAAATTAAAGAAGCAGAAATTGAAAGAATTACTTCTGCTGGTGATAGATTAACACCAACAGCACCTGGTACAAATCAACAACCTGGTACAAATCAACAACCTAGTACTAATCAACAAAATAAAAATGTAAGTGATATGTTAAAATCACCTTCTAACGCAACACCATCCAAAGCAACAGGACAACAAGTATCACCAAGTCCATTAAATAATTTATTAGGTTCTGAACAATATATTAAAGGAGTTGATAATAAAATTTTATTGGTTGTTGGTATACTTTTTATTATTGTAGTAATATATTTTGGTTATAGGGCTTTGAGTTAATTTATTCACTAATAATAACATAATAGTTAATTTATTCACTAATAATAACATGATATTTAATTTTTCTCCCATCACACTCAACAACATTATTTAATTCAAAATTAACTTGTTTATCATCAGGATAATGTGATGCCATATATTTCATAAAAACAGGCATCATTTCATTAATCATAAATATAGTTGTTTTTATTTTCCCATTAATTTCTTCTTCAGATAATTTATCTTTTTTATGTTTATTAAAAATACTATATAATTTAACCATATCATTGGCTGCTTTTTTTGGGTTATTTTCAACATAAGTTGTTACTGCTCTTTTTGCTACCTTATTATTTAAAACAAATTTAGCAATCATATTTGCAGATTTAGGAATTGTTGGTATAACATTATTTAAATTTTCTGTATCATTGACATTATCAACTTTATCATCATCATCTTCTGTATCAACATCCGCAGTATTTAAAATATTATTAACATTATTGTTAACATTATTATTATTATTATTATTATTATTATTATTATCATTATTACATACATTATTTAAAATATCATTATCATTATTATTATTTAATTCCATTAAAATTAAAATATATTTTATAATAAAAATATACGCATAATATATTTATTATAAAACTTTAAAAATTATTCACTATCGCTATTATAACCATTAATATCTTTTAATGACATTTTTTGTAATTCTATCATTTTACTATTTTTTGTCATATCAATTACAACTGAATTTTGTTTAGTATGTTGTATATTTTGGATAGGAACAAATCTTGATTTACTAGGTTGTAATGGTGGTTTAGAGTTATTTTTATTTTTATTATTTTTATTATTATTATTATTGTTATTATTATTATTATTATTATTATTATCAGGTTCTGGTTCTCTTACATAACCAGCAATTTCTGTTTCTTTTATACGACCTGCTATTTCTGGTATTTCAATATCTTTCCAAGATGATGTTAAACTATATAATTTTGGTTTATTACTATTAGGTGATTCTTCACAACAACAACAGAAACACATATTACACCCACAAGCAAAACAGAAATATTCATAGAAACAACTTCCACAATCATTTAATGGTTCAGGGTCATTATTTTCAACTAAACCAATAAACCACCTAATAATATCATTTGGTAACATTGGTGACATTTCAATTAATCTATCATATTCTTCTGTTGATTGTCTAATAAAGTCTCTTGCTTTTAATCTATCTTTTCTAGATTTAGCAAGTTCAACTTGTATTTTTCTTGAAAACTTATCCCAACTAATTGATGCAAAACGATGTGATTCTACTTTTTGTGCTACACCCATATATGTAGATACTGTAGCAAGAACACCGCCAAATAAATTAAGTGCACCTAAAGCAAAAATAAAATATTCAGAACCAGATAAAAAATTACCTGAAGCAAAATTACCTGTTCCTGTAATAGTACTAATTATAATAATAGGTATATTAAACCAAGCATTTAAACACCAATATCTTTTATATGCTCTTTCGTGCATAATTTTAAAACATAGTGCCTTATCAGCCCATTTTTTTAAAATCATTTCTTGCTCATGTTCCCAAGCATAATCTTTTTCAACATATTGCGCATATATTACATTTTCTTGCTTGTTATCTTGTACAGTAGGTACAGTATTAGCAGTAGCAATAGTATTAGCATTAGCAATAGTATTAGCAGTAGCAATAGTATTATTAGTAGGTAAAGTATTATTATTAGTAGGTAAAGTATTAATAGGTATAACAGTATTTTCAGATGACATATAATTAATTTTAGATTTTTTAATAACTATAATTAAAAAAAAATATTATTATATTAATAAATGATTTCTTGCGAACACTGTAATACAAAAATAAAAGGATTAATTAATTATAAATGTAAATGTGATTATAAAATATTATGTAATAAATGTAGATTACCAGAAACACATAATTGTAAATATGATTTTAAGTTAGAAGGTAAAACAATATTAAAAAATAATAATCCAAAAATTATTGCTGAAAAAATAATTAATTTATAATAAAAAATAATTAATTTATAACATATTTAAATTCAATAAAATTTTGTGGCGTTTGTTTTATTTCTAAATAAATATCATCTTTATTAAAAACTATTTTCGGTTTATTAATACTATTTTTGATTGTTACTGATTTTTCAATATCATTTAAATTTATTATTGTTAATTTATATTTTTTAATTAAATCAAATGAAATATTATCATTTTGAGAAATTATACAACCTTTATTAGTTTTTCTAATTTTTCTAATAATTGTGTTATTATTAAATACATCTTTTAACATTAATTCAAATATATATGTATTATTATCATTATTATTTATGGTGTAAATATTTTTATTATAACTATGTTCTTTAACATGTAAGTATTCATTATTATGTAAAGATAAAATATTTAAATCTTTTTGCACCTCGGATGAATTAACATCATTATTATAAGGTGAAAATATATTATTTGAATTTATCAAATAATTTTTAATTGACATCATCTTATAATAAAAGTATATATTTTTATTTTCAATTTAAAGGGTAAAGTTTTTAAAAAAATAATGAATTATTTAGAACAGATTAATATAGAATATGAAAATGATGATAAAAAAGATTTTGAATGTCTTGTTATTAAACAAGGTAGTATTAGTCATTTACCATATGAAGATTTAGATTATGTAAATAAATTATTATCTTTAAATTTATGTGAAACTATTACTATCAATACTGAAAACTTTACTCAGTTTATTTCTGAAAAACTTGAAATATCTAAATATGATAAAGATTGTGTTTTTGTAAAAAATGAAGTAATTGGTGAAGAACCATATTATACATATGAAATGCTTTATGTTGATTTTGATAAAAAATCAGAACATATTAAAGATGAAAATATTAATGAGTTTGCTACACTAATTAATATTAATGGTGAAAAAGTATATTCAACAGCGATTATTTTTAAAACACACTTACCATCATTATCTAAATCAATGTATTTAAAAGATATGAAAAAAGAAGATTTGAAGAGAATATTTTTAGATAGGATTTATACAAAAGTAGTTGTATATGATTCTAATTGGAGGGAAGAAACTGTTGTTGGTGATTTAAATATTTTTGCAGAAAGATTTTTTGATGGTGAAAAAATAGAAAAGATAGAAATCCCTTTTTTAATGCATAATATTAATATTTGGTATAACACTTGTAAGTATAGTGGAAGATATGATATATGTGGTAAAATTATTGATGAACGTGTTGAAAACTGTATTTGGTTTACTATGAAATCTGATGAATATAGAGGTAATTTAACTCTTGATGAAGTTAATAAAATTATTCATTTATCTAAACTATTAGATACTTATAAAACACCTGAAAGATTTTATAAAGAAGAATATGATAAATTTGGTAGAAGAGTTATTTTTAATAAATATAAAGTATTAGATTATATGTATAAATATCCTATTGTTGAAGAACCACAACCAATTATTGAAAATGTAGATAATAATAATGTTCTTGAAAATGTAGATAATAATAATGTAAATCAATATAATAATAATGTTCTTGAAAATGTAGATAATAATAATGTAAATCAAGATAATAATAATGTTCTTGAAAATGTAGATAATACAAATGTTAATCAAGATAATACAAATGTTAATCAAGATAATACAAATGTTAATCAAGAATCACAACCAGTTGTAAATGAAGATAATAATACAAATGTTAATGAAGATAATAATACAAATGTAAATGAAGATAATAACAAAAGTCTAATTGTATAGTTTCTATAAAATTTATTATATTATTTTATAGTAACTAATTTATATTTTTTAAATAACAATACTATTAAACAAATATTGTTTTAATAATTCAACATCATTAATATTATTTTTGGATAAATCTAAATAATTAAGATTAACTAGATTTTTTAATGGTTCTACATCAGAAATATTATTATGTGATAAATCTAAATTTGTTAAATTTATAAAATTCTCTAACAGTTTTACATCAATAATATTATTATTAGATAACTCTAAATATTTAAGATTTACTAAGTCTTTTAATAATTCTATTTCAAAAATATTATTATGTGATAAATCTAAAAATTCAAGATTGATTAAATTTTTTAGTGGTTTAATATCAGTGATATTATTACTAGATAAATTTAAAGTTATTAGATTAACTAGGTTTTTTAATGTTTCTATATTAGAAATATTATTATTACTACATAAATTTAAATAATTAAGATTAACTAGGTTTTTTAATGGTTCTAGTTCTATATCAGTAATATTATTATAAGATAAATTTAAATTATTTAGATTAATTAAGTTTTTTAATAATTGTATATTGGAAATATTATTATTTCTTAAATCTAAATGATTAAGATTAACTAGGTTTTTTAATGGACTAAAATCGTAAATATTATTATCGCCTAAATCTAAATAAGTAAGATTAACTAAATTCTTTAATGGTTTTATATCAATAATATTATTATAAGATACATTTAAATAATTAATATTAACTAAATTGCTTAGCGATTCTAAATCAGTAATAGAATTATCATTCAAATCTAAGAAAGTAAGATTAACTAGATTGCTTAATGGTTCTAAATCAGTTATTTCATTACAATCTAAATCTAAATAAGTAAGATTAACTAAATTGCTCAATGGTTCTAAATCAGTAATATTAGTAATATTATTTTCATATGAGTATAATTTAGTAATATTAATTAAATATTTATTATTTAATTCCATAATTTCTTGTAAATGTGTTAAATTTTTTATATTAATATTTAATTTAACTTTTGGAAAAGTATCAACATAGTATTTAATATATTTAATATTATTGACTTTTTTTTCAAAACTAATATTATTTTTATTTTCTTTGAACATTTCATAAAAATATTTATTAGTTGATAAAAAATTAATAATATCTTTATAATCTAAATTATTATAAATTATATTAATAATATCAAAATTAAAATTTGTTATATCCATAATTATTTTATAAATTAAATTGTTTTATTATAAAATAATTATTTTTTCATTTTTTAAATAATACCTATTGTAGTATATTTTAAATTATATATCTTGAAATGTATCTTCATGATCCATTACATCAATATAAGGCAAATCTAGAAGGGCGTCAAGTTTTCTAATTCTATTATCTTCTAAATTTAATTTTTTTAATTTTTTAAGATTAGTAAGTGAATTAATTTCACGAATATAATTATTGCTAATATCTAAATTAGTAATATTAATTAATTTCTCTAATTGGTCAATATTAGTAATTTGATTGTATGATAAATCTAGATATGTTAAATTTACTAAATCTTTTATGGTCTTAATATTATTGTTATTATTACCTGATATATCTAGATATGTTAAATTTACTAGGTTCTTTAATGGTTTAATATTATAAATTTTTCTACATGATGATAAACTTAGATATACTAAATTTAATAATTTGTCAAGTGGTTTAATATCATTAATATTATTTTCAGCTAAATCTAAATGTGTTAAATTTATTAAATATTTAACATGTTCAATATTATTAATATTACTACATGATAAATCTAAATATGTTAAATTTACTAAATTCATCAATAATTCAATATTATTAATATTATTACATGATAAATCTAAATATGTTAAATTTAATAAATTTTTAATTGGTTCAATATTTTCAATGTTATTAAAAGATACATTTAAATATGTTAAATTTATTAAAGATTTTAACGATTCAATATTTTCAATATTATTTCTAGATAAATCTAACAAACTTAAATTTATTAAAGTTTTTAGTGATCTAATATCATTAATATTATTTTCATATAAATCTAAATGTGTTAAATTTATTAAATATTTAAGAGGTTCAGCATCATCAATTTGACAACAACTTAAATTTAAATATGTTAATTTAATTAAATTTTTTAATGCTTCTATATTTTTAGGTTCATTAGCATTAGCATTATCATGTAAATCCAACCAAGTTAAATTTTTTAAGTTACATAGATGTTCTATATTATTAATTTCATTTTCACTAGCATCTAAATAAGTTAAATTAGTTAAATGTTTAATATAATCTAAATGATTTATTCTATTATTAGAAATAATTAATTTATTTATATTATTAATTTTATATAAATATATTAAATTATGAATAGATGTGTTTGTAAAATCAACAGATAAAATATTATTATTATATTTTTCAATATCTTTAATAATATATTTGTTTTTGTTAAAACTAAAATTAATTTCTATTTTTGGAAATTTTTTACATAACCCAATTAACGTTTTAGGATTATTAATGCTAACTTGGAGTAAAATATTATCTTTATTTTCTTTATACATTTCATAAAAATATTTATTAGTTGATGAAAAATTAATAATATCTTTATAATCTAAATTATTATTAATTATATTAATAATATCAAAATTAAAAGTGGTTATATTCATAATTATTTTTAGTTAAATTAAATTGTTTTATTATTAAAACAATTATTTTTCATTTTTTTTAGTTGGGAAAAAATGAAAAATAACTATACCTATTTTATGGATGATTTCATTAAATAATAAAACCATCCATAAAATATTTGTTCAATGATTTTACATCAGTAATATTATTTTTATATAAATTTAAATGAGTAAGATTAGGTAAACTATTTAGTATTTTTACCTTAGAAATACGATTATAAGATAAAATTAAGCTTATTATATAAAGATTATTTAATGGTTCTATATCAATAATATTATTTTTAGATAAATTTAAATAAGTAAGAGCATATGAATTATATAGTGGTTCTATATTAATAATATTGTTATTAGATAAATCTAAACTATTTAGAAGAACTAAATTTTCTAGTGATTTTATATTAATAATTTTATTATTAGATAAATTTAAACTATTAAGTTTGATTAATTTTCTTAGTAGTTTTATATATATAATTTTATTATTAGATAAATTTAAATAATTAAGGTTAATTAAATTTTTTAATGATTTTATATTAGAAATTTTATTATTATTTAAATTTAAATATGTTAGATTGATTAAATATTTCAATGATTCTATATTAGAAATTTTATTATTATTTAAAATTAAAGTTGTTAGGTTGACTAAATCTTTTAATGATTCTATATTAGAAATTTCATTATTATTTAAATTTAAAGTTGTTAGATTAACTAAATCTTTTAACGATTCTATATTATAAATTTTATTATTATTTAAATTTAAAGTTGTTAGGTTAACTAAATCTTTTAATGATTCTATATTAGAAATTTCATTATTATTTAAATTTAAAGTTGTTAGGTTAACTAAATCTTTTAATGATTCTATATTAGAAATATTATTATTATATAAATCTAAATAAGTAAGATTTACTAGGTTTTTTAATGATTCTATATTAGAAATTTCATTATTATTTAAATTTAAATAAGTAAG
>JACCEC010631450.1_pt1 | contig 105304 bp, 77 predicted proteins | sample 7450121 | NCBI WGS metagenome assembly JACCEC01 (sample SAMN15323455, study PRJNA562643) | freshwater metagenome | isolation source: river surface water | place: USA:Blue River Watershed | collected 2017-08-18
GAATACTCAAACATCCTTCTTCAAACGCCCATTCGTCACCCGTTTCTTCCAAAATTTGGGGGTTGATAAACACCTTTTTGAACCCTTCCAAACTTGGGTCTTTATCCTCTTCTTCTTCATCCTCATTAAGAATAGTACCATCTACGACAAACACGCGAATACTCTGCCCTACTTGCGGTGCTGCCAATCCAATACCCGACGATTCGTACATGGTTTCATACATATTTGCTACAAATTCGGCTAAATTAATTTCGTCTTTTTCAATGGGCCGAGCCACTTTACGCAATACTGGGTCGCCGTATGCTACGATGGGGAATATCATAGAAATTATTTTTTCGTGGTTAAATACGATTGTAAAATGATGGTCGCACTCATTTTGTCGATGTTTGACTTATCCTGACGGTCACTTTTTTTAGTTCCCATCGCAATCATCGTTTGGAGTGCCATACTACTCGTGAAACGCTCATCGTGTTCATAAACGGGTGTTTCAGGAAAAGCTTTTTTAAGTTGTTTAATAAAGCCCTTTACGTGGGGGGTGTTGTTGGTGTCGGTATTATCCAGTTTTCGGGGCATTCCGACCACAAACGCTTCAACGGCCTCGGTAGTGGTATAACGCTTCAAAAAGTCGAGTAATTCGTGTGAACGAACCGTATCGAGCGCTGTCGCAATGATTTGCAACGGGTCTGTCACTGCAATGCCCGTTCGTTTTGTTCCGTAATCAATCGCAATGATTCGCGCCATTTATTCGTTGTTTCATCGAAACCTTACAGTTTTAAAAACTTGTAAGGTTTACGTAATTAATTAAGCCGCAAATATAGCAGAAAATTCGTCAGCTTCTTTGGGGGAAAATGGTGAAAAACCACCCCAGCCAAATGACATTTTGGCAGAATTACTAGGCTTGCATTATTATTTTATCTAACAAAGTGTGCCCCAAACAATGTCTTGTTAAATATTGTTAAAAGTGAGAAATTGGGGCACGGAATGCTTTTAAAAAGCGTTATCTCGATACAATTTTCAAAAGCCACTCTCTTATTTTTTTGTAAAAAAACCATAACCAAAAGCTCATAAAAAGTCATGAATCAGAATTGGAAATCATTGGCATTGGTTGGACTTGTTTCAAGTGCTGCGACCATCGGAGGTTACAAGCTTATTGGCGGTCTTGACGATACCAAAGACGTAATTTTCAAAGAAGCAGAAAGCCCGTTGGCTCGCTTCACCTCGGCTCCGCCTGCGGGTGCAGCCGTCGATTTTACCTATGCTGCCGAAATATCAACGCCCGCCGTGGTACACATTAAAGCGTCGGCGATGCGTCAAGCACAGCAACGAGGTATGGATTTGTTTGATTTCTTTGGAGAAGACTTCGGTTTTCGCCGTGGCGGCCCTCAAAAGCAAGAGTCTTCAGGCTCGGGAGTAATCGTTAGTGCCGACGGCTACATTGTTACTAACAACCACGTAGTTGAAGGTGCCGAAGAGCTCGAAGTAGTCATGTCAAACAAACGCACGTACAAAGCCAAAGTAATTGGCACTGACCCTTCTACAGACATTGCGGTTATTCAAATTCCAGCCAAAGACCTACCTTCCCTTGCTTTTGGTAACTCAGATGCTATCAAAGTAGGCGAATGGGTAGTGGCCGTAGGAAACCCTTTCAACTTGGAATCAACTGTGACTGCAGGGATTGTAAGTGCCAAAGGTCGTGGAATTGGCATTTTGAACCAACGCCAATCGGCCAATCGTCAAGGTGGAGACACTCCACTTGAGTCGTTTATTCAAACGGATGCCGTTGTTAATCCTGGCAACTCAGGAGGTGCATTGGTCAACTTAAAAGGTGAATTAGTAGGCATCAATACTGCTATCGCGAGCCCAACGGGTAGCTACGCAGGGTATGCCTTTGCGGTACCGGCTAGTTTGGTAAAAAAAGTATCAAGTGACATTATTAAGTTCGGTGGTGTTCAGCGCGGATACATTGGTATTATTCCTGAAGAACTCGACAGCAAAAAAGCCGACCAGTACGACGTAAAAGTGGCCACAGGTATTTACGTACAGGGCTTCGGCGAAGGTAGTAGTGCGGCCAAAGATGCAGGCTTGAAAGTAGGTGACGTTATCACCAAAGTGGACGGCATTGAGGTAGATTCTGACCCTAAATTTCGCGAACTTGTAGCTCGTAAACGCCCAGGTGAAGCAGTTATGTTGACTGTTAACCGCAATGGTTCGGTAAAGGATTACAGCGTGGTGTTACGCAATCGCGAAGGTGGAAAAGAAATTATTAAAACTGACGAGGCAGATGCGGCTCTCGGTTCACTTGGCGCTCAGTTTGGCGACCTCAACAGCCGTGAGGTACAACGCCTTCAACGAGTTAATATCGGTGGTGGCGTAAAAGTAACAGCCATGCAAGGCGGTAAGCTTGCCCGAGTAGGCGTAGAAGAAGGTTTTGTTATCACCAAAGTCAACGATAAGCCAGTTCGTTCGGTGAAAGAGCTTAAAGCAGCTTTGGCAAGCAAAACTGGAGGACGAGTTCAGATGGAAGGTTTGTATTTAGACTATCCAGAAGACGTTTACTCGTTTGGTTTCAACTTGTAGATTTTTGATTTAACTACCCCCAAGGGTTAGGGCTCAAAAAGCTCTAACCCTTTGTTTTTTTAATGCTATTTAGTACCTTACCGTTATACCAATTTCTTAAAAAGTATGACAACAGCTATCATTATTACCATTTCTACACTCATATTAATTGCCTACATTTTTGATATTACCTCCTCTAAGACCAAAATACCATCGGTTATTTTGCTGCTATTACTTGGTTGGATTGTACGGCAACTCTCCATTTCTACTGGATTTTATTTACCTAGCCTGACACCAGTTTTACCCATTTTAGGCACTATCGGCCTAATTTTAATCGTCTTGGAAGGGTCTTTAGAATTAGAACTTAATAGCACTAAACTCAGGGCGGTTAAAAAGTCATTTATGGTAGCACTTTGGCCAATGCTGATTTTGGCAGGTACCACCACATTTGCCCTTGTTTACTGGGGCGGAACGTCCACCAAAAACACCTTGTTGTGTGTTATACCTTTATGCGTGATTAGCAGTGCTATCGCCATTCCGAGCGTTAAAAACCTTGCCAATACTCAAAAAGAATTTATCATTTATGAAAGTAGCCTTTCTGACATACTTGGGGTAGTGTTTTTCAATTTTGTAGCTTTTAATGAGACTTTCGGGCTTGGCTCATTTATTCATTTTGTAGGACAACTGATTGCCATCATTCTTATTTCTTTCATTGCTACTGGCGGTTTGTCTTACTTATTGAGCAAAATCGACCATTCTATTAAATTTGCACCCATCATTCTACTGGTTATTTTGATTTACAACGTTTCTAAAATTTACCACCTTCCTGCGCTTATTTTCATCCTTATTTTCGGGCTGTTTTTAGGAAATTTAGACGAAATCCAACGATTTGGCTTGATTGAGAAACTAAAGACCAGTATACTAGACCGCGAAGTCGCTAAATTCAAAGAGATTGTTGTCGAAGCTACTTTTGTCATTCGAGTGCTGTTCTTTTTACTGTTTGGATACTTGATGGAAACCGCCGAAATCCTAAATTCCGATACGTTTATTTGGGCTTTAGTGATTGTCATCGGGATTTTTGGCATACGTGCCTTCATTCTGAAACTTTACCGTATTTCTCTTTTACCTTTTGTATACGTGGCTCCTCGTGGCCTGATTACCATTTTACTTTTTCTCAGTATACCTGATTCCCAACTCATCCCGTTGGTCAATAAATCGCTCATTATTCAAATTATTATTCTGACGGCGCTGATTATGATGCTAGGACTCATATTCACGAAAAAAAGCGATGATAACTTGGAGCACCCCTTTGCGCACTAAAGATTTCACAAATACCAGTCTTTTAGAAATATGGTAGCCTAATCGTCCATTAGTTACTATCACACTACACAAAAAACTCGCCCCGACGGGATGCTGGGGCAAAAAAGGCTTAGCGTCTCCAACGTCCTTTCAGGAAAAAACTAAAACTGAATGGGTAGCTCAACCACGGTGGTGTCCCAGCCCATGCGGAGTAACGCATCGGTTCCTTTGGGAAACTGAATAGAAAAATTTTCGATTACCGTTTCCGATTTTTTAGGCGTTACGGTAAAGCGGGCCACGTCGTTAGCTTCTTTGTATTGATACGCACCCCAATAATTGAGGTCTTTGTTCAAAATAACCACCCATTCGTTTTCATTAGGAATAGTAAAAAGTGAATACGTACCTGCCTTAATTTTCTTCCCTTGAAGGGTGGCATCTTGGTAAAAAGTAATTTCGGTGTTTTCGTTGGCACCCGTCCGCCAAACTTTTCCGTAAGGAATCAGCTTTCCGAACACCTCACGCCCATTTTTTGCAGGACGACTGTACAGAACGCGCACCAAGGCTTTTTCATCGCCTTTGCGGTCGTGGGCAAAATTGTCAGGGAAATAAGCTGCATCCATCGGGCTTTTATCCACGTTGCGAAACCCTTGAGCTGAGGCTCGCACCCAAGCAAAAAGCACGAAAGCAATGATTAATAAGCTATTTTTCATAATTGTGAATTGATTGTTAATTAATGTGTTTATTATCAGTGGCTTGGAGGGTATGACAATCGTCTGATCTTGTTGCCCCTTACCTCATACTAGGACGGGGTAAAACGGGCAGGCTTTCGTGGCCATCTTCGCCAACGGCTTGGACGGCAAAGAAATAATTGTCTTTAGAATAAGGCAACGTGAGGCCGTTTTTATCCGTAAAAAACTTCTTCTGCCAAAAAGGCCAGTGCGTTTCGCGCATCAGCACGTAGTAGCCTTTGACCTTGCCAGCTTTGGGCGCTTGCCAAAACAGCGAAGTGCTGTTGGTAAGGTTACGGGCTTCGAGCGTGACGTTTTGGGGCATCGACGGCGCTTTGGCCAAGTTGGACAACGTAGCAAGGTTAACCGCCGTGTTTTTGCGCAAATACTCAAAATCCATGTGTTTGGCATAATCTCCGTATTCTACCCCTTTTTCGGTGCGTAGGTCTTGGTGTTGGTTGTTGAAATTTTCGTTCATTTCGGTCAAACGCACGGCGGCAAAATCGCGGTTGACAAACGGAGTGTGGTCGCCGCCACGGAGATAGCGATCGTTGCGATAAATGAGCTTAATTTCGAGGTTGTCCACGTAACGTTCGCCTATTTCCTTGACATAGCGAGCCAACGTGCGCGCTTTTCCGTCGTTTTCGGTGCCGTATTGGCGAATGCCATTGGCGCGTTTGTCGGTGTCAAACGCAGGTAATCCTTCACTGAATACCCGCAGTTTGGTGTTGTCAATCAGGCGAGTGTCGGGGCTGTGGTTAGAGCCCATAATGTCGTTGTTAAGGAGCGCTTCCAGGTTCCATTTTTCATTGGCGGCTTTTTCGGCCAAATGGTTCGCGCCGTACAAGCCTTGTTCTTCGCCGCTGACCACCACAAAAATAATGGTCGCAGGAAACGAGGCTTTACTCATCACTCGCGCCAACTCAATCACTGCCGCCGTTCCGCTGCCATCGTCATTGGCACCTGGGGCGTCGGCTTCGCGGTTGTTAACGTCGGTCACACGGCTGTCGATGTGCCCACTGACCATAAAAATGCGGTCGTCGTTGGGGTCGGTACCTTTGAGGGTCGCCATCACATTCCCGATTTCGTGGGCCTTATCCACGCGCCGCCCGTCGGGTTCCAGCGTCCAGGTATCAATAACAGCCGTCATGCGCCCGCCCGATTGCTTGGCGTATTCGTTAAATTTACTCAAAACCCATCGACGAGCCGCGCCAATGCCCCTTTTGGGGTCGGTAACGGTGCTGAGAGTGTGTCGCGTGCCAAAACTGACCAATTTGTCAACGTGGCTGCGGAGGCTGTCGGGCGAAACTTCGGCAACAAGCGACGAAATTTGCGGGTCGCGAAGAACGACCTGTTGAGCACGGACAAAAGACGAAAATAAAAGGAATCCAACAAGTAAAGTAGTGGTTTTTCTCATGCGTGTAGGTTTTGACAAATAACTTATGGTAACGACGAAAAGTTGATGGCGGGCGGCAACTTTGCGGCATTTCTTTGGAATGTGCCGTCGAGTGGGACAAAATCGTTGAAAAAACCACAATTTTTCAAGAAAAATGCGCCCTTAGACAGCCCTCCTGCATAATCTTTTCGGTAGTTTTTGCGGGCGGTGGCATCCCCCGTAAACTTGGCTTCGGTCAGCTCTACCCATTGATCCTGAGACGTCCATACCCATTGGTTTCCGTATAAAGCCATGCGGGATTGGTTGCCCGTATCAGGGGTAAAATTTTCCAAAAACGAGTAAAGCGACTTGAGGTAGGTGTTAGTTTTGGGACGCTTAAAACTGGCAATAAGCCGCCATTGATTTTCTTCAGGCGCAAAAAAATAGGCCGTGTAAATGGTGTAATTATCGGTGGTAGGTTTGCCTTGTAACAAAAAACGGTAAGTGTTACCTGCCTTCCACGGGTATTTGAGGTAGCTTTGGCCACCCGAGCCTTCGTTGCCAAACTCACCTGTATAAACATCCGCCCCTTTTTTGAGCATCACAATTTTCTGGTCGTCGGGAATGGCGTTAGGGTTGTCGGTAGAAAACGGGCTCCAAACCGAAAACAGCACCCTACGCTCCGTAGGGGAGTTAACCTGCATTCCAAAATACCCTTCGCCAAAGCCGTTGGCCATGTAATACGACCCTATCACGTCTTCTTTCTCAGGAACGGTTAGTTCGCTGTAAAACCACTCGATGTTTTGGTTGGCAGGAAGCACGTAACGAAGGTGTACCGAAGGTCCTCGGCGTCCCCAGTAAAAGTAGTTGTCGGTATTGTTTTTGACAAAAACATTATCACCTCTAAGGGCGCTACCACTGAGAGTAAATTGCTGTAAATCAGCAAAATTACTACCACTTCGACGGATACCTTGGGCGTCGATGGCAACATAGCCCGCTTGCGGACTTTCCCATTCGCCAATAGTATATTCTTGGGTAATAGCAGGGGTGATTTTCACCTGAAAAGGTTTTCCCAAAACCGTAAATTGAACCTCACTTTCACCCGTTCCGCCTTTGAGGATAGCCGAGAGTTTGAGCTTTCCTGCCTGACTCACCCGAACGTATGTGCGGCAAATTGTCAAAGGTTGATTCCAATGTACCAATCCATCATTGGTGATTTTTTCATTTTTGTCGGTCGAATTCAGTAGCCACGCGTTGCCTCCCACGGGCACGACTTGAACAGGGGTTTCGTGAAACGGAACAGGGATTTGAGAGGTCGCAGTACAAGCCGACAGACAGCTAAAAATAACCCAAACGAGTAAATTCAAACGGAAAAATTGACGCATACAAATTAGGAAATGATAGGGTTTTGGTTGTTAGAACAAATCTACACGAAAAAACACAAAAATTGCCAACTATAACTTATAGTAATAATTTATGCGTTTTTATGATTGGTGTACTATTGCAAAACGTTCTACTTTTACTGTCGTAAATTTGACTGGTTAAGGAGCGGATAAAATTCAAAATAGCACATATTTTTCAAAAAAATGAACTTTTATCATTAAAATTCGTCTTGAAATACCCGTTCTATCCGTGTTCTAATGTAGTCGCCAATTTGTTTTACAAGACAGATTTAAAAATAAAAATGTATTAACAAAAATTACTAATGGTTATGATAACAACAGATATTTGTATTATAGGAGCAGGACCAGTGGGGCTGTTTAGCGTTTTTGAAGCGGGACTTTTAAAAATGCGTTGCCATTTGATTGATGCCTTGCCGCAAATAGGGGGGCAGTTGTCAGAAATTTATCCCCAAAAACCCATTTATGATATTCCAGGCTACCCCACCATCAAGGCGCAGGAATTAGTGGACAACCTCATGGCGCAAATTGCTCCCTTCAAACCAACGTTTACGCTAGGCGAGCGCGTGGAAAAGGTAGAACGCCAACCCGATGATTCGTTAGTAGTGCGCACGTCTGACGACACTGAGGTGCATTGCCAAGTGGTGGTCATTGCAGGTGGTTTAGGATGTTTCGAACCACGTAAACCCGAAATCCCTGATTTGGAGCGATTTGAAGGAAAAGGAGTTGATTACATGGTCAAAAATCCAGAGAAATTCAGGGACAAAAACGTGGTGATTGCAGGCGGTGGCGACTCTGCCCTCGACTGGACGGCCTACTTGGCCGACGTGGCCAAAAACGTCACCTTGATTCACCGCAGTGATTCGTTTCGTGGCGCACCCGATTCGGCCGAGAAAGTGTTTGAGTTGGCGCAACACGGTCGTATCAATCTGCTGTTGCAGTCAAATGTAGTTGGCCTAAACGGCAATGGTCATTTGAAAGAGGTAGTTGTGGCGGCCAAGGACAAAAGCACCACCCAATTGTCGTCCGACTTTTTTATTCCGCTGTTTGGTTTGAGTCCCAAACTCGGCCCCATCGCTGATTGGGGACTAAATATCAGCAAATCAGCCATTGAAGTAAACACCTTTGATTATTCAACCAACGTTGAGCGCATCTATGCTATTGGCGATATCAACACGTACCCTGGCAAACTCAAGTTGATTTTAACCGGTTTCCACGAGGCAGCCATGATGTGCCAAAGCGCCTTCAAATACGTGTATCCCAATCAGCACCTCAGTTTTAAATATACGACGGTAAACGGAATCAATGCTTTCTAATAACATTTAAAAATGACATGATACAATTCACAATAGAAGACCGCACGGGTGAGCGCCAAGCGCTAGAAATTCCCGAAGGAATAGGACTCAACTTAATGGAAGTTTTAAAAGCTTCCGAGTATTCGATTTTGGCTACTTGTGGAGGAATGGCGCTCTGCGCCACTTGCCACGTGGGTGTATTGGACGGGGGAGAAAACTTGCCATCAGTAAGCGACGCTGAACTGGATATTTTGGACACCCTACCCTCGGCTACCTCATCCAGCCGACTCGCCTGCCAACTACGTGTGAACGAAACTCTGCAAGGAACGACGTTTAAACTACTGGGTGAGAAGGCAAAAGAAGGATAAAAAAACAATAGGGCTGGTTACTTACAACCAGCCCCACGGCAAAAATGGTTAACAATGAACAAAAACTACTGCCCCGAGTTAAACTGAAGCCATTCTAAACCAAAGAGACCATTGCCTTCGGGCACAGATTTGGTGGTCGTAAAAACCAAGTATAAATCGTGTACTTTGTTATCAGGCTTGCGGAGGGAGAGCGTAACGGTTCCCATTTGACTATTCGATACTTCGGTCTGACCAATCAACGCTCCCGTTGAACTATCCAAACGTACTTCAATCGTACCGCCTACGGTGCGGTCAGGACTGGCGTACACCATGCACGACAGGCTGCTGACGTCGGTCAAATCCACGTCTTTATAAAGCGCATAGCTGCCATTTTTCACAGGGGCTAACACTTCTAATTTTGTTGGAAGCTCAACCGTCGTGGCGTCTTTGGCTTCGTCGTTCCAAGTTGCTTTCAATTTGGCAGGACGCAAAGCCACCGTACTTGTAGAAGTCTGAGGGCCAACCACAGGGTTTCCTTTATCGGTATAGCTGGCTCTGAAAATATACGATCCTTCTTTTTGTTTAGCCACCGTTACGTACTCACCTTTCACGGGTTTTTTGTCGGGGCCTTTTTCATTGCCCAACGACATGATGTACTTCACAATTTCTTTGGCTTCTTCTTTCTTGATTTGAGGGTGAGCGCTCATGGCTTGTTCACCCCATACGCCACCACCACCGTTGATAATTTTGTCGGCCAAACGGCTTTCAATGTCACGTTGGCCTTTGTATTTTTTGGCTACGTCGCGGTAAGCAGGCCCAATCGACTTTTTCACTACGTCGTGGCAGGCTTTACAATCCGACAAATCCATCAAGCGTTTACCCGTCGCTACACCTAAATTGGCTTGGTGGCCTTGCGCCAAAATCGTTTTGTCAAACCCTTCCAAATAGTCCACCGTCACGGTGACATCCTCTGGATTGATTTTTTGATTGGCCAAACTGCCATCTTCTTTGTCCGAAACTTTTACTTCGTAAGCGACGGGTTTGTTTTCCCAATAAAACGATTTGTTTCCTGCCAATGCCACTTCTACTTTAGGAGGTTCGTTTCCTACTTTTACCTCTACCCTACTGCTACTTGCGTTGCCTTTGCTATCGGTTACTTTGAGGATAGCCGTGTAAATACCTGGTTTTGTGTAGGTAAACGTTGGATTAGCCACGGTGCTTTTGGGCAAACCTTTTCCAAACGTCCACTCGTACTTGAGAGCATCGCCATCGTAATCCACCGTTCCTTTCGACGAGAACTCCGCTTTCATGGGCGCTGAACCTGCTTTTTTCTGCACACTTGCCACGGCCAACGGCTTGCGATTACCAGCGTTGTAGGTGATGCGCGACAAGCGCGAGTCGTCATTTTGAGCAAACCAGGTGTTACCGTACTCGAGTACGTACAACGAGCCGTCCACCGCAAACTGCATGTCGATAGGGTGGCTAAATTTGGTGTTAGGCATAAACTCTTCCATTTTCACAAAATCACCGTCTTTGGTCATGGTCACAGGGTGAATCCAATCGCGAATCCACTCGTATGCAAACAATTTACCATCGTAATGACGAGGAAATTTCACATCGGTTTCTGGATAATCATCGTAGTAGTAAACAGGCCCTGCCATGGCATTACGCCCCCCTTTACCTACAATCGGACCAAACTCTGGAGAGTCGGCGTAGGGGTAAAAAATAAACGCTTTTTGCGCAGGAGGCAATTCGGTGATACCCGTGTTGTGCGGAGAATCGTTGATGGGCTTGAGCGGGTCAAAACGTTCGCCCGATACTTTGGTACCCATGTCATAACGATTATAAGGGCGATTGTCGCCAATGAAAAGCGGATAGCCAAAATACCCCGCTTTACGGGCTTGGTTTACCTCGTCATAGCCTCGCGAGCCTCGCGTTGGGCTGTCGTTGCCTGCGTCAGGGCCTACGTCACCCCAATACAAATAATTAGTGCGCTGGTCTACCGAAATACGGTACGGGTTACGCGTTCCCATAACATAGATTTCCGGACGCGTCAAGGCAGTCCCCCCATTGGGGGCTAGGGGGCTAAATAAGTTACCCTCTGGAATGTCATACCCCCCTTCAGGGCGAGGCTTGATACGAAGCACTTTTCCGCGCAGGTCGTTGGTGTTTGAGGAAGTCGAACGACCATCCCAACCTGCTCGACCAGGGCGACCATCGAGGGCACCGTATCCTTCGTTTCCAAATGGATTGATGTCGTCACCCGTCGAAAGGTACAAATTGCCTTGTTTATCCCACGCAATCGAGCCGCCCGTGTGGCAGCAGTCAGTACGTTTGACGGGCACACGCAACAAAACTTGTTCGGTACTAGGCAGGAGCGTATCTTTTTCAGTATCGTATTTCATGCGTACCAATCGCTGCGAAGTATCTGCTTCGGTCGATACGGGTGAATAGTACAGATAGACCCATTTGTTTTCTTTAAAATTAGGGTCAACGTTGATACCCATCAAGCCGTATTCTTGCAGAATGTACACAGGCAGATTGGCTACTACTTTGTACGAATTCGGTTTTTTGGGGTTAAACAATTTTACTTTCCCTTTACGCTCGGTAAAAAGTACGCGTTGGTCTTCCAATACCACAAGCTCAGTGGGTTCGTCGAGCTTTTCAAGTAGAATGTTTTTGGTAAAGCGGTTTTCCTCAGGTGGGGTGTAGGTTTGCCCCATGACTGAGGGCGACATCGCTGCTACAAGCAAACAGGTAGACAGTACCACGGATGACTTAGACCCAAAAAATAGCTTCATAGTGTAGTTTAAAATGAAAATGTGTATTGTGTTACCTTATAAAGTAAGCATTTGGAGTAAACTAATTTGCCAACTGACAAGTTTTATAAACAAGTAAAAATTATGTATAGTACGACATACCAAAGTAAATGAACTATCGAAAAAAATAATTCGTTTTTTTCTTGTATGGTTCGTACAATTTAACCGATATTTGTCACGTTTTTTCAAAAACAAAATTACAAAGGTGGCCAAAACGCTCTCACATACTCGCTGCGCACATACTACGCCATTCGTTTGTAGGTCCGAAAGGACACAATGACATCCGTTTGCCTATGTGGTAAACATACTTCGCATCTTTTCCAAAAAATCATCAATTTTCAACACCAAAGCGGATTATTTGTCTCCGCAGAGGATTTAATCCTGACTAAACGACAATGTCAAACATCGAAATCGTATCTGACCAATACATTGTAGAGACAGCCGAAGAAAAACATTTTAACCTCGCCGAAACTATCTGCAAAGAGATGGAAGAAAGCGCAAAACAACGCGGAACTGGTATTGCCAAACGCTCTCCAGTTTACATCCGCGAAAAAATGGCCGAAGGCAAGGCAATCATCGCCACTACGCTTTTGGGCGAGTGGGTTGGTTTTTGTTACATCGAAACTTGGGAACATGGTAAATTTGTGGCTAACTCAGGGCTTATCGTTCACCCCGACCACCGAAAGAGTGGAATTGCAAAAGCCATCAAACGCAAAGCATTTGAGTTATCACGCAACAAATATCCAGAAGCCAAAATCATAGGTATCACTACGAGCTTAGCCGTAATGAAAATCAACTCGGATTTGGGCTACGAGCCAGTTACGTTTAGTGAATTACCTGCGGATGATGCCTTCTGGAAGGGTTGTTCTAGTTGTGTAAACTATGACGTATTGACGCGTACCAACCGTAAAAACTGTCTGTGTACAGGAATGATGTACGACCCACAAGCGATTCAAAAAAGCGAGAAAAAAGCGCCTTGGGACTTCTTGAAAGAATCAAAACTGTACGAACGCTGGATGCGCCTCAAGCAGCGCGTATTGCTACAACGCGAAATCAGAGAAGCAAAAGCACGTCATCGCCAACAAGAAGTAGAAATGGCGTAATAAAAACTATATTACTTCACTAACCCGCTGGCACCAAGGTCAGCGGGTTTATTTTTTTAGTAACCTTCCTTAGATTATCTTAACTTTGCAACAAAAAATTGTATTTACCACCGATGTCAGAAAAAAAGAAAGTTGTTTTAGCATTTAGTGGAGGTCTGGATACCTCATTTTGTGTCAAATATTTGTCGGAAGACAAAGGCTACGAAGTGCACTCAGTATTGGTTGATACTGGAGGTTTTTCGGACGAAGAACTGAAAGCTATCGAAGCTCGTGCGTATTCGTTGGGTGTAAAGTCGCACGTAACTATTTCAAAAACAGCGGCTTACTACGACGAGTGCATCAAATACTTAATTTTTGGAAACATTCTAAAAAATAACACGTACCCACTTTCGGTGAGTGCTGAGCGTATTTTTCAGGCGATTGCAGCCGCTGAGTTTGCCAAAAAAATTGGCGCAGCGGCCATTGCCCACGGAAGCACAGGCGCAGGAAACGACCAAGTGCGTTTCGATATGGCGTTCCGCATCATCATGCCCGAAGCCGAAATCATTACCCCGATTCGTGACATGCGTCTCTCACGTGAGGCCGAAATCGAGTACCTAAAATCAAAAGGAGTTGATCAAGAATGGCATAAAGCAGCGTATTCAATCAATAAAGGTTTGTGGGGAACATCGGTAGGTGGAAAAGAAACCTTGACTTCAAATAACTACCTGCCAGAAAGTGCCTTCCCAACACAAGTAAGCAAAACCGAAGCCGAACGGGTTACGTTGGGCTTCGAAAAAGGCGAACTTTGCTCGCTCAACGGCGAAGCAATGAGTGCGGTAGAAGTGATTCAGAAATTGACCGAAATTGCAGCGCCTTTCGGTATCGGACGTGACATCCACGTGGGTGACACCATTATTGGTATCAAAGGACGGGTAGGTTTTGAAGCAGCCGCGCCGTTGGTGATTATCAAAGCGCACCATACGTTGGAAAAACACGTATTGAGCGAGCAACAATTGTACTGGAAAGAACAGTTGGCCAACTGGTACGGAAGTCTATTGCACAAGGGGCAATTTATGGAGCCTGTAATGCGTAACATTGAGACATTCTTAGCCGATACCCAAGCACACGTTTCGGGATTGGTACACGTTCATTTGGCGCCGTACCGTTTCCACGTTGAAGGCATTGAATCAAATTTCGATTTGATGTCGTCGGTGTTTGGTAGCTATGGTGAAATGAACAACGCTTGGACTGGCGACGACGTTCGTGGTTTTGCCAAAGTAGCGTCAAACCAAGTGATGATTTATCAGAAAATTAGTGAGTTGAATCAGTAATTCGTTATCTGTTAATTGTTATCTGTTATCAGCAGTGAACAACTAATAACAGATAACAATTAACAAATAACGAAAATCTCAGGGGCCGCATGAGAAAAGCTTTACCCTATATAATCGCGTTTTTGTTGGTGGTGTTGGGGAGTAGGGCCCAAAACGAAGGGTGGGCTATTTGTAACAGCGGCGCTAATTTGTACTTCAAAATAGTCGGGAATGGCAATCCCGTCCTTGTCGTTGGTGACGTGGGAAACTCTTCAAGCTACTTGAGAGAACTTGTCCAAAAACTATCGGAAACCAACCGCGTTGTCTTCTACGACCCGCGTGCTACGGGTAAAAGTCGGTTTCCGTACATTAGCGACTCAACGGTCAATTTCAACAAAGCCGTAGCCGACATTGAAGCCCTCCGAATGGTGCTGCGTATCCCGAAATGGTCGGTGATGGCACACGGTTTTGGAGCTAAAATCGCCTGTGCGTACGCTTCGCAAGCGGGCACGCATTTGGGGCAATTAATTTTGGTAAATCCCGTGTCGATGACGACCTTGCCCAATAGCTCGGAGGTGTATTTTGACACGCACGAGGATTACGGTTTTTCGGAAATGTTATCGCAAGAAGTCATCAATCGGCGGTTTGAAAAACTACAACAACACCTTCAAACAATTACGGCAGACTCGGTGGCACGCGCCAAAGCCATCATGGGTTTTCAGGCCGCTACTTATGTACACGATACCCTTCATGAGCCCATAGCGGCAGGTTTTTTGTACGAAAAAATTCAGAATATCGACGTAAAAAGCAGGGTAAGTAGTAAATTTGTTTCTGATCCGTTTGACTGCATTACGAGCATTCGTCAGTGCGACATCCCCGTCATGGTCGTATTGTCGCGGCAACGATTCAATCTCAGTGGATTGGTCAGCTATTGGAAAAAAGCATTGCCTGCGGCCTCCCTAACGGTGATTGACCTAGCGCATCATTTTCCTTGGTTAGACAATCCTGCGGTGTTTTACGCAAAAGTAAACTCGTTCTTACAATCATTTATCCCAGAAACGAATGTCATCGTCGCCCAAAAAAAAGTTAGTTATCCTGTCAGGCGCAGGTATAAGCGCTGAAAGCGGTATTAAGACCTTTCGCGATTCAGATGGATTGTGGGAAGGCTATCGCATAGAGGACGTAGCCACGCCCGAGGGCTGGCGCAAAAACCCGCAGTTAGTACTTGATTTTTACAACGAACGCCGCAAACAGGCGCTATCCGTCGAGCCAAATGCGGCTCATTTGATTTTAGCGGAGTTGGAACAACAATTTGATGTTCAGATTATTACCCAAAACGTCGATAATTTGCACGAAAAAGCAGGTTCTACCAAAGTACTCCACTTACACGGAGAGCTGTTCCAATCGCGCAGTACTAAAAATCCCCGTTTGGTGTATGACATCAAAGGGTGGGAGTTGAATTTGGGAGATAAATGCAAACTTGGCAGCCAACTACGCCCCAATATTGTGTGGTTTCACGAAGAAGTGCCAATGATAGAGCCCGCCATTGAACTGACCGAGCAAGCAGATATTTTTGTGGTGGTTGGCACGTCGTTGGTGGTGTATCCTGCGGCGGGCTTGGTGCATTACGTTCGTCCTCGTGTGCCTATTTTCGTGGTTGACCCCAAAACACCAGAGCTAGCTGGGAGCACCAAGTACGTCACATTTATTCCCGAAAAAGCAACAGTGGGTATGGAGCTGTTGAAAGAGACATTGCTGGAAAAGTTTTTGTAGAAAACTATGAATGGTTTAATAAAAGATAATTTATCCCAGTTAAAAACAATTTTTCAAACCCACAAGGTTGAAAGAGCTTATTGTTGATACTCGAAACAAGATAAATTCATGAATATGATACAATCGAGCCAGTTAGTATTTGGGCGATAATCATTAACTATCTTCCAATTTTAAAGGTAGAAGTACAACAGTTGTTGAACAGTTAAGAATATTTATACATACAAAATGCAACTTTTAGACGGTAAGTTCCTGTCGGCACAGGTAAAAGCCGAAATCAAAGCAGAAGTAGATAAAATCAAAGCAGAAGGCGGAAAAACGCCTCATTTGGCGGCGATTTTGGTAGGAAACAACGGCGCAAGTGAAACCTACGTGGCATCAAAAATCAAAAGCTGCGAAGAGGTAGGGTTTAAATCAACACTTGTGCGTTTACCCGAAACTACTTCGGAAGCGGAGGTACTATCGCACATCGAAGCCCTCAACAACGACGCAGACATCGACGGTTTTATCGTACAGTTACCGCTTCCTTCTCACATTTCTGAAAACACCGTAATGGAAGCAGTCGCCCCTGAGAAAGACGTGGACGGCTTTCATCCCATCAACGTTGGGCGCATGTGCAAAGGCTTGCCTGCGTACATTTCAGCTACCCCGTTTGGGATTTTGGAAATGCTCAAACGCTACAATATCGACACCGCTGGCAAGCATTGCGTAGTGGTAGGACGTAGCCAGATTGTGGGTCTTCCGATGGGTATTTTGATGCAACGAAATACCGCACCTGGCAACGCTACCGTGACGATTTGCCACAGCCGTACGCATAATTTAAAAGAGGTTTGTCAAAGCGCTGACATCTTGATTGCCGCCTTAGGACGCCCTGAGTTTATCACAGCCGATTACGTAAAAGAAGGTGCCGTTGTAATTGACGTCGGTATCACGCGCGTAGTGGACGAATCCAAAAAAAGCGGTTTTGCCATTAAAGGCGACGTTAAGTTCGACGAAGTTGCGCCCAAATCGAGCTACATTACCCCAGTCCCAGGCGGAGTAGGGCTCATGACTATCTGTGGCTTGATGACCAACACGCTTTTGGCCTCGAAAAAAGCCATTTTTAAGTAGGTGATTTGGTTATCTGTTAATCGTTATTCGTACTGTTGACAAATAATAGTTAACAGATAACCAGTAACCACGCCTAGCTAGGCATATAATTCAAATCATTGTTTCGCTTGAGTTTGATGATACCCGTTGCGTTCAGGAATAAAATGAACGGATAGGTAGGGTCAAACTCATGCCATTTTACGCCAAAGTTAGCTCTTCCACCCAATTTGTGGTGGTTGTTGTGGTACGATTCTCCCATCATCAAAAAGTCGAACGGAAGAAGGTTTTTGGCCGTATCATTTACTTTAAAGTTCGTATAACCGTATTTGTGTGCGTACCAGTTGATGATAACACCGTGGACAGGTCCCATCAAAAAGTGAATGGGTAACAACAAAAACATCCACCAAGCCGTCGCAAATTGGATATAAAATAAGACGTACAATACTCCCCAACCTATACGAATAATCCAATAATCGCCGAGGCGCTCCATAAACTGCCAATGAGGAACATCCTTCTTAAACTTAGCAGGAATTTGGTCTTCTCGGTGTAAAATATTGTTGTAATAATTCTTGGTTTTCCACATCATATCAAAAAGATTCGACGAAAAACTCGGCGAATGAGGGTCTTCTTCCGTATCGGCGTAGGCGTGGTGAAGACGGTGCATCACTCCATACGCATACGGGCTCAAAAACGAAGAACCTTGAAAAATGAACGTAAGTGTGTAAAAGAATTTTTCCCAAAACGAACTCATTGTGAACATTTTATGAGCAGCGTAACGATGCAAGAAGAAGGTTTGCATTAAAAGAGACAAATACCAGTGGGCTACAAAAAAGACAAGAATATACATAAACGGAGAAAATGAATTGAAACTACACTACCACAAAAGTATCGGTCGAGTTTGGAAGAAAAGATGAGAAAAATCAGGTTTCTTTGTTTTTTCAATCTGCATCCAAAATGACATTTAACGATTTTAAACAAAGCCTTTCTTCATCGAAAGTACCTACCGATTGTCCTATTTTAGTGAAAGCCTTGTGGTACGACGCCAAAGGCCAATGGGACGAAGCACACGATATAGCTCAGTCGCGTGAAGGCACGCGCGACTACGACCGCCTACACGCGTATTTGCACCGCAAAGAAGGCGACCAATGGAATGCAGGCTACTGGTACCGACGCGCCCGTGCCGAAATGCCATCGTATTCGTTGGAACAAGAATGGGAAGAACTGGTGAAAATGTGGCTGTGATTTTGAATGTCGAGCGTCGAAGGAAGAGTGTCGAAGGTGCCTCAGGTTGCTCACAACCTGAGTAGTCTGTGTTGAAGGGTACACAACCCAAAGGAGCGATGTAGGTAAATATAGCCCTAAAAACGCTTTTGCAATAGAGCGTCTATTAGCCTACTTTTTACTATTCATTTCCTCATGAAATCTTTCTTTTTTTGCATCGCTATCTTGTTTTTTTTGGACTCATTATCAGGGTTTTCTCAAGACAAAATAGGCATTCTCAAACACAACCATATAGCCCTTCAAGTAGCCGATTTACAAGCAAGTGCAAAGTTTTATGGGGAAGTAATGCAATTAGAACGTATCGAGGTGCCTGATAATTTGAAGGCGATTCGGGCGTGGTTTAAAATTGGCACCGACCAGCAAATTCACCTGTTGGCAGGACGTACGCAACCCGTAGTCAACGACCGAAATGGTAGTCATTTTGCGATTTTTGTAGCTTCTATGGAGAAGGCCGAAGCGTATCTAACTCGCCTCAAACTGCCTTTTCATAAACAAACGCGTTTTGACGGGGTCATTCAAATCTACGTTCCCGACCCTGATGGGTATCTGGTCGAACTCAATGAGTGGCAACCCTAGAAAAATGTGGAGGGTGTGGAGGGTTTCTCAAAACCCTCCACACTCCACCCAGCGACCTTCTTTGAGGCTCCGAAGAGCAGCAAAAGATGCTTGCGTCGTATTGATAATTTCATCAAAAGGAATGAGTGGCCCTCCGCCACTCCGAATCCGCTCCATCAACGCTTGAAACTGCGCTTTGTGCCCTTTGTCTTGTATAGTTTTGAGCTTAGTAAAACCTTTAAAACCGTATCCTTCCAACGTACGAAAGTTGTCCAAAACAAGCGTTCGTTCTTGCGAATACACCTCTACGCGCTCTTTTGAGTACACTTTGCTCCCATTGGAAAAATAATTGATAACGCCCGTTGAGCCATTTTCGTACCTCAACAAAATACTGGCGATATCCGTCGTTTCGGTGGGGTTTATCCCCATCGCGTTCATACATACGGCTGTGACTCGACTGCCTGTCAAAAACGTAATTAAGTCGATAAAATGACAGGCTTCACCTAAAATCCGACCTCCGCCCACTGCACGGTCATGTACCCACGACGAGGCAGGAATAAAGCCTGCGTTTATGGTGGCAATTACGTTCATTGGGGCATTACCCAGAAGCGATTTCATTTTTTGAGCATGAGGCGAAAAACGGCGATTGAAACCCACCGTAACACTCGCAGTGGGCGCAACCGACGTTTTTATGGTGAGTAATTCTTCTAATTCTTTCTCAAAAATCGCCAGTGGTTTCTCCACAAACACGTGTTTCCCCGCCTGCAAAGCCTCCATCGTTAGGCGTGCGTGTTGGTGGTGACGAGTGGTGATAAGTACCAAGTCCACCTCATTGTCGGCCAACATTTCGCGGTAGTCGGTGGTACTGAGGGGAATGCCGTGTTTCTGGGCCAACGCCGTTCCCGACAATCCATTCGCGCTTGCAATGTATTTGACATTTAATTGCCCCGCTCCACTTTTTAAGGCAGGAAGCAACGTCATTTTGGTAAAGTTACCTGCCCCGATAATGCCAATTACTCCTTTGTTCCCTTCAAAAACCATGTCATTGTAACGAACAGTACGCCCCAATGAAGGCTTTTCGGGATACGCCAGTAGCGAAGCAATCGTACCTCCTTTGCTGATATCACCGTAAATAGTGGCATATTCTTCCAAGGGAACTACCTCCGTAATGAGCGGCTTCACATCCAACTGCCCCGATTCCAACAATTGAAGAAGGGTTTGAAAATTGCGATTTTCAGTCCAACGAACAAATGGCAACGGATAATCGACACCTTTTTGTTCATAATCGTCGTCGTAGCGACCTGGCCCGTAGGAACACGAAACCTGAAACGTCAACTCTTTTTCGTAAAATTCAGATCGGCTCAGTTGAAGTCCAATCTCCCCCACTAACACAATTCGCCCTCGTTTCCGCGACATGCGCGCTGCTTGTGAAATAATTTCGTCCGTTTTAGCCGAAGCCGTTATAATTACCCCGTCGGCTCCCACTCCATTGGTCACACTTTCCACAAATTTCACTGGGTCATCTCCCAAGCGTGGATTGCACGGAATGATACCTTTATTCTCCGCTATCTTTAACTTTTGTTTATCCAAATCCACCCCAACCACCCGACAACCATTCAAACGAAGCAGTTCGGCCGTAAGTAATCCAATCAACCCAAGCCCAATCACCACAACGGTTTCACCCAAAGTAGGATTCAATAATCGAACTCCTTGAAGACCAATAGAACCAATAACTATAAACGCTGCTTCGTCGTCGGTGACATTATCAGGCACTTTGGCCACCAAATGACGGGGTACGCACACGATTTCGGCATGGGAGCCATTGGACGCCACGCGGTCACCCACACGCAAGTCAGTCACTCCCTCTCCTAGGGCAATCACCTCCCCTACATTGCAATAGCCGAGTGGCAAAGGCTGGCCCAGTTTATTAAAAACCGTTTCAAGCGTCGGTATCAAGCCATCCGACTTGATTTTATCCAACACCATTTTGACCCGCTCAGGTTGTTGGCGGGCTTTTTCAATCAGGTTAGCTTTACCAAATTCGACCAACATCCGTTCGGTACCCAACGAAACAAGGCTACGTCGGGTGTGAATCAGTACCGCACCAGGTTTTACTTGAGGGGCGGGCACTTCCTCCAAAATCGTCTGTCCGTTTTGGAGGTTTTGGATTAGTTGCTTCATGAAGCAAAAATACGAAAGCTACCCTATTCTAAAATTGGTAATTCTATCAATTACAAATACTCCACACAAAAAGCGCCGAATTATCCACAAAATCGCAATGAGCGTGGAAGGCCGCTAGTAAGTTCCTCCAATCAAAGAGTAGTATCAGCGAGAAACCCTCTTTTTTTGAAATTTACCATAAAAAGCCTCATTTTCGCCACTTCAATAGTCAAACCCTAAAAAACTAACTATGAAATCTTCGGTTCGGATACAACTAATGCTCATGATGTTCCTCCAATTCTTTACGTGGGGAGCGTGGTACGGTCAAATGAGTGTTTATCTTGGTAAACAGCTCAATGCCACGGGCGACCAAATCGGCAATGCCTACACTGCATTCTCTATTGCTATGATTATTTCACCTTTTATTGGTGCCGTAGCCGACCGATATTTTGCGGCTCAAAAAGTACTTGGCGTTCTCAACCTTGTCGGGGCTGGACTTTTATTTGTGCTTTCGCAAATAACCGATGCTGGTAATTTTTTCTGGTTTATTTTATTGTATTGTTTGTGTTTTGCTCCTTGCATTGCCCTCACTACGTCTATTTCAATGCGGCAAATCGAATCGCCAGAGAAAGATTTTCCTACCATTCGGGTGATGGGAACAGTCGCCTGGATTGCGGTTACTAACCTCATCGGATTCTTAAACGTAGGAGATAAAGTCACTATATTCCAAATCGCAATGGGAACGTCCTTAGTAATTGGCTTGTTGGCTTTTACTCTTCCCAACACCCCACCGCGCGCTACAGGGCCTGTTAACATTGGCCAAATTATCGGTGCCGATGCTTTCTCGTTGTTCAAAGACCGTTCGTTTAGCATTTTCTTTATTTCTTCGGTCGCTATCTGTATTCCATTATCGTTTTATTATGCCTTTGCGAACCCATCATTACGGGCATCGGGCATGGAGTTTGTTGAAAACAAAATGTCATTAGGTCAAGTATCGGAAGTAGGCTTCATGCTTCTTATTCCGTTGGCCTTTAGCCGTTTGGGCGTAAAATGGATGCTTGCCGTTGGACTCATTTCTTGGATTATTCGTTTCCTTTGCTTTGGATATGGCGATGCCGATACCAGCGAATGGATGCTGTATGCTGCTATTTTACTCCACGGTGTTTGTTTCGACTTTTTCTTTGTGACTGGACAAATTTACACTGATACCAAAGCAGGTGAGCGTATCAAGTCGCAAGCGCAGGGGCTTATCACCTTAGCGACCTACGGCATCGGGATGGGCATTGGCTCATGGTTAGGCGGACAAGTGCTTGCCAACAACACTACTGCCGAAAACGTCACTAACTGGTTGAGCGTTTGGACAGTTCCCGCAGGTATTGCAGCGGGTGTACTTGTATTGTTCCTGATTTTCTTCAGTGACAAAACCAACAAAAACGCAGCCATCTCACACTAAATAAACGAAGGTCTAGCTCATTCCCCAAAAGAATCTAGTAAAGAGCGCATCTCGTTGGGGTGCGCTCTTTATATTTGTGGCCTATTTTCATTCCTCCTATGCAAATTCTTACCTACAACGTCAATGGCATCCGAGCTGCCATTCGCAATGGCCTTACCGAGTGGCTCGCTGATAAGCCTTTTGATATTCTTTGTTTTCAAGAAGTAAAAGCTACCCTCGACCAAGTGAGTTTACTTGAGTTTAAAGCCCTTGGTTATCAACTTGTAGGCTGGAACGCCGCTCAAAAAAAAGGCTACAGTGGAGTAGCTATGTTTGCCAAAACTCCCGCCGACCGCTGCGTGCATGGCTGTGGCATGGAACTGTATGATTACGAAGGGCGCGTCGTTCGGGCTGATTTTGGAGAGTTGACTGTCGTGAATGCTTATTTTCCGTCAGGAACGAGTGGGGACGAACGTCAGGACGTCAAAATGCGTTTTTTGGAGGATTTTTACGAATGGATTCAGGCGCTTCGTCAGGCAGGTCAGCACCTAGTTGTTGTGGGAGATTATAACATTGCCCACCAAGAAATCGACATCCATGACCCTGTTCGCAACAAAAACACCACTGGCTTTTTGCCGGAAGAACGTGCTTGGATGACCAAATGGTTTGAAAGTGGATTTACAGACGCTTTTCGCCATGCCAATCCCGACTTGGTCGAATACAGTTGGTGGAGTTACCGAGCAGGCGCACGCGGCAACAATAAAGGATGGCGCATTGATTACCAGTCTGTTAGTAGCAATCTCAAGGACAAAATCGTAGCTTGTCGCCAATTGGCCGATGCGATACACTCAGACCATTGCCCTGTCTGGCTTGAAATCGCTTACCCCTAAAACATCTATTTTGGGGTAGGTTTTTTATAAATTTTGGTAAAACGGCTAAATTCTTCCAATTTTGCTTCGTTTATCTCGTTTTTTATGATAGATTTAGCCTTAAAGAGCACCAGCCAACGAGATTCTCTTAATCAATGAAAAATCCATCCCTTCTCTGGGTACTCCTTTTTTTGAGTCAGTTTGCAATGGCTCAAAAAAACAAACTTGTCGGCGAAACCGACACCCAAAAATCGCAACGATATGAATTAGAGTCTTTGCTTGCCGACGGCATGAAGTTCGCTGCGATGGAAGAATACCAACGTGCGGACAGCGTCTTGCGGCTTGCCCTTAAAATAAGCCCTAACATCCCCACTATAAATTACGAGTTAGCTCGCACACTCCTGAAACGTGAGCGCCTGGATGAAGCCGCTATTTATGCCCAAAAAGCCACTCAGCTAGAACCTGCAAATACCTTTTATACTATTCAGTTGGCAGAAGTATTTACCCAACAACGCAAATACAGTAAAGCGGCAGAATTGTACAAAGAAATAATTCGTAAGAGCGACGAAAACGCCGAGTACGGGCTCGAACTTGCGGCCGTGTATATTTTGGATGAAAAGTACGAAGAAGCCCTCAAAGCGTACGACGACGTCGAAAAATCTCTGGGTATTGACGAGGATCTAATCCATCAAAAACAACGGATTTATCTCAAACTCGATAAACCTGCCAAGGCCATCGACGAAGCCCAAAAGCTTATAAATGCCGAGCCTACTGAGGCGCAATATGTCGTGGAATTAGCGCAGTTACTTATCATGGGTAAACGTCCTAAAGAAGCACAAGAGCAACTCGAAAAAGCCCTTAAAATCAATCCTGACCAAGGCGACGCCCGCATCATGTTGGCAGAACTTTTGCGCCAAAATGGAGACAACAAGGCCGCCGACCGGCAAATGGGACAAATGTTTAATAACCCCAATGCCGACATTGATACCAAAATGCAAGCGTTGGTGGGGCTTTTGCGCGAAGCTAAAGACGATGTCACACGTCAAGAGGTGCTCAATCGAGCGGCAGAAATTGTCAAAGCTCACCCCAAAGACATCCGTGGATATGTAGTGTATGCCGACCTGCTTGCCAAGGCAGACCGGAAAGCAGAAGCGCGTGATGCCTACATGAAAGCGGCTCGAATAAACCCGTCGATGTACGAAGTGTGGGGGGCAGTGCTTCAATTAGACAGTGATTTGAATCAATTGGATAGCCTCATTGCCCACTCCGAACGAGCCATTGAAACTTTCCCGAATCAAGGGCTTTTCTGGTACTCCAACGGATCAGCACATTTGGTCAAAAAACAGTACCAACAAGCTGTCGATGCTTTGGAAGAAGCCCAAAAATTAACGAGCGAAAACAAAGAACTGCAAGGGGCCATTTTGGCTCAGCTTGGCGATGCTTACCACGGACTTGGTGAGCACGCTAAGTCAGACGAATCGTACGAGACTGCCCTCAAACTTGAGCCTAAAAACGACCATGTTCTCAACAATTACAGTTATTTCTTATCGCTTCGAAAAGATAAACTCGAACGTGCCAAAGAAATGTCGGCCAGTGTAGCTGAGCGCCACCCCAACAATGCCACTTACCTCGACACATACGCTTGGGTGTTATACGTCATGAAAGACTACAAAAATGCCCGTACTTACCTCGAAAAAGCCATTGCTACAGGAAAAAACGTGAGTGGTACCATTCTCGAGCATTATGGCGATACATTGTTTCAAATGGGTGAAAAAGAAAAAGCCATAGAACAATGGAAAAAAGCGAAGAGCATGGGAGAAAACAGCCAACAGATAGATAAAAAAATTGCAACAGGACAGTTGATTGAATAAACGCAAAAGAATGAAACTCCATTGGTTGTTTTTTGTGGGAATAACGCTTTTTGCAGGCTTGTCGTCGTGCCATCGGCAGCGCCAAAGAAGCCAGCTAGCTACCCCTACCGACAGCATTGCTGTAGTAAAAGTTGATACCTTAGTTCAACCTAAAAAGGACACTGCCGTGGCTGTAAAGGCCGTTGCAGAACCAGAAGATATTAAAGTAAGCATCGAGAATGTTGATTTTCAATACTTGAGTGCAAAATCTAAAATCTCTTTTAAGAGTAAAGACCAAGAAATTGACGACGCCAGTGTCAACATCCGGATGCGCAAAGACAGCCTGTTATGGTTACAAGTTTCTAAAGGACCTATCGAAGTAGTTCGTGGATTAATTACGCGAGATTCCATCAAAATCATAGACCGCTACAACAAAAAGGTGTACCTCTACGACTTCACGGCTTTGAGTCACAACTTTAATTTCCAACTCAGTTTTGACCTTATTCAATCCATTTTGGTAGGTAATATGCCTATTCCAAAAAAAGTGGGTCAACGGTTTAAAAAGGAAAAAGACTATTTTATGCTTCGCCAAGATGAAGGTAAAATATCTCTTGAAAATTACATTGGCGAACAAAATCGTCGTCTAAAAAAACTCTTGGTGACCGAGCAACCCACCAAAAATTCGCTTACGCTCGACTACGAAGATTTTACCCAACTTAACAATTACCTCTTTCCCTACACAAGTTTGATTGAACTGGCTTATGAATCAAAAAAAGACCAACAACGATACCAAACAGTGTTTCGAATCAAACACCAAAAAGTGGAGTTGAGCGAAAAGCCACTTACATTTCCGTTCAGTATTCCTGCTAAATACGAACGAAATTAGAATTAGATAGCAGCCTATTCTCTACCAAAAGCTGCTTTTATTTTGACAACAAATTGTATGAATGCCATTTACCAAATACGCTTTATTTTTGTTCTTATTATTGGGTTAGTTGCAACAAGCCTTCAAGTCTTTGCTCAAAAAAGTCGCCAACAATTAGAAAAAGAAAAACGCGAAAACCTCGACCGCCTACAAGAACTCCAAGGGGTTTTGAAACAAACCACCGAGCAAAAAAGGGCGAGTTTGGGGCAATTAAAGGTCATTAAGCAACAAATCAACGCCCAAAACCGAAAAATTGAACTCATCAATGAAGACTTGAAGTTGATGGATAACGAATTGAGCGAACTCGAAAAGGCCAAGCTAGAACTTGACCAAGACCTAAAAAAACTGCGTGAGGAGTATGCAAAAATGATTTATAATGCCTCCAAACGCAACAATAGCCTTAACGAACTTAGCTTTTTGTTTTCAGCTCCTAACTTTAACCAGTTTTTAATTCGGTACAAATACTTAAAACAATACACCGACGAGCGCCAGAAGCAAGTCAAAGAAATGAAAAAAGTGCAGTCATTGATGATTGTCAAAACAAAAAGTATTTCGAATAAAAAGAAAGACCAAGTCAACGCCCTTCAATCACGAATTGCGGAGAGCAAAAGCTTAGAACAGTTAAAGGGAGAAAAAGATAAAGTAGTAAAAGAATTGAGCGGTCGCGAAAAAGAAATTATCGCTGAAGTGTCTGAAGTACGAAAAGCAAACAAACAGTTGGAAAATGCCTTAACACGCATCATTCAGCGCGAAATCGAAGAGCGCCGCGAACGAGCCCGGGCCGCTGTCCGCGAACGAGCCAACCGAGACAAAGCAGAACGAGCCGAACGCGAAGCGACTACCCGAACTAAGCCCGCCGAAAAACCACTCGACAACAACGAGGTAGCCAAGGCCGAGCCCGAAAACAAACCTGAACTCCAAAAAGAAATGGAAGAGGAAGAAATAAATGAAAGTGGAATGAACGAAGCTGAAATAAAACTTGCCTCCTCCTTTGCTGCCAACCGTGGTCGACTACCTTGGCCTGTCCCTGGGTTTATTTCGGATGATTTTGGTACCAAAGAAATTATGAAGAACGTAAACCAAGAAAACTACGGCATTGATATTCAGACCAAAGCAGGAAGTGCTGTCCATGCAGTATACGATGGGGTGGTTATGCAAGTAAGTAATGACCCTACCATCATGAAAAACTTTGTATTTGTTCAACATGGTGACTACTATACCGTTTATGCTAAATTAAAAAGTGTCAGTGTCCAACCAGGACAGCGTTTGAAAGCTCGTGATGTTATTGGGGTTGTGGCTACCGACGGAGAAGGTGTATCTGAGCTTAATTTTCAAATTTGGAAAGAAAATAAAAACAAAGCCAACCGCCTCAATCCTGAAACGTGGCTTCATCCTCGCTAGAAACATAAAATGAAAATGGAGTAACTACGCTACTAATTGCTCCCAAAAATCCTACCTATGTCAACTCAGTTATCTTCTACCGAAGTAAAACGGGTAACGACCCACATCATACAAGAAATGAAGCACCGAGGCGAGAAAATCTCTGCCCTCACTGCTTACGATTATTCAATGGCGCGTATCGTCGACGCCGCTGGTATTGACATTATTTTAGTGGGTGACTCCGCCTCCAATGTCATCGCAGGCCACGAAACAACCTTACCGATTACCCTCGACCAAATGATTTATCACGCCCAAGCCGTAGTCAGGGCCGTAAAACGTGCTTTTGTGGTGGTCGATTTACCTTTTGGTTCGTACCAAGGGAACTCACGCGCCGCCCTTGACTCCGCCATTCGAATTATGAAAGAATCGGGGGCTCATGCAGTCAAAGTTGAAGGGGGTATCGAAATCAAAGACTCTATTACGCGTATCCTTAGCGCAGGCGTACCTGTAATGGGGCATTTGGGACTTACCCCTCAATCTATTTACAAGTTTGGCACCTATACAGTGCGAGCCAAAGAAGAAACCGAAGCCGAAAAGCTCCTTCAAGATGCTCAAATGCTCGACGAAATAGGGTGTTTTGGAATGGTATTAGAAAAAATTCCTGCAGCCCTCACTCAAAAAGTATCTCAAAGTGTGAGTATCCCAACCATTGGGATTGGAGCAGGCCCCCACGCCGATGGACAAATTCTTGTTTTACACGATTTATTGGGCATCACGAAGGAGTTTAAGCCTCGCTTTTTACGCCGTTATGCCGACTTGCACGGTATTATGACTGATGCTGTTCAGAACTATGTAAAGGATGTAAAATCCAATGATTTCCCTAACGAAAAAGAGTCGTATTGAAACTATCATCCGCACTAATCCGTTACCGTTAATTAACATAAACGCTTTATCTCAATGGCCAAGCCATTTCATGTCATATACGAAGACAACCACCTCATCATTGTCAATAAGGCCGCGGGCGTGCTCGTTCAGGGCGACGCAACAGGCGATGTGCCTTTGTTGGAGTTGGTGAAGGATTATATCAAGGAAAGATACGAAAAACCGGGAGAGGTTTTTCTAGGAACCGTTCATCGCCTCGACCGTCCTGTAAGCGGGCTTGTGGTTTTTGCACGAACCTCGAAAGGGCTTGAACGTATGAATGATATTTTTCGTAAACGGGAGGTTCAAAAGACCTATTGGGCCGTAGTTCGCCGCCGCCCTCCCAAAAACCAAGATAAATTAACCAATTGGTTGGTAAAAGACGAAGCAAAAAACTTCGTTACTGCCTACGAGACGCCCGTGCCTAATGCACAAAAAGCCGAACTTCATTATCGGGTTCTGGGAGAAATCAACAAGCATTTTTTATTAGAAGTAACCCCCATTACTGGCCGCCCGCACCAAATTAGGGTGCAGTTAGCAACGATGGGTTCTCCTATTCGAGGAGATTTAAAATATGGTTATGCGCGTGCCAACAACGACGGAAGTATTAACCTTCACGCTCGTCGATTATTTTTTGTTCATCCTGTCAAAAAGGAGTCGATACTTTGCCGAGCTGCCCTGCCCAATGACCCGTTTTGGGAAGAGTTTTTGTCGCTTGACCCAGAGGAAATAGGCCCTGAGCACTTGGAGTTTTTGTACGAGTAAGCACTAGAAAAGCTCTTAATCTAATAACAAAAACGAAACCTTCCATTACTCAACACGTGATAGTTCAATGAGTTGGATAGACAAACTAAAGAAACGGTGGAATGTGACTAGCGGATGGCAAGTAATGGTTATCCTGCTTGTGTTTGCATGTACTGGTTTTACGGTCATGTACACCAAGCGTTGGATGGTCAAATGGTTAAGTATTGAAGCAGCTTGGGCAGTTTGGTGCTTCAACATTTTTATTATTTTGCCTTTGTACCAAATTATACTATTGGTATACGGCTGGGTTTTTGGTCAACACCAGTTCTTTTGGCATTTCGAGAAAAAGATGTTTCAACGCATTAAATCCCTTTTTTCCAAAAAAAAATCATAACTCTGATGGCTCGACTTTGTCAATGGTTGAAGCATCAGCCCACATTTGAAGTGCCATCTGCTCCACTGTGTTGATTACCCCTTGGATAGCCCCAAAAATAATACACAAAGGCAAGATAACTGGCAGAAAAATAAGCCATTGAAAAACTAAATGCAGGTTAGGCTTTTTCATTTCAAAAGGTCATTAAATGTTGAACAACTGTTTAACAAAGAGGTCATCAAGAATCTATATTTGAGCCCTTTACAAACAGTGTGCCAAACTTTTTACAGGATAGCTTTTTCTTAGAAACGGGTGTAACATCACAAACTATTACCTATATAAAGTTTAAATATTTATTTTTATAATGATAAAAACCAGCATTTTATTTGATTTGTTTTTTTAAGATATATTTTTTTTAACAAAATGGCATCTAGTAAACGTTTTACAGCTGTTATTTTGTTATCTAATTCTTGAAAATCTACATTCGATATGCAAGATATAATTCGCCTGCTTCCTGATGCTATTGCTAACCAAATTGCTGCGGGTGAGGTTGTACAGCGGCCCGCTTCTGTGGTGAAAGAACTGTTAGAAAATGCTATTGACGCACAGGCCAAAAATATACAAGTAATCATTCGTGATGCGGGGCGCACACTCATTCAAATCATCGACGATGGTGTTGGCATGTCCGAAACTGACGCCCGCATGAGTTTTGAACGACACGCTACGTCCAAAATACGCACTGCTGACGACCTCTTCCGAATCCGTACAATGGGCTTTCGCGGTGAAGCATTGGCTTCTATTGCAGCGGTAGCTCAGGTCGAGATGCGTACCCGTCGCGCTGCCGACGAAATTGGCGTTTTACTTCGTATTGAGGGCTCTGACTTGAGGTCGCAAGAGTTGGTGGCGTGTTTACCTGGAACCAATATTTTAGTAAAAAATTTATTTTTCAACGTACCTGCACGCCGCAACTTTCTCAAAACCAACTCCGTAGAGATGCGGCACATCCTCGATGAGTTTCAACGGGTTGCACTTGCTCATCCTGAAGTGAGTTTATCACTCTACCACAACGACACCGAGATTTACAACCTGTACTCAGGAAAAATCAGCCGACGTATTGTAGATATGTTTGGCAAAAACTATCGAGAAAATATCCTTAGTTGCCAAGAAGAAACTCCTTTTGTAACCGTAAAAGGTTACATTGGCAAGCCTGAATTTGCCCGTAAGACGAGAGGAGAACAGTTCTTTTTTGTCAACGACCGTTTTATTAAACACAATTATTTACACCATGCGGTGTTATCGGCTTACGAAGGAACCATCAACGAAGGAAGTCACCCTTTCTACGTTCTTCACCTCGACCTCGACCCGTCGCACATTGACATCAATATTCACCCGACCAAAACCGAAATCAAATTTGACGACGAGCGGTCGGTGTATGCCCTATTGATGGCTGCTGTCAGAAAAGCCATCAGTGTCAACCATCTCTCGCACTCCATTGATTTTGACTCCAACGTCAATTTTCTGCGTCCGTTGCCATCACGTTCTACGCCCACCAAGCCATTGTCAATGCCGTCTTCTCGGGAGAACAGTGCAGGCATAGGAAGTAATAACAGTGAAAGTCCTTTCAGTGCTTCTTACCCTCCTGCGAGTAAATCGCCCAGGGAAGAATCAAACCTAGCTAATTGGGATAAATTATTTGAGGGATTCCAGAAAACAGACCCTACGCCAGCTCAAGTCACGCTCGATTTGGGAGAAGAAGACGAATTTGTCCCAACCCCGAGCCCCACGCTTGGAAGCCGCGCCAATGACGTCCAAATCAAAGAAGATGAAGAACTCCAAAATCGCCGTTTGGCTGTTCAAATTCAGAATCGTTACATTGTTTCATCGGTCAAGTCTGGCATGATGCTCATCGATCAGCGGGCAGCCTATGAACGTGTGCTTTACGACCGTTATCTGAAACAATTGGAATCTCAAACTGCGGTTTCCCAGCAGCTATTGTTTCCAATTACGGTTCAACTGCCCGTTGCTGACGTTCCGCTTGTACTGGAAATGCGCGATGAAATCTTGGCCTTAGGCTTTGACTTTGATTCATTAGGGCCTGACACCCTGATTGTACGAAGTATGCCAACCGATTTCCCTGCGGAAGACGCCCAAAAGATTTTTGAAGAATTGACCGAGCAGCTTCGGCAAAGTTATGCAGATTTAGAGCTAAATCGCACCGAGACCACAGCTCGCACTTTAGCCAAACGCTTTGCTTCGCGGCATTTGGTTCGTCTTTCGTCTGACGAAATGGAGCGGCTCATCAACCAACTTTTTGTTTCCTCGAATCCCAATTACACCCCAACAGGTGAACCGATTTTCTCCATTTTAGCATTAGACAAAATAGCTAATTTATTAAAATAAGTCCCGAAAGCCATGTTCAACATCACTCCTACTGTTCGCAATTTACTAATTCTAAACGTACTCATTTATTTCATACAAAGTCTTAGTCCCCTCGTTGAAAATTTATTTGCACTTTACCCCTTCACAGGCCCAAGCTTTAAACCCCATCAATTCATCACGTACATGTTTTTACACGGAAACGTGGGGCATTTGTTTAGCAACATGCTTGGACTGTTTTTCTTTGGACCATTGCTTGAGCAGCACGTACTGGGCTCCAAACGCTTCTTAATTTTTTATTTCGTAACAGGCATTGGAGCAGGCTTTCTCTACACAGTCATTAATTTGTATGAAATGTATGAGCTAAAACAAGCCGTTGACTTATACAGTCAATACCCTTCACCAGAAGCGTTTTTGGATTTTTTGACTCGTTTTGCCCCTGATATCAAACGTTCTTCCCTCGATTTTCTGAATAGCTTTGAAGAGCAGCCCAAAAATCTTTCGTATATCAATGATAGTGTAGCTTTTGTCAAAAACACCGTAAATACCCGCCTAAACATCCCAATGGTAGGGGCTTCAGGGGCTATATTTGGAATTATTGCGGCTTTTGGGCTTATTTTCCCAAACATGGAAATGATGCTTTTGTTCTTCCCTATCCCTATAAAAGCCAAGTATTTTGTCACTTTTTATGCATTATACGAGCTTTATGCAGGAATGAACATCCAAGATTCAGGAGTTGCTCACTTTGCGCATCTTGGAGGTATGATTTTTGCGTATATACTATTGAAAATCTGGAAAATTAGACGAATGCATTAATTTGGCTTTTTGTATCTTTTTCTCTAATTTTCAGTCACAAACTAAAACTAGTTTGTAGAAAAATGGGTTATTTTGTAGAACCTAATTTGAACGGCAGAGAGCGATGAGCAGCATTTTCGATGATGTTAGAGGCGAGTTTTCAAAGACAAACAACGCGGTCATTAAACTCATATTGACCAATGTGATTGTCTTTGTCGCAATAATTATTTTGTACATCGTTTTCACGATTGCTCAATACCCCTATTATTATCAGTGGGTCATAGAGCAACTACGTCTACCCGCCAGCTTTGGTTCGTTTCTACACAAGCCTTGGACGCTTCTGACCAACTTCTTTGTTCATCAAGGGCCTTTTCATGTTTTTTTTAACATGCTATCGCTCTATTGGTTTGGGCAGGTATTGGAAGAGTACCTTGGCAGCCGACGCTTGATTGCGATTTTTTTATTGGGCGGCTTGGCAGGCGGAGTGCTTTTTTTGACCATGTACAACCTAGTTCCCTATTTCCAACCTGAGCTTGCCAATACCAGTTTAATTGGAGCTTCGGGCGCAGTATTCGCTGTGATTTTAGGAGCTGCCACTTTACTCCCCGAATACACCTTTTTTGTGTTTCTCATTGGCCCAGTTCGTCTTAAATACATAGCAGCACTGTGTATTATTATCACAATGGCACAGTTGGTAGGCCCCAATGCGGGTGGAAATTTAGCTCACTTAGCAGGAGCAATGGTAGGTTTTGGATTTATCAAATCACTACAAAATGGGTATGACTGGGGCAAACCTATCTACAGTATGGGGAAATTTTTCCAGATTTTTTTTAGCTCCAAGCCAAAGATACAAGTACCTCAACGCGCACGTGCCACCACCTCTTCTACGGCACTTCATTACAAGCAAAGTAGTGATACTACTTCGGTAATTATCCCTAATCAGGACGAAATTGATGCAATTTTGGACAAAATTTCAAAATCTGGCTACGAGAGCCTCACTCGTGAAGAGAAGCAAAAACTCTACAAAGCAAGCCAACAATAAGTGGCCGTCTATGTGGTTTTACCGCTATACATACGCTAAAATGTGGGTAGCGATTGGCATTTTTCATAACTTTGCAAAACACTTTTATCAGCAAGCAAGTTATATTTCTACGTTTAGTTTCAAGCCGTTAAACGATGCTCATAACTCCCGGTAAATTACTTTCACAAATCAACACGCCCGATGATTTGCGAAAATTTGACTCAGCAGACCTCCCCCAAGTTTCTCAAGAACTTCGGCAGTACATCATTGATTTAGTTTCGGTGTATGGAGGGCATTTTGGCGCGAGCCTGGGTGTAGTAGAACTGACTGTTGCACTACATTACGTGTTTAATACTCCTGCCGACCAACTTATTTGGGATGTAGGACACCAAGCATATGGCCATAAAATCTTGACGGGTCGCCGCGAGGTATTCCATACTAACCGACTTTACGGTGGAATTTCTGGATTCCCTAAACGCAAAGAAAGCCCTTACGATGCTTTTGGAGTAGGTCACTCTTCTACGTCTATCTCTGGTGCCTTAGGGATGGCCGTGGGAGCGCAGTTGAAAGGTATTAAAAACCAACATTCAATTGCGGTGATTGGTGATGGCGCCATGACGGGCGGTATGGCGTTTGAAGCAATGAACCACGCAGGGGCGTTGGCAGATACGAATTTGCTTATCATCTTGAATGATAATTGCATGAGTATAGACCCCAACGTTGGGGCATTAAAAGAGTATTTGACCGACATTACCACTTCTCATACATACAACCGCGTCAAAGAAGAAGTTTGGAATTTGTTGGGCAAAATGAGCCAATTTGGCAAAAGTGCTCGCGAGATTGTCTCACGAGTAGAAGACGGGCTCAAAGCCACTTTGTTACGCCAAAGTAATTTATTTGAGTCGCTCAATTTGCGTTACTTTGGCCCCATCGACGGGCACGACGTTGATCACCTTGTGCACGTACTGAATGACCTTAAAAATATACCAGGGCCGAAGCTGTTGCACTGCGTGACGGTCAAAGGAAAAGGATTTGCTCCTGCCGAAAAAGACCAAACAAAATGGCACGCCCCTGGTAAATTTGATAAAATAACGGGTGAGATTTTCAAAAAAATCCCCGATACTCCACAGCCACCTAAGTACCAAGATGTGTTTGGACATACTTTGGTGGAATTGGCCGAGCAGAATCCCAAAGTCGTGGGCGTAACCCCTGCGATGCCTTCAGGCTCATCGATGAACCTGTTGATGAAAGTCATGCCAGAGCGTGCCTTCGACGTAGGTATTGCCGAACAACACGCCGTTACTTTCTCGGCAGGAATGGCCACGCAAGGGTCGGTAGTATTCTGCAACATTTACAGTACGTTTATGCAGCGTGCTTACGACCAAGTAGTGCATGACGTCTGTATTCAGGAACTTCCAGTGGTGTTTTGCCTTGATCGTGCAGGTTTCGCGGGTGCTGATGGCCCTACGCACCACGGCGCGTATGATATTGCTTACATGCGCTGTATTCCCAACATGATTGTAGCCTCGCCAATGAACGAACAGGAGCTTCGAAACATGATGTATACGGCACAACTCGACGAAACTCAACGCGGAAAACGAGCCTTTACCATTCGTTATCCAAGAGGCGAAGGAATGATGCCCCAGTGGCGCACTCCTCTCGAACAATTGGAGATTGGTAAAGGCAGAAAAATAAAAGACGGCGAAGATATAGCGATTCTGACCATTGGTCACATCGGAAACTATGCTGTTAAAAGTTGCCAATTGCTCCAAAACACAGGTATTAGTGCCGCTCACTACGATTTACGCTTTGTAAAACCGCTGGACGAAGAACTGTTGCACAAGGTGTTCCAGAAATTTGATAAAGTTATTACCGTTGAAGACGGGTGCTTACAGGGTGGAATGGGAAGTGCTGTATTGGAATTTATGGTTGACCACGGCTATACTGCCAAACTCAAACGTTTGGGTATTCCTGACCGAATTGTAGAACATGGCGAACAAATCGAACTTCATCGCGAATGTGGTTTTGACCCCGAAGGAATTGCCAAAACCGCCCACGAAATGGTAACTACTGCTGTTTATTCCTAAGTCAGACTTAATAGTCATGATAAATAATCTCAAAAGCCGTCTGACGATAGGCAGACCCTCACTTTAGCCACTTATCAAACCACGCAAACGCTTCGGCTTGCATCTTTTTATCAAACTTGTGTGGGCCAGGGTAAAACGAGCACTTGTATCGCTCCGAAGCCCCTGCTTTAGCATAGACGTCACCCAGTATTTTGTCAGCCCGTTTCATTTCTGGAAGTGTGTATAAATCATCATCAATGTCGTTGAGTACCATTGTGGGAAGTGGGGCGCGCAATCCAAAGATTTCTGGAAAATCTAGCTCATTGGGCAAAATAGGCACGTAGGTCATCCACGTGTGTGTGAACGATTTGTGTAAAATGAGGTCTTTCCAAGTAGTCATAAACCCAACACACACGGCACATTTGATACGTTCATCCAGTCCACCCATAAACACAGTGCGCATTCCTCCCCCCGATAGTCCCGCACAACCCACCCGTGTAGCGTCTACATCCTGACGGGCACAAAGAACATCCAACGCCTTTTTATCTTCTGCAAAAAATACCCCTGCCCACGTAGTACCCGCGCTCATCAACGATTTGGACATTATATGTTCGTGCTCTCCTGCCCATTCGTTGTACTTACGAATATTCTCGGAATTTTCAGGGTCATTGTCATTTAATCCGCGACGAAGGTGCGCAGGGACGTCTTGCACCCATACGCGTCGGCTGGCAAACGGAAACGCATCCGAGACCAGCACCACGTAACCGCGCTTAGCAATTTCGTTGGCCCAAGCCAGCCCTTCATAGTATTCCTGCTGATGTTCTTTCATCAAAGGATGCTGTTGGTCTGACGTCTTTGTGATTTTTCGAACCCCAAAATACTTATTTCCACCGTGGTCATGGAAAGCCAAAATGGCAGGTAGCGGCCCTTTTGCATTGGCTGGTTTTAACAAAATACCTTCCGTGGGTCGTCCATAGGGAAGCTGCCACGTAAGTTCCTCGATATGAAGCCCATCGTACTCGTATTGTTTTTTAAGCGTCACTTGGGGCATTCCTCCAATGTCAGGAATGCCCAAACGCTCAATTAAACGTTGCTTAGCCATCTCACGCCATTGAGCGAGATTCGTCCACTCGTTGCGCCGAAAAGAAAGCGATGGAAGTTTACTCTCAATGAGCGATACCGCCCAAGGCCCGTACAGTCCGATGAGGTTCTCCGTAGTTTCGTTGGAATTCATAAGGGTTAATGGGGAAAAAATATCATTTACAAACGGATTGAGCACATCCAACCCTACCATTCCAATACTCGCTACACTGCTCTTTTTTAGAAACTTACGACGGTTTGGCATAGGGGTTAATCATTTGTTTTAAGATAAATACTTGCTTGATGCTTTGTCCAAATACATGCCACAATTGGGGTGGTTTTGCAAAATGCTGGCGGGGAAAAGGGGGCTAATTTCGCCCGTTAAGCAATTTTTTACCGCTTCAGCTTTACGCTCATCAGGCACCGAACAAATAAGGGCTGCCGATTTCATAATTTGCCGAATCGACATGCTAATCGCTTGTTTGGGCACCTCCTCAAGCGTAGCAAACCACCCTTCTCCTAACTGTTGACGACGGCAAGCTTCATCGAGATTCACGACGATGTAAGGGCTTTCGGTTTCAAAATCGGCAGGCGGGTCATTAAACGCCAAGTGTCCATTTTCACCGATTCCCACCAAAGCCACGTCAATTGGATGCTGCAAAATAAGTTGTCCCAATCGTTCACATTCCGTTTCGGGTTGCGTTTCGCCGTTGATAAGATGACTTTCTTTCATCACTACTCTTGACAGTACTCTCTCTTTCAAATACTTACGAAAACTTGCGGGGTGTGATTCTGGCAAAGCAATATATTCATCCAAATGAAACATCGTCACCTTTGTCCAGTCGATGTCAGGTTCGTGAAGCAATTGGTTCAACGTTTCAAATTGGCTAGTTCCTGTCGCTAAAATCACGTTTGCTTCGCCCCGTTCGGCAAGGGCTTTGCGGATGTAGTCAGCAGCGGCAGCGCCTGCTACTTGGCCAAGGGCGTTAGGGGTTTCGGAAATGTGAATAACCATCGGGTTGTGTCTTTATTTAGGTTTGACGGGGGTATTGCCTCCTTGGGCAAGGGAAATATCAACGGGACGGTTGTTTTTCCACGCACCCGCCGTAAAATCAGGAATATCAATGGAGTTAGAACGGTTGGCTACCGATTTTTCACTCAACGGCCCAATCACACTCCACGAAGCCGCATCATAGACGTCTTGGTCGAGCGGAAGACCATTGCGTAGGCAATCAATCAAACGCCAATCCATCAAGAAATCCATGCCTCCGTGACCGCCTACTTGCTTGGCCAATTCGCCAATTTTTTTGACAAGCGCAGGCTGGTATTTTTCCTCCAACGCCTTCATTTCAGCCTCCGATGCCCAATCGTGCCCCGTCGAAATCTTCCCTGGAAGCGGGTATTTGAGGGCAGTTGCTTTGGTTCCGCTTACCAAGTGTATGCGAGAATACGGACGCGGCGAGCTTACGTCGTGCTGCAACATAATCGTTTTGCCTTTGTTCGTCCGAATCGTCGTAGTGTTCATGTTCCCACGAAAAGTTTTCTTGGCCAAGGGCTGGAACGTCGCGTCGGTTTTCGCCAGTTCTTTCACCTTGGCTTCCAACATAAAATCGTTACTCGACATCGACACCAAATACTCCATTTTATCGCCGCGATTGATGTCCAACACTTGACAAATAGGCCCCAAACCGTGCGTCGGGTAAAGGTTTCCGTTTCGGGTATTTTCCTTTAAGCGCCACAAATCGTAGCGTTTTCCTTTATCAAAAAAAGAGTCAAAAATATCATGAATATACGCCCCTTCAACGTGTACTACTTCCCCGAAAAAGCCTTGGCGTACCATGTTAAGCGTGAGCAACTCAAAGAAATCGTAGCAACAGTTTTCGAGCATCATGCAATGTTTTCGCATTCGTTCTGACGTTTCGACCAGCTTCCAGCACTCATCTACCGTTGTTGCGGCTGGGATTTCCACCGCTACGTGTTTGCCTTGTTCCATAGCATAAAGCGCCATCGGAGCGTGAAGATTCCACGGAGTACAAATGTAAATAAGGTCAAGATCGGGGCGTTCGCAGAGTTTTTTCCAGTCATCGGCTTTGCCTGCATACACCTCTGGCGCGTGCTTAGTGCCCTCCAGTTTTTTCTTCGCCAAATCGGTACGCTCAGGGCGAATATCGCACAGCGCTTTGATCTCGACGTTATCAATATATACAATTCGGTCGAGTGCGCCCAAGCCACGGTTCCCAAGGCCAATATAGCCTATTCGTACGGTATCGATTTTGGGAGCGCCGTACCCGCACATATTGAAGGTTTGGGCGGGCATAACGACGTGGCTCTCTTGGGCTACCACCGAAGCAGGCAAGCTACTTCCAGCAACACCTGCCCCTAATAATTTAATAAAGTCTCTTTTTTTCATACAAGGCCCTGTTTACATGCAATATACTAAGACATCTAATTTACCAAAAAAACAAAAAAAAGGCTATTAATACCCATTTACTTTCCATAAATCTCTACTTAGAGCCCTATCCTATTCCGTCATCGAAGTATAGTTTTTGTACCAATAGCGTTCGTTTCTATCGTTTTTTTCCTAATTTGTGCCACAAACAGGCTTCTTTTGCCCTAAACCTGAAATCCTTATGTTTCCTATTTCCAAAATACTACCTCCGTAGTAGCCACTTTAAGCATTTTTACTTTCATTGAATATCTCTAACCATCATATCTGCAAAACCTAACTTTCACCAAAACCAACACTTCATGAAACTAAACATTACTACCAAAATCGTCATTGGCTTTATTCTGGGGGTAGTTATCGGGCAAATTTTACACAGTACGATGGACGCCGAACAGGCCGCCGAAATATCCAAGAAATTCCAGATTCTAAGCAAAGTCTTCCTCAAACTCATCAAGATGATTGTGGGACCGCTGGTGTTTTGTACACTTGCGGTGGGAGTGGCCAAGCTCGGCGATTTCAAAGTCGTGGGTCGTATTGGTATCAAAACCTTGCTTTATTTTTATTTTGCTACTATTTTATCCCTGCTTGTAGGTTTATTGGTTGTAAATGTAACCCGCCCTGGCGAAGTACAACAGTGGCCTCGTCCTGCTGCGGGTACCGACACAGGAGTGACGGGCAAGTCGATGAAAACCGTCGAAGATTTTATTTTGCACATCTTCCCTGATAGCTTCTTTAAAGCCCTTTCCGAAAACGAAATCCTCCAAATTGTGGTCTTTTCGTTGTTTTTTGGGATTGCTTTGGGCGCTGTAGGAGAGCACGGCAAAAAACTCATCAAAGCCATTGAAAGCCTTTCGGAGGTAGTATTCAAGATTGTTGGGTACGTGATGGAATTGGCTCCTTTTGCCGTTTTAGGGGCAATGACGGGCGTAGTGGCCATGAAAGGACTCGGCATTTTGATTTCGTACGCCTACCTAATGGTATGTTTTTTTGGAGGACTACTCTTCTTTATTTTCGGGGTATTGTGGGCTATTTGCCTTGCCATGAAAATCCCGTACCTCAAACTGTTGGCGCACGTCAAAGATTCGATGATTCTGACTTTCAGTACGGCTAGTTCAGAGGCTTCTTTGCCGCAACAAATCACTGCCTTGGAAAAATTTGGTTGTAGTCAGCGTATCATTGGGTTTGTGTTGCCGCTAGGTTATTCTTTTAATCTTGATGGCTCGATGATGTACATGACTTTTGCAACCGGTTTTATTGCCCAAGCTTACGGTATTCCGCTCACCATTCAGCAACAAATAGCCATGCTTCTTACCCTGATGATTACTTCCAAAGGAATTGCGGGGGTACCACGTGCCTCGTTGGTGGTAATTGCGGGAACGTTGGCACAATTTAACTTACCCGTCGAAGGGCTGGCACTGTTACTCGGTATTGACCCCTTCTTAGACATGGGGCGTTCGGCCACTTCGGTAGCTGGAAATGCCGTGGCAACCGCAGTTATTTCAAAACTTGAAGGAGAATATACCGAAAGCTAACAAAAATAGCTGTAACTCCTTGACACTTTGGTTGAAAAGGATTAGGTTAGATAAATTTTTTCCTATACCTAAAATCGATCACCTTATCCTTTTCAATCACATGGCACAATCACTTCCCCTCGAAAACGAAATCGCAGGCGTATTTGCTAAATTTCCCCAACTGCCTGACAATGTCAAAGAAATTTTGGTTAAAATCTCTCCCTTCCTCTGCATTATTGGAGTCATTTTTGGAGGATTAGGATTACTCGCCGCACTAGGCATTGGCGCTAGTGCTACCGCCATCGGTCTAGCTTCTTTTGGAAATATGGGAACCTATTGGGTTTCAATGGCCATTTTAGCCGCGATGGTGGTCTTAGAAGGGCTGTCTATTTCGCCACTGATGAAACGCCAAAAGAAAGGCTGGGATTATATGTACTACATTTTCTTGTTGAGCCTAGTCAGCGGAATTGTCAATCTGGCAGGTATTGGAGATTTAGTTACCAAGCTCATTAGTCTTGCGTTGTCGTTTCTAATCGGAGGCTGGCTGTTATTCCAGATTCGAGAAAAATATGCTTAAAAGTCTTTACAAAGCCATAGTTCATCACTATGGCTTTTTTTATTTTGCTGCTTCTACCATTTCCAACAGTCCGTCCAAGCCTGTTTCTCGTTCGTTGATAAACAAGGGTTTATGAAAAAAGTGCAGTTTTTGAAGTAAGTGTAACAACTGCATTTTCTCCACTTCATTGAGCGTTCCAGCGATAATCAAACTCGCTTTTCGCATTTCTTCAAACGTACCCAAAAGTACCCCCATTCCTTTGGCCGTAATCAACAACCGTTTACTTCGGCGGTCGTTTTGGTCGTCCGTTTGTTCGACGAGGCCATTGTTCAATAACCGCTTGATGACTTCCATCCCCGTGGTTTTTTCGTGGATGTTCATGTCAATAATCTCCGTTTTGGTACAACCACCCGTTTGCCAAATGCCCGCCAAGTAGGAAAAATCGTCAATCGTAATGAGGTGAGCAGAGTCCAGTGCTTTTTTGATGTACCCTTTGGCATAACGATATAAAAACGCCACCAACTGCGATAGCAATACCTCTACTGTTTCTCCATTTTCAAACTTCAAGTCGGGGTCTACTGATTTAGCAAAAACTTGTTGATTAAGGTACGCCACAAACCCCTCCATGTCCTTCCGTTGCAGCGGCGAACGCTGCGCTTCGTAGTTGGCCAAGTGCCCAATCAACTCTTGTAATAGTACGTAGTTCATTTTTTAGTAGTGAAAACATTCTAAAATTTAAAATATATTTTGTTTTCGTACAAACAATAATTCATTTGGAATGTTATCGTAGTAATTAACACAGATCAAATCATAAATGTTTTTTACTGCTCATTTTAAAGTTCGCATGAAAACACATCTATTCGCTCTACTACTCATCGTTAGTTTCAGCAATGCGTTCGCCCAAAACACAGGAACCATTTTGGGGTCTGTGCGGGACAAACGCACCCAAGAAACACTTATCGGGGTAACGGTACAAATCGAAGGCACGACCCAAGGCACCACCACCGACGTAGACGGAAAATTTAAACTCATCCTACCCGTAGGAAGCTACAACCTCAAAGCTTCTTTTGTAGGCTACAAAACGGCCAGTAAATTCAACGTAGTACTTACGTCAGGGAATGCCCAACAAATTACGTTTGACCTCGAAGAAGAGGCCGTTCAATTGAACGAAGCCAAGGTCGTCTATAATCGTTCTATTTCGGTCGCCTCGGTCGAGACCCCCAACTCCATCCAAAAACTCACCACTGAAGAAATCAAAAACAACCCAGGCGGTAACTTTGATATTTCTCGTGTGATTCAGGTACTTCCAGGCGTTGGAGGGACGGCAGGCTCAGTGGGAGGTTTTCGTAATGACCTTATCATTCGTGGTGGTGGTCCCAACGAAAACGTTTTTTACCTAGATGGCATCGAAATTCCCGTCATCAACCACTTTGCGACTCAGGGGAGTTCGGGAGGTCCTACGGGGATTCTTAACGTATCGTTTATTGAAGACGCCACGTTGAGTTCGAGTAGCTTCAACGCCCGTTACGACAATGCCCTTTCGTCGGTATTGCAATTTCGTCAGCGCGAAGGCAACCCCGAACGCCTCCAAGGCAACTTTCGAGTAAGCTCTACCGAAGTAGCAGGAACATTTGAAGGGCCTCTCTCGCCCAAAACCACTTTTTTGGCATCAGTACGTCGCTCATATTTACAGTTTTTATTCAAAGCCATTGACCTCCCTATTCGTCCCAACTACTGGGATTTTCAATACAAAGTCACACACAAACTCAACAAAAAGACTACATTAACAGCCATCGGAGTGGGAGCCATCGACGAATTTTCGTTTGCGGTTCCCAAAGAATCTTCCCCCGAAAAAGAGTATGTGCTTCGTTCCAACCCCACCATCAATCAGTGGAATTATACGACTGGCTTTTCGCTGAAACGATTGTTGGAAAACGGCTATCTCAACGTTTCACTTAGCCGAAATATGTTTAACAACCGCCTCGACCGCTTTGAAGACAATCGCCAAGGTGACGAAAATTACCGCGCCCTCAAAAGCGTATCTCAAGAAATTGAGAACAAACTCCGCCTCGATGTGAATAAGTTTGTGGGCAAGTGGGAATACAGCTACGGCGCTATGCTTCAGTATGTTAAGTATAATAATAACTTCTTCAACGTACTACGTCGTGAAATCAAAAATACCCAAGGGCAAGTCGTTCAACCTGCGGTAAACATTGCGTTCAACACGGCCATTGATTTCTTCAAGTTCGGGGCTTTTGCCCAATTAAACCGCAAGTTGCTGGACGACCGCTTGAATCTTTCGGCAGGTTTACGTACCGACATGAATTCGTTTACCTCGGACGGTAACAACCCACTCGAAACCTTTAGTCCGCGCATTTCGGCAAGTTACCAATTGAGCGACAAATGGCGTTTAAATGCGTCGGTGGGGCGGTATTTCAAAACACCGATTTATACGGTTTTGGGATACAAACAAGACGGTAATTTTGTCAATAAATCAAGCAAATACATTCGTTCCGACCATTTTGTGGCAGGTTTAGAATTTATTCCAACACCTACCACGCGTATTACGCTCGAAGGATTTGTGAAGCAATACGACAACTACCCTGTTTCAGTACGTGATGGCATTTCGTTGGCCAACCAAGGCGGAAATTTCGGCGCGATTGGTAACGAGGCAGTCATCAGTACGGGTAAAGGAAATAGTCGTGGGCTTGAGTTTTTCTTCCAACAAAAACTGACCAAAAACTTCTTTGGGGTCTTTAGCTATACGCTTTTCCGTTCTGAATTTTCGGGGAAAGACGATAAGTACTTAGCCTCAGCCTGGGATACACGTAACCTGATTTCGACGCAGTTGGGGTATAAGTTCAAACGCGGCTGGGAATTAGGTCTTAAATGGCTTTACCAAGGGGGGGCACCTTACACTCCTTTTGATTTGGCTACTTCGCAACGAAACTACCTCACTACAGGCGTGGGTACCGAAGATTATGCACGACTCAATAGCCTCCGTCTCCGACCGTTTAGCCGCGTGGACTTCCGCATTGATAAAAAATGGAATTATAAAAAAACGTCTATCGACTTGTTTTTTGACTTACAAAACGCGCTCTTTACTACTAATCCTGCGTTTCCTCAATACACTTTTGAGCGTTTAGCTGATAATTCTGGGTTTAAAACTACAGATGGACAAGCTTTACGAATCGATGGTAGCAATGGGATTCCGCTCATTTTGGCCAATGAAGACGCCAACTTTACCCCTGCACTGGGTTTTGTAATTGAGTTTTAATGAAATGTTTGAGGGTTGCTCACAACCCGAGTCTTCATTCCGCATTTTAGGAGTATCCGTTGGGGTGCAAGCACCCCAACGGACACAATACAGGCGGGTTTCTCAAAAGCCAATCCACTCGCTAAACGCTTGCGCCTACGCGCTCAAGGAGTTTCTTAGTGGCTTTGATTCCGTCGTATTCTGACGTTACGTTTCCTTCGTATTCGATACCCACAATGCCACGAAAGCCCGCGTCTTTTACAATTTTAAGAAGTTTGGCGTAATCCATTTTTGCTTCGTTGCCATTGGCATCAAAATCGTTGGTTTTGGCACTTACACCCTTGGCAAATGGCATCAACTCCTGTACTCCCAAATAACGGTCGTATTCTTCGGTACAACTTCCACCCCACTCGCCACCTGTACTGCGCTTGATACAGAAGTTACCAAAATCTGGGAGAGTCCCTACGTTTTTCATGTTTACTTGCTTCATTACTCCCGACAACCACTTACCATCGGAAGAAAAGCCTCCGTGGTTTTCTACAATTACGTTGATGCCCACAGGAGCGGCAAATTCACCCAATTTACCCAATCCGTCAACGGCAGCTTTGGCTACTTCCTCGGCTGTACCGCGGCCAAATGAATTTACCCGAATGGTCTTACAACCCAAGTATTTGGCACATTCTACCCATTTTTTGTGATTATCAACGGCCTTATTGCGAGTTGCGGCATCGGTTTCGGCCAAGCCCCCTTCTCCGTCAATCATAATGAGGTGGTTTTTGATGTCGTTGTCTTTACAACGCATCAAAAGCTCGTTCAGGTAAGCTGTGTCTTTGGCTTTGTCTTTAAACATCTGATTGACGTACTCCACAATCCCAATCCCGAACTCTTTACGGGCTACCACGGGAAAGTCTAAGTTGGTCAGTTTTTTCTCATTGAATATAGCTTTGTGCAACGACCACTCCGCCAATGAAATCTCAAACCATAGTTTTTTCTGGGGCTCAAAGGCCAACACTTCGGGAGCAAGCACTGCAGCCCCTGCCACAGCCCCTAATTGCTTGATAAACGAGCGACGATTGTTCATGTAAGTAGTTTAAAAGGGTTTGTAATAATTTTTACCCATTGAGCTTGACAAATTATCACACTTCAATGGGTTTTTATTTTAATCTTCAAAAGGCAGTCGTGGAAGTATTTTTACTTCTTCCCAACGTAACGTTCAAAAAACTCATAAATCCGCAACATACGGTCGATGCGCTGACGAGGGTTTCCACTGCGGCTTAGTTCATGCGTTCCGCCTGGCATACGTACGTACTCTACTTCTTTTCCCATGATTTTCAACGACTTGTACATCATCTCACTTTGAATTACTCCTGTACGCAAGTCGTTTTCACCGTGCTTAATCAGAAAAGGAGTTTTTATTTTATCCACAAACGTATAGGGTGAATTTGCATCCATCGACGCCTTCGTTTCAGCCTCCCAGGGGTAGCCTCCAAAATAATTAGGCACCAAACGCCACGCGTTTCCTTCGCCCATAAATGTCGTCAAATCATACACGCCACGCTGAGCAAAAGCTGCCTTGAAACGGTGATCGTGCGCAATAATCCAAGCCGTCAGATAGCCCGCATACGACCCGCCCGTAATCACCTGACGCGACGTATCGGCCCATGATTCTTTGGCCGCTTCCGAACAAGCACGCAATACGTCTTCCGCAGGGCCTGTTCCCCAATCACGGTAGTTGGCACGCATAAACTCCACTCCGTACCCCCCCGAACCACGTGGATTGGCATAAACGACCCCGTATCCTTGGGCACAGAAATACTGAAACTCGTGCCACATCGACGATTCGCCTGGCCCCCACATGGCCGTCGGGCCACCGTGCATATTGAGCAATAATGGATATTTTTTACCCGCTTCCACCACCGTTGGCTTCATAATCCAGTACTCCACCGTCTGGCCTTTTGAGTTGGTAAAGGTATGTTTGGTAGGAATACTCAAGGCTTTTTTGGCAACCCAATCGTTATGCGAAGACAGTTTTTGAGCGTTTTTCATTAACACATCCGCACGGTACAATTCCGACGGGTTCGTGATTTCGGTTTTGGCAAAAACTACTTTGTCTGGCTGTACATCGAAATCAGTCACACCCGTATCAAAATCCGACAATTGGTCAATTTTATCGACCGTTGGCACGGCGCGGAAAAGCGGTGCACCTCCGTTTGACTGAGCCGTAAAGTAAACATACTCGACTTTACCTACTTCTTTTTTGTTTTTGGGAAATGTCAGCGTCACCCATTTCAAATTACCTGGCGAACGGTCGAAGGGATGAATGTTGTAAGTAGCACCTGCATTTTTTAGGTTCAAAAATGCCAAATGCGATTGGTCAAGCGTACCTGATTTTATGGCTGCTTGCGACGTCGTAAACGCCAACCATTGTCCATCGGGTGAAGGGGTTGGCTGCCCAAAACTACGGGCTTTGTCCGCCAAAACCGTACGAACGCCACTTCCGTCAGCGTTCATTACACAGATACGACTAGCCAAGTCACGGTCGGGATGAACAAGGCTATCGGCGCGTGTTGAAAACCAAATTTGCTTTCCATCGCCCGACCATGCCCCTGAGCCGTACGAATAAAACCCTTTGGTCAAAGGCTGTGGTTTTGCTCCTTCTTTTACGTCAATCACCAACAAATGCGCAAAACTCAACTCTTGCCCCGCCGAGGCTTCTCCTTGAAAATTGAGGCGATTGATTACTTTCGCTTTTTTATCTTCTACATCTTTGTCAAGATACGCTCTAATTTCCTCAATCGTCCCGTCAGGGTTAGGTTTGGCAGTATTTTTTTTGAGTTGTTCATTCTTTTGAAACCCTGCCTTTTCGAGACTCCATGCGGGGCCACCTTTTGATGGATTCAAAATCGAATCTGTCATCAAAGTGGCAAAGTTTACCGAAGTAGAAAACAATATTTTAGTTCCATCGGGCGAAAACTGCGGCCCACCTGCTCCGTGTTTATAATCCGTCAATTGCCACGCTTCTCCTCCATCAAGTGGCATCACAAAAATTTGCGATTTCCCTTTTACACTACGGGTAAAAGCAATGCTTTTTCCATCAGGGCTCCAAACAGGCCCCACGGCGCTTTCGCTGCCACGGGTGAGGGCACGGGGCACCATTTTACCATCTACATCGGCCAGCCAAATGTGTAATTTGTAGTCATAATCGCTACCATCAGCGTTGGGTTCAATCGTATTCACGTTGTAAACCACTCGCCTGCCATCGGGCGAAATTGCGACATTGCCTAGTTGTTTGATGCGAGTAAGGTCAGACGCGACCACTTTCTCTTTCGTTTGGGCCATACTCCCAAACGATACACTTATCAAAAGAGCGCAGTGTAAAAAAGCGCTTGTTAGGTTAGTAAATAAACGCATAATGAAGGGTTTGTTGATTTTTGTCCGAAAGTACAGACTTTTGAAGACTTATAAAAAACTGACAAAAATCCATTTCAGGTTGTAGATACCTAGCTACCCGTTATTTTTGCGGTCTAAAATCATTTTCAAATGCGAAACGTAAAAGTAGGTTTGGTGCAAATGAGCTGCACTGCCGATGTCAACGATAACTTAGCAAAAGCCATCGCCAAAACCCGCGAGGCTGCTGCGCAAGGTGCCCAAATTGTCTGCCTTCAAGAGCTGTTTAAATCCCTGTATTTTTGCGACGTAGAAGACCATGCTAATTTTAGCCTCGGTGAAGCCATCCCTGGCCCTACGACCGATGTTTTGGGTGAATTAGCCAAAGAATTAGGCATTGTAATTATCGCTTCGTTGTTCGAAAAACGCGCCCCAGGGCTATACCACAACACCACCACCGTTTTGGATGCCGACGGGAGTTATTTGGGAAAATATCGCAAAATGCACATACCCGACGACCCAGGCTACTACGAGAAGTTTTATTTTACCCCGGGGGATTTGGGCTATAAAGTATTTCAAACCAAATTTGGAAAACTGGGTGTTCTTATTTGTTGGGACCAATGGTATCCAGAAGCGGCTCGTATCACGAGCTTGATGGGAGCAGAAATTTTGTTTTACCCAACAGCCATCGGCTGGGACGTCAACGAACAAGATTCTGCCATTAATCAGGAACAATACAACGCATGGCAGACCATTCAGCGCAGTCACTCCGTTGCCAACGGCGTCTATGTCGTGTCAGTCAATCGCGTAGGACGCGAAGCTGATCAGCAGTTTTGGGGAGGTTCATTTGTTTCCAATCCCTTCGGAAGTCTGATGTATTTAGCTTCTCACGATCAAGAAGAAACGAAAGTAATCGAACTCGATTTGGACAAAACGGAGTACTATCGCACCACATGGCCTTACCTCCGCGACCGCCGCATCGACAGTTACCAACCCATCACGAAGCGCTTGATTGACGAGTAGAGTTGATTAGTCCACAGTTAATAGTCCTTAGTTCAAAATCGTGAACCATCGAGTTATCGACTGTGGACTATATACCTACTTATGACGCGTTTTCAGGACATCAACAATGTCATCCAAATCCATGCCGCGTTGTTCTAACAGAATTAAATAATGGAACAACAAATCAGCCGCTTCCCCTTTGAACAAATCGTCGTTTGAGTCTTTGGCTTCAATCACTAATTCTACGGCTTCCTCACCTACTTTCTGGGCTATTTTATTAACTCCACGGCTAAAAAGCTTACTTGTGTATGACGCTTCTGAAGGATTATTTTTACGGTCGCGAATGATTTGTTTTTGAAGGTAGTTGAGAAACGGTGCTTTCCCCTCATTTTTCTCAAAAAAACACGTATCAGCTCCCGTATGGCACGTTGGACCAATCGGGTGTACTTTGACCAAAATAGTATCTTGGTCACAATCCACTAATATCGTTTTAACTTCTAAAAAATGCCCCGATGTCTCTCCTTTTGTCCAAAGACGCTGCTTACTACGACTAAAAAAAGTAACTACTTTTTCGGCTTCGGTTTTGGCGAGTGCTTCTGCATTCATGTATCCTACCATGAGCACCTTGCCCGTTTCGTCGTCTTGGACAACGGCAGGAACCAAACCATCGGGAGATTTTGAAAAATTGATTTCCATTCGTATGAGTGACAAAGCACTATTTAATAAAAACGCTAGACAACGAGTCAGTGAATAAACTCTTTATCTAACGTTTTGGCGCTATTAATAAATTAAATTAACTTCCAAAGCTTGCGTATAAGCGCACATCTTCCAACAAGATTTCGTCGCCACACATAATTACCAAGCGCTCGATTACATTACGCAGTTCGCGTACGTTACCCGTCCAAGGCAATGATTTTAGGTGCTGCATGGCATCGTTAGCAATTGTTTTAGGGACACCACCGTACTCTTGCGAAATATCGTACAAAAATTTCTCGGCCAACAACAGAATATCCTCCCGACGCTCCGCTAAAGGCGGTACGTGAATCGGAATGACATTGAGACGGTGGTACAAGTCTTCGCGGAAACCGCCTTCCGAAATCTCACGTTTGAGGTCTTTGTTAGTCGCAGCAATCACGCGTACATTGATTTTGATTTCTTTATCGCCTCCAACACGGGTAATTTTGCTCTCTTGCAACGCTCTCAATACTTTGGCTTGTGCCGAAAGGCTCATGTCTCCAATCTCGTCTAAGAAAAGAGTCCCCCCATCGGCTTGTTCAAACATACCGATGCGTTGTTTAACGGCACCCGTAAACGCCCCTTTTTCGTAACCAAAAAGTTCACTTTCAATTAATTCACTCGGGATTGCCGCGCAGTTTACTTCCACCAAAGGCTTGTTAGCACGATTACTTTTCTCATGAATTTGTTTTGCTACCATCTCTTTCCCCGAACCATTAGCCCCCGTGATAAGCACGCGAGCTTCGGTAGGTGCTACTCGATCGATGGTTTCTTTCACTTTACGAATCGGAGCCGACTCACCCACGATTTCGTTGATCTTGAAAATGCGTTTTTTCAAGTCAGCCGTTTCAGCAACCAGTTTCGCCTTTTCGATGGCATTGCGTACGGATACCAAAAGGCGGTTTAAATCTGGGGGTTTGGTAATAAAATCGTAGGCGCCACGCTTGGTAGCTTCTACGGCATTTTCCACACTCCCAAATGCCGAAATCATAATAAATTGCGTTGCTCGGCCTGCCTCGCCTGCCTTCAGAAGCACTTCGAGTCCTTCTAATTTTGGCATTTTTATATCACAAAGCGCCACATCATACTGATTATTGAGAATCATGTATAGGCCTTCTTCACCATCTTTAGCCTCTTCGACTTCATAATCTTCATACTCTAAAATATCACGCAGGGCTGCACGGATACTTTTTTCGTCATCCACTATTAGGATTTTTGCCATCAGTCGTAGAAATAAGTTAATGGGCAAAGTTAGTAAACCCATTGAGAAAATTACGCGAAAGAAATCGACTTTTCCCACAATTTAGAAAACTTCAATCGTATGCCTTCCTTTTGAGACTTTATTCAAACCGATAGCCGTAACGTTTGGCGATTTTTTTCTTCTTCATTTTTTCCACCTTCATACTCATTCGAATATCCTTAAGGGGGCGATCGGTACGGTCTTTGGGTTGGCGCGCAATGCTATCCAGTACGGCTAATCCGCTTATAACTTGCCCAAAAACCGTATAGTTTCCGTCCAAATGTGGCGTTCCCCCCACTGATTTATAGGCTTCACGTTGAATAGGCGTGGCTTGGCGGGTTCCTGTGGCTCGCTTTAGCTGTACATCCAGTTCGGCATCGTTGTACACTTTTCCCTGTACAATATAAAACTGGCAAGCCGATGATTTTTTTTCAGGGTTATTATCTCTTGCTGCGGCCAATGCCCCTTTTTTATGAAACAAGTCGGGATGAAACTCCGCAGGTATTCGTTCCATATTTCCCCCGCCCCCACCGAGGCGCTCGCCTGCTTTGGCATTTTTTGAGGCAGGGTCTCCTCCCTGAATCATAAAATTTTCAATGATACGGTGGAAAAGCAAGCTATCGTAAAAGTGGTCTTTGGCTAATCTCAAAAAGTTCGCTTTGTGCAAAGGTGTTTGCTCGTGCAAAATGGCAGTCATGTCACCAAAAGATGTATGAATAGTGACTACTTCCGCTTTTTTAGATTTTTTTTGGGAAACAGCAGGCAGAGCTACCGACAGCATCGCTATCGCCAGCAAGGTGCTTAAATGGATTCTTGTTTTCATTGTATGAATAGATATAACCCTTTTTTCTATTTTATATCCTACATAGCTGACAGTGACCAACGGTGAGATGATCATCAGTACAACTACCAGTAGTAAATGTTTAATCCTCATACAAATGTATCAAATTATCTTTTTGCGCTATCAAAAAGCGAAGTCATCCAAATTCACCTCATAAATTTGAAATGCTTCAGTTGCTTAATCATTACCTTTAGGCAATTTTTTATTGAACACTTGTTCAACTTTCTCCCAATTTCTTCCGCTTTGAACAAACGTAAGATTTTCAACGACCCCGTTTACGGATTCATCAGCATTCCGTCTGATTTGGTATTTGACCTTATCCAACACCCTTTTTTTCAACGACTCCGACGCATTAGGCAACTAGGCATGGCCGAACTGGTCTATCCAGGTGCTTTGCATACTCGTTTTCACCATGCCCTTGGAGCCATGCACCTCATGGGGCAAGCTCTTTCTACACTTCGCTCCAAAGGACATCTGATTTGGGAAGCCGAGTGGGAAGCCGCCCACATCGCCATCCTACTGCACGATGTAGGACACGGCCCCTTTTCGCATGTACTAGAAAAAACCATTCTGAACGACGTCCACCACGAATATTTGTCGTTGGAAATCATGAAAGAACTCAATCGCCAAATGGACGGCCAACTCGAAATGGCGATTCAGATGTTTGAAGGTAGTTATCCTCGCCACTTTTTCCATCAATTGATTTCCAGCCAATTAGACATGGATCGCATGGACTACCTCAACCGTGACTGTTTTTTTACGGGCGTCGCCGAAGGAGCCATTGGGACGGAACGCATCATTAAGATGTTGGATGTGGTGGATGACCAGCTTGTGGTGGAATCAAAAGGCATTTTAAGTATCGAGAACTTTTTGAATGCGCGGCGTCTCATGTACTGGCAGGTGTACCTTCACAAGACCTCCATTTGTGCCGAAACGATGTTGATTCAGGCCATCAGACGTGCTCGTGAATTGGCCCGAAGTGGTGAAGCTATTTTTGCTCCCAACGACTTTGGACTTTTTTTACGGCAAAAGATTACTTTACAGCAGTTTCAAGAAAATCCTCAGTACCTCCATTCTTTTACCAAAATCGACGACTACGATGTATGGGGCTGCTTGAAGGTATGGGCTGCCCACGAAGACCATGTCCTTTCGATGATTTGTCAACATTTGCTTAACCGAAAATTGTACAAAATTCAGTTTTCAGCCGTTCCTTTTGATCAAAATCAACTCCAAGAAATCCACGAACAACTTCGCCAGCAAGGTATTTCGGATAGCTGGCACGAGTATTTTTTGGTCATGGGAGAATCAAGCAACGCCGCCTATGTTTCGAGCAAAGAACACATTTTAATCAAAATGAAAGACGGAAGCGTACGTGATATTGCCGATGCCTCTGATTTACCGACAATTAAGGCCCTGAGTAATATTGTCCGAAAGTATTATGTTTGTTGGATGAAACCCCTAACTTTGCAGTCTTAATTTAGACCGTATGGAATTTACCGTCAAGCAGATTGCTGGACTGCTCGGAGGAGAAATAGAAGGTGACGAAAACCTAAGAATCAGTCAGTTATCAAAAATTGAGGAGGGTATCTCAGGCAGTATTTCTTTTTTTTCAAATCCCAAATACGAGCCTTACTTGTACACAACTGAGGCCTCGGCAGTAATCGTAGATAAGAGCTTTGAACCTAAAAAAGCGTTTAAAACTACCCTTATTCGGGTAGAAAGTTCGTACACTGCATTTACTCAACTTCTTCAACAATACGAGCGAATCATCAAAGGCGACAAGCGAGGAATTGAGCAACCTTCTTACATTGGAGAAGGCTCCGAATTGGGCGAAAACCCTTATTTAGGTGCTTTTGCCTACGTTGGTAGCAATTGTAAGATTGGAAAAAACGTAAAGATCTACCCTCAAGCCTACATTGGCGATAATGTAAAAATCGGAGACGGAACGGTCATTCATTCGGGAGTAAAAATTTATAACAATACCATTATTGGCAAAAATTGTACTTTTTTTGCCAATGCCGTTATCGGAAGTGACGGATTTGGATTTGCCCCCCTTCCCGATGGTTCTTACAAAACAATTCCACAGTTAGGCAACGTTGTAATTGAAGACAACGTAAGTATAGGTGCAGGGACAACCATCGACTGCGCTACGATGGGTTCTACTTTTATCCGTCAGGGAGTAAAATTAGACAACCTTGTGCAAGTGGGTCACAATGTCGAAATTGGCAAAAACACTGTCATTGCTGCGCAGGCAGGAATTGCAGGTTCAACCAAAATCGGTGAGCAGTGCGTCATCGGTGGGCAAGCTGGTTTTAATGGGCACATTACCGTCCCCAAAGGAACAAAAGTGGGTGGCCAAGCAGGCGTAACCCGTACTTGGGAGGAAGAAGGATTATCTCTCAACGGAACTCCTGCATTAGAACTCAAAGACAGCTTACGTTCGGCAGCGATATTCCGTAAACTGCCTCTTTTAGAGAAGAGAGTACACGATTTAGAGAAACAAATCAACGAAGACAAACAATAGGAATGTTGAACATTAAACAACAAACCATCGAAAAATCGGTGTCGGTATCGGGTGTAGGGTTGCACACTGGTGTATCGGCAACCATGACTTTTGTACCCGCCGCTATTAACCACGGTTATAAATTTCAACGTATTGACTTGGAAGGTCAGCCCATTATTGATGCGGACGTAGACAACGTAGTGGATGTATCGCGGGGAACGACCCTCGAACAAAACGGAGCACGCGTGTACACCGTTGAACATACGCTTGCGGCGCTTGTCGGGTTGCAAATTGACAACGTACTTATTCAGCTTGACGGCCCTGAGCCACCCATCATGGATGGGAGCTCCATCAAGTTTGTGGAAGCGTTGAAAGAGGCAGGAATTATCGAACAAAATGCCTCGCGTAACTATTTTGAAATTCCAGAACCTGTACGCTACATAAACGCGGAGAAAGACATTGAGATGGTTGCGTTGCCACTCAACGACTATCGTCTTACGGTGATGGTGGATTATAATTCACAAGTAATCAGCAGCCAACACGCCTCACTCAACGACTTAACAACGTTCTCGCGTGAAATTGCTTCGTGCCGTACTTTTTGTTTCTTGCACGAATTAGAAGCACTTTACAAAGCTAACCTCATTAAAGGTGGGGATTTGACCAACGCGATTGTGATTGTTGACCGTGATGTAGAAGAAGGTGAACTAAACTACTTGTCGCAGTTACTCAACAAGCCTACGATTGGGGTAAACAAAAAAGTAGGAATTCTAAACAACCTAGAATTACACTACCCTAACGAAATGGCACGCCACAAACTTCTTGATGTTGTGGGTGATTTAGCATTGGTAGGACGCCCCATCAAAGGTCAGATTTTAGCCGCTCGCCCTGGGCATGCAGCGAACGTAGCTTTGGCTAAAAAAATCAAAAAACTCATGGAGTCGTCGAAAGGCCCTGTGCCACATTTCGACCCTAAAATGCCTCCTGTAATGGATTTGAAGCGCATTTGTGAGCTTCTTCCCCATCGCTATCCGTTCTTGATGATTGACAAAATCGTTTATATGGATGAAAATAGCGTGGCAGGCCTTAAAAATGTGACCATGAACGAGCCTTTCTTTACTGGGCACTTTCCAAACAATCCCGTCATGCCAGGTGTTTTACAGATGGAAGCCATGGCACAAACGGGGGCTATTCTTGCTCTAAGTTCGCAATCAGACCCAGAAAACTATTGGCCTTTCTTGGCTGCCATCGAAAACTGCCGTTTCCGCCGCAACGTCGTGCCTGGAGATACCGTTATCTTCAAGTGTGAATTTACGGCGCCTATCAAGCGTGGAATTGTTAAAATGCACGGTGCAGGGTATGTAGCAGGACAACTTGTATGCGAAGCTGACATGACCGCAAGCCTAGTTAGAAAAAAGTAATGGTCAACAGAGCCTAACAAAGCCTCAAGCTTTGAAAAAACACTCTGGAAACTATCAATTCAACATGATTCAACCGTTAGCATATATACACCCTGAGGCACAAATTGCCCCCAATGTTGTTATTGAGCCATTTGCCATGATTCACAAGGACGTGGAAATCGGTGAAGGGACATGGATTGGTTCGCACGCCATCATCAATGAAGGTGCTCGAATTGGCAAAAACTGTAAAATCTACTCTGGAGCAGTCATTTCCTCTACCCCTCAAGACCTTAAATTTAAAGGAGAGTACACACAAACGTTCATTGGAGACGAAACGGTAATTCGAGAGTACGCGACGATTAGTCGCGGCACCGAAGAATACCTCAAAACTGAAATTGGAAGCCACTGCCTCATCATGGCCTACGCCCACGTAGCGCACGATTGTCGGATTGGAAACTATTGTATTATCGTCAATAACGTACAATTGGCAGGACACGTACACTTAGGCGATTGGGGAATCATTGGCGGCTCTAGTTCGGTTCATCAGTGGGTAAAAATTGGCCCTCATGCCATGATTTCAGGCGGATCGCTAGTTCGCAAAGACGTTCCTCCTTTTACCAAAGCTGCCCGCGAACCACTCTCGTACGCTGGCGTAAATTCAATCGGCCTTCGTCGGAGAGGATTTACCAACGAACAAATAGCCGAGATTCAGGAAATTTACCGTTATGTGTATCTCAAGGGGTTCAACAATACGGAAGCATTAGAGCACATTGAGCAAGACCTCCCTGAATCAGCTGAGCGCGACCTTATCGTCGATTTTATTCGTAGTGCCGAGCGGGGAATTATCAAAGCACCGAGTGCTTCCCATGTCGATAGCGAAGACTAAGGCAACATGGTTTTTCTACATGCAAACAACAGGCGGTTCAGAACAATCTCTGAACCGCCTGTTGTTTGGCCTCCCCTCCCAAGCAAACACTTTTTTCAAGGGTATAAAAGCAAAAAACTCGAAGCTTTCGCTTCGAGTTTTACCCGAGTACCCAGAGCCGGAGTCGAACCGGCACGAGTGTAACCTCATTGGTGTTTGAGACCAACGCGTCTACCGATTCCGCCATCTGGGCATATCGTTGTATAAACGGGACTGCAAAGGTAGCGGTTGAGATTTAAAATGCAAACATTCACACTGAAAAATTTTAGAAAACTTTCACTATTCGTAGCGTAATGCTTCGATAGGGTCTAAGCGTGAGGCTTTTATGGCTGGATAAATTCCAGAAAGAATTCCGACTACGATACACACCAATATCCCCATCATCATCCAAAACCAAGGCACAATAAAGCTTGCGTTCTCACTAATAACTTTCGCTATGATGTTTCCTACAATGATTCCTAAGATAAGTCCGCCAATACCACCCAAAATACATACCACAATCGCCTCCATCAAAAACTGTAAGCGAATTAGACGAGGGGTAGCGCCAAGCGACTTCCGAATACCTATTTCTCGGGTTCGCTCTGTGACTGATACTAGCATAATATTCATCAACGCAATAGCTGCGCCTAATAATGTAATAATACCAATGCCAAAGCCACCTACACGCAAGTAACCCGATATTTCTTCAAAGTTTTTGGCAAGTGCATCCGCGCTTTCAATTTCGAACGAGTCGGGTTTACCGATAGGGTCTTTCCGAACTCGCCGCATGATTCCTCTCGCCTCTTCCATGATGAGTTCTTGATCTTCCATACTGTTGACCGATGTAGTAATATCAAACGTTAATTCACGATTGGCCGCCAAGGCACGCCCGTTTTCCAGAGGAATCAATAATACGCGATCATCTCCTCCCCCCGTTAACGAACCTTTTTTATCCAACACTCCCACCACTTTATACTGATTGCCTCGCACGACTATCTCTTCATTAATAGGATTAACTTTACCTTCAAAGAGTTTCTGGGCGATTTCTGAACCAATAATGACCACGTTAAGCGCATTGTCTAGGTCGGTCTGGGAGAAATTACGTCCGTTGGTAAGCTTATATCCTTTAATTGCCATAAAGTTGTCGTCAATCCCAACTACTCGAGTATTGGGGTTGGTTTGTACCGACTTATATTTTACCTGTACAGCTCCGCTTATGTTTGAAGAGATTGAAACTTGCGCATTGTAAGTATCCTTAATTTCGCGTTTGTACTGCATAGATTGACGATAAGTAATAGAAGGAAAATCTTTAAAACGCATTCCGCCATTTCTACGACGAAAAGGTTGAGGGCCTCTGATATCGAAGGTATTAGCTCCCAAATCAGCAAAGCTGTTATTTACTGAGCTTTGCATTCCATCAATGGCCGTTAATATACCTACTAGCGACGTTATCCCGATGGCAATTATCAACGCCGTCAGGACAGTTCGGAGCATGTTGGATTGAATGGAGCGAAGCCCTTCACGAAAGTTTTCAATAAGGTTCATGGCATTGGTTGGTTCTGCACGATTTTTGCGATATATTCGTTATTACAAAAGTCATTCTGAAAATTTAAATCCACAAACCGATGAAGCGGTTCATCCTACCACTTATCATTTTTTTGGGCATGATACAAGGGGCATTGGCCTCTAAGATTCTGATTCCGATGGATGAAGCCCAAAAAAATCATCTTAAATCATACGGACTTGCGTATTGGGTCTTGCGTACTTACGATACTGAAATCGACTGGCTTCTCAACTACCGAGGAGGCAGTTTTATGATGGATTGGAACCAGCGAATCATCAACGAAATGGTCGTCCGTGGGATCTCGTACGAGGTGATTTCTGACGCACAAGGAAGCGGTATTTTAAGCGAAATTGCCCAACCTGATGCCAACATGGACAATGTAAAGCTCCACAAAGCGCCCAAAGTGGCCGTTTATTCGCCTAAAACTAAACAACCTTGGGACGACGCCGTAACCCTGGTGATGACCTACGCCGAAATCCCTTATGATATTGTCTATGACGACGACCTCATGGAAGGCAAACTGTCGGAATACGATTGGCTACACCTTCACCACGAAGATTTCACGGGACAGTACGGCAAATTTTTCCACTTCCGCGATTACCCTTGGTACCGCGCACAAAAGCGAGAAGCAGAAGATATTGCAACAAAATGGGGTTTTTCTAAGGTATCTAAGCTCAAATTGGCCGTAGCTAAAAAAGTACAAGAGTACGTAGCAGGTGGCGGCTATATGTTTGCCATGTGCAACGCCACCGACACGTACGATGTAGCTTTGGCCACTCAAAATACCGACATTGCAGACGTGATTTATGATGGCGACCCTACCGACCCAACGGCCCAAAAGAAGCTCGACTTTAGCCAGACGTTTGCCTTCCAAAACTTTCAAGTTGTGACCAATCCTTACGAAATTGAGTTTTCGTCGGTCGATAGCCAACCCAACGAACGGGGCATGACCGAAGCCAACGACTATTTTACGTTGTTTCAGTTTTCGGCTAAATGGGATCCTGTTCCTACCATGTTGACACAAAATCACCAGCAAATCATCAAAGGGTTTATGGGTCAAACCACGGCTTTCAAAAAGCAGTACATCAAACCAGAAGTGATTATTTTAGCTGAAAATCGTGCAGCGGGTGAAGCGCGTTACATTCACAGTACGTACGCCAAAGGATTTTTTACCTTCTACGGTGGCCACGACCCCGAAGATTACCGCCACGAAATCAATGAAGAACCTACGGATTTAAACCTACACCCTAATTCAGCAGGGTACCGTTTGATTTTGAATAATATCTTGTTTCCAGCGGCCAAAAAGAAGAAGTTGAAGACGTAGTTTTGGGTCGAGAATCCCTGGTCGATGGTCAATAGTTTTGGGTACAGTAGCATTCTCTACAAACTATGGACTATCGACCAACGACCATGGACTAACCACTACCTACTTTTTCCCAAAGGCAGCTCGCATTTTTATCTCGGTCAATTTCCGCTTGGTATCTAAAGTAAAGTCACCTTTCATCATCCAATCGTAGTAACTAGGCTCTTGAGCCAAAACATCTACTACTCGTTTTCCATTGTGCTTTCCAAAGTTGATAACCTCTTCACCTTTTGAGTTATAGGCCATTCGATTGGCAAAATCTACAATTTTTGCTGCTGTCAGGTTATGCAATGCCTCTACATCATTTTGTACAGGCTCATACAACTCCCCTTTGTCGTTCTTGATTTTCACCCCAGCGTATCGTTCTACTTGAGCGCACAACACCTCAAACGTAGCCACCGTATCAGCGTGCGCACTGTGGGCATTTTCGAGGTCTTTGCCACAATAAAATTTATACGCTGCCGCGAGGTTTCGGGGTTCCATCATGTGAAAAATACGCTGAGCATCCACCAATCGGCGGTTTTTAATGTCAAATTCGACGTCAGCACGCAAAAATTCTTCCACCAACATCGGCACATCAAAACGGTTGGAATTAAACCCTGCCAAATCACAGCCCTGCAAAAACTGCGCGAGCGTTTTAGCAAAGTTTTTAAAGGTTGGGCAGTCCTTCACGTCTTCGTCATAAATCCCGTGAATAAGGCTTGATTCAAGCGGAATTGGGACGCCAGGATTGACTAGAAAGGTTTTGCTTTCTGTCTCACCGTTGATGAGCGCTTTCACCACACTGATTTCTACAATGCGGTCTTTTTGGATATTTACCCCTGTTGTTTCTAAATCGAAAAACGCCAAAGGTTTTCTAAGTTTGAGATTATGTGCCATTCAATAAGGAAGCTTGAAGCCTCAAAATTACTATTTAATTCAAACAATTCAGCTTGCATCCTCTACCTTTGCTGTCTTGTTCAGACAATCATCAGCCAACGAATAGCCAAAATCAGAACAGAATGCGCAAGGAAATCAGCGAAACCATTAAGTTAAGTATCCCTATCATTATTGCCCAACTTGGAGTAACACTCATGGGAATGACCGACAACCTAATGGTAGGCCGCTATCTTGGCGCGATACCACTTGGTGCGGCGGGCTTGGCCAATTCGTTATCATTTTTGATGTCAAGTATTGGCGTTGGCGGTTTAGGCGTAGTGGCAGCATTGATTTCTCAAGCCAAAGGTCAACACAACCCCACCGAAATTGGAAAGCTTTTCAGAGCCGGTCTTATCGTTTCCCTCATTCTTGGCACAGGACTAGGGCTCGCTGGCGTACTCATGGGAATCGAAATGCACCTTTTTGGTCAAACACCCCAAGTCACTCGGCTTGCTAAGCCGTTTTTGTACATTTTAAGCGCCTCCACACTTCCACTGCTTGTATTTGTCGCTGCTCGTCAGTTGGCCGACGGGCTTTCGCTCACGCGGGTGGCTATGGCGGTTACAGTTTCTGCTCTGATTTTCAACGCTTTTTTCAATTGGGTATTCATAAATGGCATTGGTTTTTTTCCAAAAATGGGGCTCAACGGCGCTGCGTTCGCAACGCTTTTATCACGTATTTACATGGCAGCCGCTATTTTGGTTTATATTTATAGAAGCAAAAACTTCACGCCCTACCTCACGGCTTCCCATCAGCAGGCACTAGGAAAATTGATAAAGAAAGTTTTTCAACTGGGGATTCCCGTTGGGTTTCAGTTTTTTTTTGAAATTGCCGCCTTCTCGTTGGCGGTAGTCATTATTGGGTGGCTGGGTGAAAACCAACTTGCCGCCCACCAAATCGCCATTAACATGGCTTCTACGACTTACATGATGGCAACGGGCATTGCCTCCGCAGGGGCTATCCGCGTGGGACGGGCTTATGGCGAAAAAAATCCGTTCAAGGTCAAACAAGCGGGTACAGCGGCTCTGCTTCTTACCATCGCTTTTATGGGTGTTTGGTGCGTTACGTTCCTTACTTGCAACGAGTTTTTAGTTTCACTATATCTCAAAGATAATCCTGAAGTAACAACCATCGCAGCCACGTTGATGATTTATGCGGGCTTTTTCCAGTTGTCGGACGGCATACAAGTAACAGCTTTGGGGGCATTACGGGGGCTGACAGACGTCAACGTGCCAACGGTTATCACACTCATTGCGTATTGGGTCATTTCATTGCCACTGAGTTATTTTCTAGCGTTTACGTTCAAAATGGACGTAGAGGGTGTCTGGGTATCATTGTCGGCGGGTCTTACGTTTTCGGCGGTTTTTCTGACGATTCGTTTTTACCGAATATCAACAAAGGTTATGCCTCACTGAGGCATTGAATATAGGCTATTTATCTACAAATGTTGTGCATCTAAGGCAATTCATGGGCTGGAGTATCAACACCTACAGTGGGCATTTACGATTATCCCACAGCGTCTCCATCGAAGGGTATCGTTCCCAAATGACATTTTTTCAAATAATAATCTCGGTGTAGTGGTCTTGACCAACACAGGGTTTGCAGACTATCATTTTGTCAATGCTATTAGCAACTACGTTTCTGACCAATGGCTGGGTCTTTCAATTATTGACTGGTCGGCACGCTTCAAAACAGTGGTGTTTATAGCCAACCTGCTTACGGCAGCATTACCCTCGAAGCGCAAGAAGACGGTTACGCAGGAGCTTTTCACGGATTATCGTTTCGCTTGCGACATTATCATTACGATGTTTTTGAAGGAACAGGCACATTTGACCAAAGTAAGTTTGAGTTCAAAATTGATGCTCAAGGCGACATCGACCGGGTCGTTGTTGGGATGGCCAATGCAGGGGATATTGTGTTCAAAAAAGTCTCGACTTCCTCTAAGTAACTCACTGAATGCATCCTTTATATCCTCCTACTAATCCATTTATTTCACCGTTTATCCAATTTTCGTAGAGCGAGCAAACATTGTTTTGTAACCTTGAATCGAAAATCCCAATACAGCGATGAAAAAATGGTTACTCGCCTTTGCGCTGGGTTTTAGTGCGTACGCCCAGGCTCAACAAAAATACACTCTCCAACAATGCGTTGGTATTGCATTAGAAAACAACCTGCAACTGAAACAGCAGGGTCTTCAGGTGCAATCTAGCCAAAATACACTCGACCAATCGAAGTGGCAGAAATTTCCTACCCTCAACTTAGGCGCCAACCAAGGTTTACAGTCGGGGCGTAATATCGACCCTTTTACCAACCAGTTTGTGGAGCAAACGGTCAATTTTTCAAGCTTCCAGCTCAATACAGGGGTGAATTTGTTTAATGGTTACCAACTCAAAAACACCATCAAGCAAAACCAATTGAATCTTCAAGCACTTCAAAAAGACGTTGAAAGCAATCGCAATGCCCTCATTTTAAACGTAGCAACTTCCTACCTCAACGTTCTCAACAATCAAGAACAATTGGAATTTGCGCGCCGACAAGCCGAAACAACGCGTTTTCAACTAGAACGTACTGAGAAATTGGTCAAAGCAGGGTCGTTACCTGAAATCAACCTTTATGACATCCGTTCACAGTTGGCCAATGACGAATTGTCGATTGTCAATGCCCAAAATAGCATCGAAATTACCAAGTTGACCCTTAAGCAGTACCTCAATCTACCTGCCAGCGAAAACTTCGACCTTGTTCCTATTAATTTACCAGCCCCCTCTACGTCAACACCTTATGATGCGACGTTGGAACAGGTATACAATACAGCTATCAAATACCTACCCGATATGGAAGCAGCCACGCTTCGGATTGAAAGTGCCAAAACAGGCATTGAGATTGCCAAAGGAGCCAAACTTCCTTCGTTATCGCTTGGCGGAGGGCTAAGTTCTTCTTTTTCAAGCGCCGCGCCTAAGCAACGTTTTGTGGGCGACGGTGGTAATTCCCGAGTAGTGGACGTTCCTTCGACTACTAAGTACGTCTCTTACGCTGGATTGAGCGTTCCTGTGATTGAAAAAACGACCATTCCAAGTGGCTCCATTCAAAACTTTGGGTATCTCGACCAGTTGAGTTTCAACCGCAACGCTTCGCTGTCATTGTCGCTCCGCGTGCCAATTTTTAATGCTTATCAAGTAAAATACCGCATTGCCAACGCGCAAATTCAACAAAAAAATGCGGAATACCAGTCGGAAATTGTCCGTAATCAAGTGCGCCAAACCGTAGAACAAGCCTATTATACTATGCTCAACGCTGCCAAACGCTACGAGGCTACAGCCAAGCAAATCGAATCGTTGGAGTTGTCGTTCAAAGCCGCCGAAGCTCGCCTCAATGCAGGGGCTATCAATGCCGTTGAGTATAATATTGCGAAGAACAACCTAGACCGCTCGCGCGCTAGTCTTATTCAAGCGAAATACGAGTATATCTTCCGTACTAAGATTTTGGATTTTTACCAAAATAAACCACTATCCCTTGAATAAAATGTCCTCTCTTTTCCTAACCGCATCAACCGAAACTGAATTCTTTATCATCAAAACTTTATCGTAGGCTATGGCACAAAAATCTTCTTCAAAAATATGGTGGATACTCGGAGGCGTAGTCGTTGCCCTCGGTGCTGGACTGTTCATTGCCAAACAAGCAGGTTGGATTGGCAAAGTGAAACCCACCGAAGTAGAATTCACCAAAGTAAAGCGTACCGATATTATCGAACGCGTCAGCGCTTCAGGTAAAGTACAACCAGAGGTAGAAGTAAAAATTAGCCCTGATGTTCCTGGGGAAATCATTGGTTTGTACGTCGAAGAAGGCGACTCGGTCGTAAAAGGTCAATTGCTAGCCAAAATTCGTCCTGATAACTACGAAGCACTTTTGGCACGTTCGCAGGCGTCTGTAAATGCAAGTAAAGCCGACGTAGAACGATCTAAAGCCTCATTGGCACAGTCGAATGCACAATTAATTCGGGCAAAAACCGAATACGACCGTAATCAAAAGCTGATGGCCGACAAAGTAGTTTCAGAAGCTGATTTTCAGCGCAGTGAAGCAGACTATCGAGTAGCAGTACAAAACGTAGAAGCCGCCAAAGCTGCCGTAGAAGCAGCTAAATTTAACGTACAAAGTGCCGAAGCTGCTCTCCGTGATGCAGCAGAAAACTTACGAAAAACCACAATTTATGCCCCTCAAAGCGGAACAGTCTCTAAGTTGAATGTTGAGTTAGGCGACCGCGTAGTAGGAACATCTCAAATGGCCGGTACCGAAATGATGCGTATTGCGAACCTCAACAACATGGAAGTACGCGTTGATGTCAACGAAAATGATATTGTGCGAGTTACCCTCGGAGATACAGTAGAAATCGAGGTGGATTCATACGCTGAGCGTAAGTTTAAAGGAATTGTGACCGAAATCGCCAATACAGCCAACGGCGTTGGAACAGCCTCTGCCGCATCGAACTCGACTGACGCCGTCACTGAATTTGAAGTTAAAATCAAGATTTTAAACTCTTCGTACCGTGATTTAATGGCCAAACGTGCTAAGAAGTCCTATCCCTTCAAACCAGGGATGACCGCCGCTGTTGAAATCATTACCGAACGCAAAGCTGGCGTACTTTCGGTACCAATTGCTGCCGTAACAACTCGCGGAAAAGACGCAGAAAACGAAGGCAAAAAAGAAGGTGAAGAAGCAGCCCCTGCCCCATCAAACGAAAATAAAGCCAAAAAAGAAGAGAAGCTAAAAGAACTCGTTTTCATCAACGATAAAGGGAAAGCTGCCATCCGTGAAGTAACCACAGGCATTAGCGACTTTGAAAACATTGAAATTATTTCGGGCCTTAAAGAAGGAGAAGAAATTATTTCAGGACCTTTTATTGAAGTCTCAAAACGCCTAAAAGCAGGCACTCTTGTGACAAAAAAAGTGGAAAAGAAAAAAGACACCAAGGAAAGTAAATCAGAATAAATTGTAGTTCAAATAACTACACAAAATCAAGGTTTCCTTCTAAAGGAATGCTCCTTAATGGGCATTCCTTTTTTTATTATTTGTACATTCTCCATCAAAAACATAGGGTCTCATAACCAAATTATCACTTTTTTGAGGAAAGTACTTAAATTTGCCTATCTATATTTCCCATAAACTATGCGTCTGACTGTATGCTTATTAGTTTTTTGGGCCTGCTTATGTTGTACCAAGCTCTTAGCTCAAACCGAATTTCGCCTTGGGATTGAAGTACGAGACAAATACACCAAGCGCCCACTTGTTCCGATTATTTCGGTTTTAGCCGTCAATACCGAGACAGAATTACCTGGCCAAATGGTAAATGATGCTTACGTCGTAAACGTAAACTCAGGCACCCATTACCAAGTTTTTGTTGCTTTTCAAGAATATAAAACGTACCGGCAGACTCACACATTCTATGTAGAGGCACTTTTCGCAAACGGCTATTCCCCTTTCGTCATCGACCTAGAGCCTATCAATCCCCCCAAAACTTTTGCCGTAGCCAATAGTACAAGTTCGGGGCATCCCATTTTGGTCATTGACAAAGCTGAGCGAACTGTAGTTTCAAAAGCCATTATAACCATCAAAGACGACAAGAGTGGCCAATTTATCACCGTAACAAAGAATCCAAATATGGGAGGGAGTTGGCTAGCAGAGTTGAAAGATACTGCGCAATATACTCTCGAAGTAAATGCGCCTGAGTACGAAACCTATAAAAGCACCTTAAAAATAAAAGCGGGAGAAGCCACTGAGGTAGTTCTGAATAAAATTCCTAAACAAGAGATAAAGTTTATAGCGGTAGATGCCCTTACCAACCGCCCAGTAGCTGCACAGTTTAAACTCTCGGACGAAATCAAGGAAACCTATTCGGGCATTACCAACGCCGCCGGAAGTTTATTTAGCCCGACCGTCGTGGTTCAAAAACAACCTTATACCTTGGTCGTTTCGGCCAGTGGGTATCGTCGTCACGAATCTAAAATCACCATTACTACGCCTGCCACAGTCCCTGCTACTCCGCAATTTATTAAGCTTTCAAAGGTAGATGTCATTTTAAAAATTAAAATTATTGAAGAACAGTCAGGACAGCCCCTTGTAGCAAACCTACGCGTAATTGACCAAGCCGATAAACGAATCATTCTCAATATCAAAGAAACACTTGGAGGGCAGGCAGTAACGCCTATTAGTCCCTACCATCAATACCTAATTGAAGTAGAAGCAAAAGGGTTTATGTCCTATCAACAGCCCCTAGAGAATCTTCTTCCAATGTTGAGTGAAACAAGCGAACTTACCATAAAACTTTCAAAAATAGGCAATACCTACCTCAACCTTACCGCTACCGATGCTAAAACAGGACAGCGGATTCCAGCCATTTTTAAAATTACCGCTTCCATGACCGAACAAACCACGGAAGTAAAAGGGACCGCCTCTACCGTGGCAAAGCATAAAATCAGCGAGCCCGATATTTACAAAATCGAAATTCATGCTACTGGTTATCAGACGTTGAGTCACAACCTTGATGCCGAGGAAATGAAAGTAGGACAAGTGTTTGCCTACGAAGCAAAACTAACCCCTAAAACTACGGCTCCTCCGTCGCATGTTTTCTCGTTTAAAGTACTTGATGCGCAGTCGCGTAAAATTACTTCTAACTTACGTTTTCGATTGACTAACATCACCACCCAGAAAGCTATCCCTATTAAAATCAAAGGATCGGAAGTAACCACAGATTTATTATTAAGCCAAGCTTATCTAGTAGAAGCAGATGCTAATGGGTATGAAACGTATTCGATGCGGATTGATGCCGGCGAATGGGCAAAACGTGGAGAATACTTAACTAACATCTTTTTGCTTCCCACCAAAAAAGCTATTGTGTCTAAGCCTAAGCCTGTTGTCAACGAAAAGATTTTTGATAACATTAAAGCGGGTCAGTCGCTTACAATTGAAGACAACGTCTATTTTGACCAAAGCAGCTATATACTTCGCCCAGAAGCTTACGAACAACTCAATCGTTTAGCTACAATTATGATTAAAAACACCTCCATAAAGATTGAAATTGTGGGGCATACCGATAACATTGGTGCCCCTCGTCTAAATCAAACACTTTCGGAACAGCGCGCCAAAGTAATTGCAAACTACCTCGTCAATCAGGGTGTTAGTGAAAATAGCATAGCTCACCGCGGTGAAGGACAAAGCAAACCTATTGCCCCTAACGACACCGAAGATAACCGCCAACGCAACCGCCGCGTGCAGTTTCTAATCAAATAATCACTGCCTAAAAGTAGTCAGAATGAAGCGAGCTTTCCTGCTATAAAAGGATGGCTCGCTTCTTATTTATATCCTTTCAGGCATTGGGTATACCAGAATCTGCTCACTCTAGTTTATCTGTCGACATATACATTACATCTTTCGACCAACCCGTGATTTTTTTTGTAAAATATTTTTTAAATGTTTTAAGTAAAAATACGATTATCTTTAGTTTTAAAAGTTGAGTGGAATCACCTGCTCGCATTTGTTACTCATTCTATCTATCTAACTTTTTCCTAACAAATGAAAAAACAGCTCTACTTAGCTGCATTACTGTGGATTGTCGTTCTCACGACTTGGGCACAAGGACGTCTTACAGGACGTGTCACTGATGCCAATGACAGTAGTCCCCTCCCAGGTGTTAGTGTCCTTATTAAAGGAACCAACATTGGAGTTACTACCGACGGAGAAGGTCGTTTTAGCCTTAATTCCCCGTCAGCAGGCACTACCCTAGTAGTGTCGTACATTGGTTATACAACGCAAGAAATTGCCGTTGGAAACCGTACAACCATTGATGTTGCATTGGCTGTCGATGTCAAATCTCTCTCTGAGGTTGTTGTGACAGGGTATGCCTCACAGCGCAAGAAAGACATTACGGGAGCCGTAACGGTGGTCAATGCGAAAGAATTGACAGCTACCCCTGCGGCAAGTGTCACTCAAATGCTCCAAGGGCGTGCCTCGGGGGTTGTAGTCGGAAACGACAACTCGCCTGGTGGGGGAACTATGGTTCGTATTCGTGGGTTTGGTTCTATCAACAACAACAGCCCACTCTACGTAATTGATGGTGTACCTACGCAAGGAACATTGAACCAATTGAACCCCAACGACATCGAGTCAATGCAGGTACTAAAAGATGCCTCGGCGGCTTCTATTTACGGGGCACGTGCGGCCAACGGGGTCGTTATCATCACTACTAAAAAAGGTAAAACAGGTGAGCCTAATATTACCTTTGATTTCTACAGTGGTACTCAGCGCCCTGGCAGAATGCTGCCACTTCTCAACACCCAAGAACTAGGTCAATACCTCTACGAATCTGAAATAGGAGCGGGTAAAAACCCTTCGGCAGCATCGCCTTCGGCTCAGTATAAATTTGGCCCTAATGGCGAGCAAACCATTGCTGACTATATCTATCCGAACGTGTACGGAACTCTTCCTGCGAACTATACTTATACCAATGACATCGCAGACCCGAACTTGGGTAGAACGGCTTTCAACATTACGAAAGCCAACAAAGAAGGAACGGACTGGCAGGACGTTATCTTTGACCCAGCTCCTATCGCCAACTTCCAAGTAGGAGCTACGGGTGGGATGAAGTCAGGTAAATACGCAATCTCGGCCAACTATTTCAAGCAAGACGGTATCCTTCGCTACACAAAATACGACCGTTACTCAGTCCGTGCTAATACTGAATTTACAAAAGGTAAACTTACCATTGGAGAGAACTTTACATTCTCGTACGACGAACGCCAAGGAATTGCCAACAACAACGAGTCAAACCCTATTATGTTTGCGATTCGCGTACACCCTATTATTCCAGTATTCGACATTACGGGAGGCCCTGCTGAATTAGGTGGAACCAATACATCTCCTTACAACGGTTTTGCAGGAAGTAGGGGAAGTAACCTTGGTAACGCGCCGAACCCATTGGCACGTTTGTACCGCGAAAAAGATAATATTACCAGAGGTACTCACGCTTTCGGTAACGTTTTTGCCGAATTAGACATCCTCCCTGGATTGAAGGCCCGCACCAGCCTTGGTTTGGAATACAATCAGTTCAATCGTTCTGAGTATTTCCACCGAGACATCGAAGCGGCTGAAGCTCGTAACGCTAACAGTTTGAACGTAATTAACCAATTTGACCGCTCATTGACTTGGTTTAATACCTTAAACTATAGCAAAACCCTTGGCGCTCACAACTTCAACGTGCTTGTAGGTACCGAAGCCGTTAAAACGTACGCATTTGGCTTCCAAGCCAGTCGAAGTGCATTTGCTTTCGATGATTTGGATTACCGCTATCTTGATGCTGGTTCGGCAGCAGGTTTGAGCAACGCAGGAGGTGGAGCCATACTTAGTGCGTTGTTCTCACAGTTTGGAAAAGTAAACTATTCTTACAAAGATTTCCTCCTTGCTGACTTCACACTCCGCCGCGATGGCTCCTCACGTTTCTCCGCCGCCAATCGTTACGCTATCTTCCCTGCCTTCTCAGTAGGTATGCGCATGACGGAGCTTGGTTTTATGAAAGAAGTTAAGTTTATCAACGACTTAAAAGTACGCGCAGGTTGGGGTAAAACAGGGAACCAGTTGATTCCTAACGTGTACAATGCGTACACGCTTTATGCGGCTGACCCGTCAAACAATGCATACGACATCAACGGTACTGGTTCATCGATTGTAGGTGGCTTTGACCTTGTTCAATTTGGTAATCCACAAGGTAAATGGGAAACCAACACCTCTACCAACATTGGTATTGATGCGGTGTTGTTAAACAATAAAATGGAATTGGTCATTGACTGGTACAACCGTCTGACAAGCAACATGCTTACCCAGATTGCAATTCCACGTACAGCAGGAACGGGTACGATTCCTTTCACTAATATTGGCTCAGTACAAAACCGTGGTATTGACCTTGGTATCAACTTCCGCGATAAAAAAGGAGATTTCCGCTACCAAGTGGGGGTAAATTTTGGTCACTACAAAAACGAAGTAAAGAAATTGAACGACGACCCGAACGCTACAGTGTTTGGTTTCACGACTCGTCTTCCAGCCATTTCTGCTACCAAAGCGGGTTTACCAATTGCTAGCTACTACGGTTATATCGTCGATGGTATCATCAAAGACGACGCCGAAGCAGCAGCAGCTCCTAAATTTGGAACGTACACCAGAGCAGGGGTATTCAAATTCCGTGACATCAACAGCGACGGCGTAATTACTGCCGCCGACCGTACCATCATGGGCAACCCACACCCTGACTTTACGTACGGTATCAACGTCAATTTAGGTTATAAAAACTGGGATTTGACTATGTTTGGTCAAGGAGTTCAAGGTAACCAAATCTTCAACTACGTTCGTTACTGGACCGACTTCAACGTATTCCAAGGCAACCGTTCGAAAGATATGTTGTACAACTCTTGGAAAAAACCAGGCGATGACGCCAAACTTCCACGTTTGAATTCGGGTGATGCGACCAGCCAGCAAGTTTCTTCGTATTTCTTAGAAGATGGCTCGTATTTGCGTTTGAAAAACATTCAGTTGACGTACACTTTGCCTAGCACATTGTTGAAGAAAGTAGGCATGAGTTCAGCACAGGTGTATATTCAAGGCCAAAACATTCTTACACTTACTAAGTACTCTGGTCTTGATCCAGACATCAACTTGAGAACTTCTGGAAACGACAACCAAGATATCCACATGGGTATCGACGAAGGCGCATACCCTGTTGCAAAGTCGTACCTCGTAGGTCTACGCTTTGGTTTCTAATGGTAGTTGACAATAAACATTCATCTCGAATCAACAATGAAAAAAGTAATCATATTAACGCTTTTGGTCGGCTTCAGCTTTTCATGTTCTGAAAGTTTCTTCGACCTCAAACCACAAGGACGCGCGTCTTTGGACCAATTGTCTACTAAAAACGGTATCAATGCCCTTCTAATTGGAGCTTATTCATTGCTCGACGGAGTCGGTGCGGGTAACACAGGTCGCCAATCAACCATTTCGAACTACGTTTTTGGAGGTATCAGTAGCGATGATGCCGTAAAAGGTACTGACGCTGGTGACCAACCTGAGCAGTCGTTTATCGAACAATACAACTGGTTGTCGGACAATACCTATTTCCTAGGAAAATGGTGGCACTCGTATGACGGCGTGGCACGAGCCAATGAAGTAATTCAAATCGTAGCCAATGTCAAAGATATGACCGACGCCGAAAAAACGCAGGCCATCGCCGAAGCTCGCTTTTTGAGAGCCCACTACCACTTCGAAGCAAAGAAAATGTGGAATAACGTTCCGTTTATCGACGAAAAAATCTATAACCGCGACGACCCGAATTCCACAAAGGTTCCTAACGACAAAGATATTTGGCCAAACATCGAGGCTGATTTCGATTTTGCCGCCAAAAATCTTCCTGTGACACAAGCCCAAAAAGGAAGAGCTACACAGTGGGCTGCGAAGTCGTACCTAGCCAAAGCCTACATTTTCCAAAAGAAATGGGCCGCTGCCAAAACATTGTTGGAAGATGTATTGAAAAACTCAGGGAAAAAACTCGTAGCCAATTACCACGACAACTACCGTACAGTAACCAACAACAACTCTGAGTCTATCTTTGAAGTTCAGTTCTCCGTAAACGACGGTACAACAGGTAACAATGGTAATGCAGGGGACAACCTTAACTGGCCTTATTCAGCAACGGCTCCAGGGCGTGGTTGCTGCGGTTTCTACCAGCCATCACACAACCTCGTAAATGCGTTCAAAACTGAAAATGGTTTGCCAATGATTGGTACGGCTGCCGATGGAACCCTCGACACCTACAACAAAGTAGACCTACCAAGCGACCAAGGGATTACCTCAGCGACTGCTTTTACTCTTGACAAAACAATTCCTGTTGACCCTCGCTTAGACTGGACAGTAGGTCGCCGTGGGGTAAACTTTCTCGACTGGGGGCCAATGCCTGGCTCTACTTGGATTCGTGACCAAGCGTATGCAGGGCCATTCACGGGTAAAAAATGGATGTATTACCTGGCTGAAGAAAGTAGCTCAACACACTCTACTAGCCGTCGTTCAGTTAATAATAACTATCGTCTCATCAAGCTTTCACACGTAATTTTGTGGCTAGCAGAATGTGAAGTTGAATTAGGTAATTTGGCCGCTGCGGAAGGATACGTAAACCAAATCCGTCTTCGTGCAAAAACGGGTTCGGTACAAGACCCAACCGTTAATTACAAAATAGACGCATATCCCGCAGGTACATTTGCAGGCAAAGGAGCCGATTTTGCTCGTAACGCCGTTCGAATGGAACAACGCCTTGAGTTTGCAATGGAAGGCCACCGTTTCTTTGATTTGGTACGCTGGGGCATCGCCGAAAAAGTGTTGAACAAATACGCAGCAGAAGAGGCTGTTCAAGGAACTGAACCTTCTGGACGTAAGTTCAATAAACGCTCGTATATGGCTGGAAAGGTGTTTGCCGCGAAAAACTTGTACTACCCACTTCCGCAAGACGAAATCTTGAATAGTCAGAAAAACGGGCAACCTACCTTAAAACAAAATCCTGGTTACTAGGCTTTTGAGTTACAATTAATACCTAAACCTCCCGCAAGTTCAAACCTTTCGGGAGGTTTCTTTTTTTTACCCAAATAAGTCGCTCGACAAGTAGCGGTCGCCACGGTCGCACACGATAAATACAATCACCCCTTCTTCGAGTTCATGGGCCAACTGAATCGCTGCGTGTGCTGCCCCCCCACTGCTCATTCCTGAGAAAACACCCTCTATTTTAGCCAAATCACGCGCACGTTGCGTGGCATCATCTTGTGATACCTCCATCACCCTGTCCACACGAGCTGGTTCGAAAATCTTTGGTAAATATTCCTGAGGCCACTTCCGAATTCCTGGAATACTCGACCCGTCGGTAGGTTGGCAGCCTACAATCTGTATATCGGGATTTTGTTCTTTCAAATAGCGCGATGTTCCCATAATGGTCCCCGTCGTACCCATCGACGACACAAAATGCGTCACTTTCCCTTCAGTATCTCGCCAAATCTCTGGCCCCGTACTCCGATAATGCGCAAGATAGTTGTCAGGATTAGCAAATTGATTCAACATTAAGTAGCCACCTTCAGCCACTTTGGCATCGGCATAGTCTCTGGCCGACTCGATAGTGTCCGTCAATATCACTTTTGCCCCAAACGCCTCCATCGTAAGCACGCGCTCACGAGTGGAATTTTTGGGCATGGTTAGCTCAATCTCAATACCGTACAAGCGGGCTATCATCGCCAACGCAATGCCCGTATTGCCACTCGTGGCTTCGATGAGCTTCATTCCTGGCTTTATTTCGCCGCGCTCCAAGGCTCCTTTTATCATACTATAAGCGGCACGATCTTTGACACTTCCTCCTGGGTTGTGGCCTTCGAGTTTGGCCAAAAGCGTTACTTTTGGGTTTGGATTTATCACTTTTAACTCCACCAACGGAGTATTTCCTACAAAATCTAAAAGAGTGGGCATGACAACGAGATACGTTTGTGTTAAGAAAAAAATACGGTAAATTTGTTCAAAAAGTTTCAATTATGAGTGCTCTACAAATTGAAAATACAGATAGATATCTAAAAACCACACTCGACAAAGAAACCTTTGACGAAGCGCAAATTATGGATTTACTAGATTACTTATGCACAGAAAATTCAGTAAAAAAAGCACAATTTGACGACTCCATTTTAGAACTAAGCAAGTCTATCAAGAAAAGTTGGTGGTCAAAGCACAAAGACACTCTCTTAAAGTAGCTTATGGAGAAGATAATATCTTGAAAAAGCATTTACGTCAACGAGGGTTCAATCACTTTTTGAACCTTTTATTTAATTCTATTCGACATAAAATACATGAGTGTCCTCAAAAAATTAGCTGGTGAAACCGCCTTGTACGGAGTGAGTAGCATTTTAGGCAGGGTAATTTACTGGTTTTTAGTACCTCTTCATACCCACGTTTTTCTTCGTCCTGGCGAGCTTTCTTCCAATACCGAATTATACAGCTGGGTAGCGTTGTTCAATGTCATTTTTACGTTTGGGATGGAAACGGCCTTTTTCCGTTTTGCCAACCGCAACCCTGAACGCCGCCAAGAATACTTCAATCAAGCGCAAACTGCAATTACGGTGGTAAGCCTTGTTTTTTCGGGTTTGCTCATCGTCATGGCTCCTACGCTCAGTCGATTACTCAATTACCCTGGAGAGTCATCCAACATTGTTTTTCTCGCGCTCATTGTCGCCATCGATGCCATTGTAGCGATTCCTTTTGCGCGCCTTCGGTTGGAGAAAAAAGCCAAGAAGTTTGTGGCGGTCAAAATCATCAACATTGCCATCAATGTCATTCTCAACGTTTTTTTCTTGGTACTTTGTCGTGATATTGCTTTGGGTAACTACCTAACCTCCTTACAGTCCATTGGCGCGTACTTGTACCGTCCTGAAATCGGCCCAGGCTATATTTTCATCGCCAACCTGATTGCCAATGCCTGCTTTTTGCTTTTGCTTCGCGAGGCGTTTAAAGGATTTCAGTTTACGTGGAAAGGGCCTGTTTTTAGCGAAATGTGGGTGTATGCCTACCCTATTTTGATTTTAGGTTTCGCAGGAACCGTCAACCAAATGGCCGATCGCTGGTTTTTACGCCACCTGCTTCCCGAAGGTTTTTACCCCAAACTTACCTCCGAAGACGCCCTTGGCATTTATGGCAGTTGTTATAAATTATCGGTCTTTATGTCGTTGGCGATTCAGTCGTTCAAGTACGCCGCCGACCCCTTCTTTTTCTCCAAAGCCGAAGATAAGAACGCCCCCGAGCTGTTGGCTCTAGTCATGAAATGGTTTGTGATAGTGTGCGTCGTACTTTGGGTCGGGGTTAGTTTAAACATTGATATTTTAGGGCATTTTATGCTTTCCAAAGCCTACCGCGTGGGATTAGAAGTAGTTCCTATTTTATTACTAGCCAACCTCTTCCTTGGCATCTATTACAACTTGGCGTTTTGGTTTAAGTTGACCGATAAAACCCACTTTGGGACGCTTATTACGTTCATTGGCGCTGCCCTGACCATCGGGCTAAATGTATGGCTCATTCCCCAAATGGGCTATTTAGGCTGTGCTTACGCCTTTTTGGTGTCGAGCATAGCGATGTGTGTGGTATGTTATTTGTTGGGAGAAAAATACTACTCTGTTCCTTACAAAGTTGGGTCGGCATTGGGGTATATTTTCAGCGCAGGATTGTTAATTTATTTCTCCAACTTTGTAAAAATCTCCAACTTTTGGGTATCAGTTCTATACCATTTAGCGTTATGTCTGCTGTACGGATTGGGCATTTTGCTCGTTGAGCGAGAATCAATACCTTTGAAAATTCGTCGAAAAATACCGTTTTTGAGCTAAACCCGTTTTGCCATGTTTTTTACCACTTATGCAAGAAAAATCACTCAATTTACGCTTCTTTTAGCCGTTACTAGCTTCCTTTCTTGCAATTCTAACGCTATTTTCAAAGACCACGAAGACATCGACGATGGTGTATGGTACGTCAAAAACGAGCCCTCGTTTACCTTCGAAATCACCGATATTTCGCAGCCTTACAACGTGTATTATTTGATACGAAACAGCATTGGTTACCCGTATTATAACTTGTACGTAAAGCGTTTTTTGTTGAATGAAAAAAATAAAATCGTCAACGAAGCCCTCAATGAATTGATTTTGATGGACGAACGTACAGGCAAACCCATGGGCGACGGGCTCGGCGATTTGTTTGACCATAAAATCGTAGCCCTCAAAAACTACCGTTTCCCAAAAGCAGGAAAATATACCTTCAAAGTACGTCAATACATGCGTCAAGACCCACTGCCTGGCATCATGAGTATGGGGGTAAGTGTAGAGCCTACGGTTATCAAACAATAAAAAGGAAGCGTCTTTCCTCTTGATATTTTGACTATTTTTGCGGCCAATCCTTACAAATTACGAACTAGGCATGGCCCGTACTGCAAAAAACGCAACCGAACCCGTTAAAGTTAAAGAAACACCCCTCAACCGTCAGTACAACCAAATTAAGTCGAAATACCCTGGCGCCATGCTCCTTTTTCGAGTAGGCGACTTTTACGAGACGTTTGGGGAAGATGCCGTGCGCGCTAGTCGCATTTTGGGGATTGTCTTAACACGCCGCAACAACGGCGGTTCGCAGGAAGAGCTTGCGGGTTTTCCTCACCATTCATTGGACAACTACCTACCTAAACTAGTTCGTGCGGGAGAACGCGTAGCCATTTGCGACCAACTTGAAGACCCTGCCGTTGCCAAGGGAATTGTCCGAAGAGGCGTAACGGAATTGGTCACGCCAGGGGTTTCGTTCAATGACAACGTATTGGACATTCGGCGCAATAATTACCTTGCCTCGGTTCATTTTGGCAAAAACAACGTCTTCGGCATTGCCTTTTTGGACGTTTCAACGGGTGAATTTTTGACTACTCAAGGCACCAAAGATTACATCGAAAAACTCCTACAAAGCTTTGCACCATCGGAGGTTTTGTACTGTAAAAAACACCGCCAAGAATTCACCGAATTCTTTGGGGATAAGTTCCATACCTTTTCGTTTGAGGACTGGGCTTACACCCACGATTTTGCCTACGAACTCCTCACTAAACACTTTAATACAGCCTCCTTGAAAGGCTTCGGCGTAGAAGCACTGACCGAAGGAGTCGTAGCTGCTGGGGTGATTTTGAGATACTTAGCGGATACTGAGCACCGAGAAATCCAGCACATTACGCGCCTTACCCGCCTCGACGAAGAAAAATACGTATGGCTCGACCGCTTCACGATTCGCAATCTTGAGTTGGTCTATCCCCAGCAAGAAGGCGGCATACCACTCATTCAAATTCTGGACCAAACCGTGACCCCTATGGGTGCGCGCTTGCTTCGCAAATGGCTGGTGTTGCCTCTTAAAGACAAATCACCTATTGAAGAGCGCTTACAAACCGTTGAGCATTTTCTCAAATACGAAGAAATGCTGGAAACGCTCACCTTGCACCTCAAGCAAATTGGTGATTTAGAGAGACTTATTTCTAAGGTGGCCGTTCGTCGTATCAATCCAAGAGAGATGGTACAACTGAAAAAATCACTGAGCCACATTGCGCCCATCAAAGAAATCCTGCAAAGGGCATGGAGCATAGGGCAAACAGTAACGGAAGCATCCTCCTCCCCTACTCTTAGTCCCCTACGCAAATACGCTGACCAATTGAACGCCTGCGAGTTTTTACTCGAAAAGATTGAGACCGAGCTCCGCGACGACCCTCCGACCGTAACTAACCAAGGCGGGATGATTAAAGCGGGTATTGATGCCGAGTTAGACCGTTTGCAAGAACTTGCCTTTTCTGGAAAAGATTATTTGATTCAGGTTCAAAACCGCGAGATTGAACGCACAGGCATCAGTTCGTTAAAAATTGCATACAATAAAGTCTTTGGGTATTACCTCGAAGTGACCAACTCACATAAAAACCGCGTTCCTTCCGACTGGATTCGCAAACAAACCCTCGTCAACGCCGAACGCTACATCACGCCCGAGCTTAAAGAATACGAGGATAAAATTTTGAGCGCCGAAGAAAAACTATTTGTAATAGAGCAGCGCATCTTCAACGATTTGGTTCTGACGGCCAACGATTACGTGACTGCCGTTCAGCAAAACGCTCGGATAGTATCGGTGTTGGATGCGCTGTCGTCGTTTGCGGTGATTGCCAAGAAAAATAATTATCACAAGCCCGTCATTACCGACGACAAAGCGCTCAAAATCAAGGAAGGACGCCACCCTGTGATTGAGCAGCAGTTGCCCTTGGGAGAAAGCTACGTGCCCAACGATTTATATTTGGATGATACCAGCCAACAAATCATTATCATTACGGGGCCTAACATGGCGGGGAAATCTGCCTTGTTGCGTCAAACTGCCTTAATTGTGTTGATGGCACAAATGGGCAGTTTTGTCCCCGCATTAGAAGCCGAAATTGGGTTAGTGGACAAGATTTTTACCCGCGTAGGTGCTTCCGACAACCTCAGTCGCGGCGAAAGTACCTTCATGGTTGAGATGACCGAAACCGCCAGTATCCTCAACAACCTAAGCGAACGTAGTTTGGTACTTATGGATGAAATCGGACGCGGAACGAGTACCTACGACGGGGTAAGTATTGCGTGGAGCATTGCCGAATTTTTGCACAATCACCCACGCCACCGCGCCAAAACGCTTTTTGCCACCCACTACCACGAGCTGAATCAATTAGCAGACGATTTTCCTCGGGTCAAAAACTTCAACGTAGCCGTGAAAGAGATGGGCAATAAAGTCATTTTCTTGCGCAAGCTCAAAGAAGGTGGCAGCGAGCACAGTTTTGGGATTCATGTGGCCCAAATGGCGGGAATGCCGCAGGAAGTAGTACTCCGAGCCAACGATATTTTGCACAGCCTCGAAAAAAGCCACCACAAGCAAGAAACCACCAAAGCCGTGAAAGAAATGCCGAAAGTCAACTACCAAATGACACTTTTTGAACCCCAAGACCCTAAAATAGAAGAACTTAAATCGAAACTCAAAACCCTCGACATCAATACCCTCTCCCCCATCGAAGCCCTGCTCAAACTCAATGAGTTACGGCGGTTGGTGGAGTAAGGTTTACTCGATTTTGTATTATATCAATTACGTAAAACAGCTTAGCTAGGTATAGAATTATACTACTGTTAAGTCGGAATTTACCCATCATCGACCCAGTAGCCATAGCAAAATATTGGCCAACCTGCCGAACTCGTTACGGCGTCGAACCACCTCGAAAGCCTCAATGAGAAGGTTTTTCAGATTACAGGCATTGAGGTAAAAGAAACTGTCCCCGACAGTCTTTTGCAGCAGGCCAACGAAATGATAAAAATTAACCCCATCGCCAGAAAAGGCATTGCTTCTAAAGACGAATAACGGGTGTTTGAACGCTATTTTCAAGTACCCTCAAACAGTTAAAGCAAAGCAGGAACTGTTGGCGATTTCCAAAGAGTTATCCCAAAAGAAAAAAATTGGGGTAGAGAACGAAATTGGCTTTGAGAATCACTTTTGGTTTCAGTTGCCTGTAGCATAATTTGTACAACCTAGCACCCTTCCCATGTCACAACCCTATTCGGTTATATCGAATTCTTTATAGACCAATCCTATTTCATTGCGGACGGCATCCAAAAGCGAAATCAAATTGATACTATCGCTCAATGACCAAATTGCGCTTTCTAATTTACCCTCTGCCAAGCAAGCATTTACTTCTTCAATCTCATACTGATAGCCCCATGTTGGACGGTCAAAAGTAAACGTTTCGGTGGTTTTATCCTCGTATTCTACCGTAAGGGCCTTACTTTCGTGCCAGCGAGGGTGAATCCTGATTCTTCCTTTTTCGCCATAAACAAACGCCTCGCAGGTAGTTTCGGCCATAAAAGTAGCGTCCAAAAACGCAAACCTACCCTCATCATAAGTCAAAATCATCCCTATTGATTCGTCGACTTTGGTTTCGCCCAAAATCGCTTGTGCCGTAATTTTGGCGGGTTTACCCAATATCAAATACGATAAAAACAAAGGGTAAATCCCAATATCGAGCAAGGCTCCCCCACCCAATGCTTTGTTGAAGGTGCGTTTTGTTACATCGTAGGGGGCTTTAAAACCAAAATCGGCCTTCACACCCAGTAATTTACCAATAGCCCCCGAGGCAATAATCTCCAAGGTTTTGAGCGTGGTAGGCAAAAATCGTGTCCACAATGCCTCCATCAAAAACACGTTTTTCTCCCTTGCTACATGAATCATTTTATTTACCTGCGTGGTATTCATTGCAAAAGGTTTCTCACACAATACAGCAATTCCTGCATTCAAACACAAAAGGGTATGCTCAAAATGCCCAATGTGGGGCGAGGCAATATATACGACATCCAGTTCTGGGCAATTTACTATTTCTTCGTAGCTACCGTAAGTAAAAGTAGCCCCGTACTCTTGCGCAAAAGCTTGCGCCCGTTCCAAATCCCGCGAGGCTACGGCAGTGAGTTTGGCATCGGCTATTTGCGTCAAATCTTGGGCAAATTTGTGCGCAATGCGCCCCGGCCCGATTATTCCCCAACGTGTCATGTTTGTTTTTGATTTTGTGTTTCGACAAAGTAACATTTAGCTAAGCACAAATTCCAAATAATTGTTACAATTAATCACGATAGTACTCACTACGGAGTAGTTTTAGGTAAAAGTAAAGGGAAATTTCGTTTTTTTCATAGGACTTCATTTAAACTCAAAAGCTTTAAACTGTCCAGTTGCCTCTTCAACATAATAAGTATATGTCAAAAGTATAGCCTCTAATCCGTACCGAAAGAGACGAAGTGCTCTTCGGTTATGAGTCAAGCATAGGAATTTTCTTTATGTGATTTTGGTATTGCCCAATTACGTAAACCCCGACAAATGCAATAGCAACAACAGCAAAAAGTTTCTCCAATCGTTTTTAATTAGATGCTGACACAGCTCAGTGAATGCTCTCGAATGTGACAATAAAATGAGTGCCGACTCCTAGTTGAGAGTGCACCCGAATGTCACCTCTGTGAAGTTTGATGATACGTTCGGATAAAGCAAGCCCTACTCCATGGCCTTTGATTGCTTGAGTAGCCTCTGCCCGATAAAAAGGCTCAAAAATATGTACAAGGTCCTTTTCAGCAATTCCCACGCCATAATCAACAAAACAAATTCGGAGGGCTTGTTCCTGAATATGAAGCGTAACATTGATACGATGATCCTCTGAATACTTACAGCCATTTCCCATCAAGTTTATAAAGGCCGTTTGTAACAATGAAGCATCTCCTTCGATTTCCAACGCCTCTTCCTCCTCAGGGATTTGATCAAATTCGATGTGGATATTATAGTCGGGTGAATGAGCCAATAACATTTCACGCGCTTGCCAAAGTAGTTCATCAACGCGTAATGGTCGGGCACTAAACTGCGAAGAATCGTCATTTAGACGAGCCAGTTCTAACAAGCCATTCACCAAATCGCGCATTTTTTTCACTTCTTCTATCGTCTCTTTAATTGTATCGCGGTAGGCTTCTCTCGTTCGTTCTTGCATCAAAGACACTCCCAACTGTCCCATCATAATTGCCAAGGGAGTTCGAAGTTCATGTGAGGCATGAGAGACAAAGCTTCGTTGGGAATTAAAGGCATCTTCCAAACGCGCCAACAACTCGTTGAAAGTAATCGCTAGTTGCGCCAATTCATCCTTTTCTCGACCAATCGTGAGACGTTCGTGAATGTTTCGTGCAGAAATATTTTTTACTTGAGCAATGATTTCAGAAACTGGTCTTAAGGCATCACCTGCAAAAAACCAGCCCGAAAACAATACAACAAACAAGCTAATTACCCAGCCTGTCACAAGGATATTTCGTAGCCGCTCTAACTTACTAAATCCATACAAATCAACGGCATACGCTATCACAACCAGAACCTCTTTGCGCTTATCAATATAGCGTAGACCTACTATTTCCTTTTCTCCCTCTTGTTTTCGGAAGGCTTTCCCATCTCTTATTTCTTGCAAGATTTTAGAACCTATCGGAAAAGGTTCTTTACCACTGTCGTAAACAATATTATTCTGTGCGTCGTAGATGGTTACTTCTTCACGAAACATCGCCGTAAGATTATTACGGTCAATAGCATGAAGCAACGAATCCGTAATGCCGCTGACGTCCTCCAACAAGCGAACCGTAGTTTTGGCTTTTTCTTGAAGTCGTTTATTAAATTCTTGCTCTCGAAATTGGTCATACAAATAGTACACCGACAACGAGAAAACAAGCATAATGGAGGCTACTAAAACAGCAAAAAGAAGGGTAAGCCTCAAGCGAATGTTCATGTCTCTTTAGTTTCTTTCATAATGTACCCCATTCCTACCACTGTATGGATAAGCTTTGCGGAGAAATTTTTATCCACTTTTTTGCGTAGGAAATTCACATATACATCAATTGTATTAGTGCCTGTATCAAAATGAATGTCCCACACTTTCTCTGCAATATCAACCCGAGATACCACCCGACCTCTATTGCGCATCAAATACTCTAACAAACCAAACTCTTTGGCCGTCAATTCAATACGACTTCCAGCTCGGCGAGCAATCCGTTCATTGAGGTCAAGCTCCAAATCAGCAATTCGCAATACATTTTGCGTCTGCTTATGGTCACTGTTACGTTTTTGAAGTGCTCTTAAGCGTACAATCAGTTCTTGAAATTCAAAAGGCTTCACCAAATAATCATCAGCTCCAGAATCAAACCCTCCTATTTTATCTTTGAGCGTACCAAGCGCTGTCAACATCAAAATAGGGGTCGAAACATTTTCACGACGAAGCAATGAGGCAAGCTCAAAACCATTCATTTTGGGCAAATTCACATCTAATACTATCACATCATAATGATTGGACAAAGCAAAACTGCCCCCGACTTGTCCGTCATAGGCAACTTCAACTTCCCAAGATTGTTCTTCAAGACCTTTCTTGATAAACCCTGCCAGCTTAGGCTCATCTTCAACTACTAAAACTTTCATAGACAAAACGTTGCGTAGAATAACACACTTTATTTAGTGCTTCAATGTTAAAGATAAGTATTTTTTTAACGAAATATCCTCTACGATTTTAACGACGATTTAATTCCTACCCAATAAGAGCATTTTTTCACTAAAAAGATTTTTTTAAGGTACAAATTATCGGTCAGAAAACACAGCTCGTCGGCAACTTAGTGTTTTTTATCTATTGTCTTTCACAGATACAACGTATGAAAAGTACATTTGATAACATAAGTTCAACTTTTCATAAAAATAATCACAAACCTAGTCAGTACGATGATAAATTTCTCCTCCGTAACCCGTCTCTCACCTTTGGGATTAGTCATGAGCTTGGTAGCCATCACTACATATGCTCAACTGCCCTCTCCCCCCGACGAAAACCGCTTTACCAAAAGTATTCTTACCGAAAAACTTGACGAGCCGATGGAAATGACTTTCCTGCCCGACAAGCGTATTTTGTTTGTAGAACGAAAAGGAAATTTAAAAACATACGACCCCAAAACCAAAGAAGTAAGTATCTTGGCAACCATTCCTGTTAATACTAAATATACCAATCGTCAAGGGCAGGTTCGGGAAGCAGAAGAAGGGCTGATGGGACTTATTGCCGACCCTAATTACGCCAAAAATAACTGGATATATATGTATTATGCCGACCCCAGCGAAAAAAAGCACGTATTGGCTCGCTGGGAGCTTAAAGGAGACGAGCTTGTCGATGCTTCCAAAAAAGTCATTTTGGAAGTCCCCACCCAACGCGAAGAATGTTGCCACACTGGCGGTGGAATGGTGTTTGACAAAGCAGGGAATTTATATTTGACCACAGGAAACAACACCAGCAACAGCAACTCGGACGGGTACGCGCCCATCGACGAACGCCCCAATCAAAGTACTTGGGACGACCAACGTGGGGCGGCTAGTACCAACGACCTTCGTGGGAAAATTTTACGCATCAAACCACAGGCAGATGGCACCTACACGATACCAGAAGGCAACTTATTTCCAAAAGGTACGCCGAAAGCCCGCCCCGAAATTTATACCATGGGTCACCGTAACCCTTGGCGCCCAACTCTCGACAGTAAAACGGGTTATTTGTATTGGGGAGAAGTAGGACCCGACGCCTCCAAAGATTCTGAACGCGGTCCTCGTGGGTATGACGAATTAAACCAAGCCAAAGGACCAGGCTTTTTTGGGTGGCCTTATTTCATTGGCGACAACAAGATTTACGGTGATTGGGATTTTGAAACCAATAAATTGAGAGCAGATTCGAAATTTGACCCCGCCAAACCCATCAACGATTCGCCTAATAACACAGGCTTACGCGAATTACCTCCAGCTCAAAAAGCCTTCATTTGGTATCCTTACGCCAATTCACCTGAATTTCCCCTTGTAGGTAGCTCTGGCCGCAGCGCTACAGGTGGACCCGTTTTCCGTAAAGCAGACTTTAAAAATGCACCTCGTCCTTTTCCTGATTACTACGAAGGCAAATGGCTCGCCGTCGATTTTATGCGGGGCTGGATTATGGCCATCACGATGGACGAGAAAGGCGATTACAAATCAATGGAGCGTTTTATGCCAAGCGAAAACTTCAGTAGCGCCATCGATATGGACTTTAGCCCTGACGGCGACTTGTACGTTCTCGAATACGGTAGTGCTTGGTTTAGGGGCAACGACAATGCTCGATTGGTCAAAGTTGAGTACAATGCGGGCAACCGTCCCCCTATTGTACAAGCCTCTGCTGATCGTAAAGCAGGTGCCGTACCCTTTAAAGTGGCATTCTCATCCGAAGGTACTAAAGATGCCGACAACGATGCCCTCAAGTACGAATGGAAAATTACGTCCAAAACAGGCATTTTTAAAACCCTTGCGGACGCCAACCCTAACGTCACGTTTGACAAACCTGGCATTTACAAAGCCGTCTTGACTGTTACGGACGCTAAAGGTGCAAAAAACAGCCGCTCTATTGAGATTAAAGCTGGAAACGAAGCTCCAGAGGTAGTATTTGAAGTGACTAAAGGTAATAAATCGTTTTTCTTCCCCAACGAACCCATCGAATACCAAGTTAAGGTAAACGACAAAGAGGATGGAAGTTTGGAAAATGGTAAAATTTCCCCCAATCAAGTAGCCGTCAACCTCGACTACATGCCTGATACCTTCGACCCCATTGAAATAGCCGCCAACTACCGCACTACCGACGCCTCGGTTCGGTTTAACACAGGGTATAAACTCATCAGCGCTAGCGATTGCAAGTCTTGCCACATTATTGACAAAAAATCAGTAGGCCCTAGCTACCGCGACATTGCCCAAAAGTACAAAAGCGACGCAGGTGCAGTCGAGAAATTAGCTCAAAAAGTAATCGCAGGAGGTGGAGGTGTGTGGGGAGACCATGCCATGAGTGCACACCCACAAATTTCTACCAACGACGCCGCTGCCATGGTAAAATACATTCTTAGTTTAGGCGAAAAGCCGCTTCAAGCTCAATCATTTTCTACCAAGGGCTCACACACTCCTAACGTTCCACAAGGACAAAATGGCCGAGGAAGCTATGTTCTACGCGCAGCTTATACCGACCAAGGTACAAAATTGCTCTCTCCACTGATGTCAGAAGAGATTCTTCATCTGCGCAATCCATCGCTCGACCCTGCCAAAGCAGACAAAACGAAGGGGTCAGAACTACTTATCACTCCAAGTAAATCATTTAACCTCATTGGTACAGATTCATACATTGCCTATAATCGTTTGGATTTGACGGGAATCAAGCAAATCGAAATTTTAGCCCAAGCCACTACCCGTGTAGGAGCAGCTGGAGGTATAATAGAAATACGATTAGGCTCCCCTACTGGAAAACTCATCGGTAAGTCAACGCCTGTAGTTGTCAAAGATCCAGTGATGGGGCCTCCCCCTACAACCAACAATTCCACGGCGGGAGGCGTAAATGCCCAAGCTGGTGGAAACGCCCAACGTCGCCAAGGGCAAGCAGCGGGAGGATTTGATATGAGTGCTATGGTTCGTCGCGGAGCTCAGCAAGCTGTAGCTAAAATTGAAGCCACCGAAGGATTCCAGGATGTTTACTTTGTCTTCAAAAACCCCGATGCAGCTTCCAATCAAATCTTGATGTCTGTTATCGCGATTCAGTTTCAAAACAGTATTCCTGCCCAATAATAGCAGAACCCCATCCCTAATAAAATTTAGGGATGGGGTTCTGCTATTATCATTACTTCCTTTCCTCTACCTTCTTTAACAATTCTCACACCACCTATGATTTCGGCTGTTGTAACTCTTCGGCGTTGAAACGGTACACAAAGGGAGGTTTATGGGCCTTGCCCGTAAACTTCTTTTTGACCCGTTCTAAAATCCCCAAACTCAGCATTTTACGTTGAAAATTCGCTCTTAATAGCTTCTTATCTAGGACTGTCTCATACAAAGACTGCAGTTCATTCATAGTAAATGTCTCAGACAATAGATTAAAACCCACTAACTTGTGGTCCAGATTGAGCCTTAAGGTCTCTAATGCTTTATCGACAATTTGGTTATGGTCTAAAATCAATGAGGGAATTTCGTGAACATCGTACCAATCTCCTACATCTGAAAAGATATCAGGGGTTGGTTGCACTTTTGAAAAATCAACAAGTGCATAGTAGCCCACCGTAATAAAGCGCTGCAAAAGCCAGTGTTCTTTCTCCAAATCAAACCCATGCGAGGACATAGTTGCCTTGTGAACATCCCAATTTCCACGATAAGGCTCCCCGAACGTGTAAAATTGCTCTAGATAGATATCTTTTACTCCTGTCCGCTCCCACAGAATACGTTTGGCAGCATCTGATGTACTTTCATTCTTAAACACAAACCCCCCGGGCAGAGCGTGTGCCTTGGTTTTTTTGAACTCTAAAAGTAGCACTTTCAGTTGCTGCTCATGAAACCCAAATATTACACAATCCACAGAGACGCTTGGAAGGTACTCTGGACCTTTTTCTAAGAATTCTTTTATATCTTGACTTGGAGTCATTTTCTACTATTTTTGCACAAAAAAAAGAAAAAATTTGCAATAACGGCGACAAGCAAATAAGTTTGTATCAAAATGATATAAACCCAATTACCTATGCAATTTTAAAAAGTGTTATTTAAACTATGTAAGAAAACAATTAGCCTTTACTCTTCTCAAAAATCAGTTTCTTTGCCCCAAAGAAAACAGCATGAAGAGTTTCAAAAGAGGTTATGAGAAAATTTATATAGAAATAATCTATACCTCTAATTCAAAAGCCCAAAAAATTTAGAACGTGAAGCGACTAATTATCAATATGATACTTAGTAAAAATCCTCTAAATTATCTAAAAACAAGATTTTTATGTTTATTACAAGTAAATAAAGTATCAGAATTTCTTTAAAGGATTGGATTAGTAAAAGTTAGTCATTGTTCGGATTACTTATTTCACTAGCTTTACCACCTAAGTCCCCCCCACACACTCGTTATCAATTTACTATGTTTATTTAACTTTATTAGATTTCATATCCTAATAGAGTAGTACGAGTTTCTCCACACATTATTGCAAATTTTAATTCATTTTAGGGATAAATTTTTCTATCTCTGGATGGCATCGTCAAATTACGTTCATTAAAAAATTGTATTTTTTTTGTTTTTTTTTTAATTTTTAACCTGTCAGTTTTTCTTCTTATGAGAGCAAAGTTCTACTCACTGTTGACGTGCGTGGTAGCATGGATGTTCCTACTACTCCTTGCGCCCAATCCAGCACATGCCCAAGAACGCAAAGTAACGGGCAAAATTGTAGCGACCGATGGTCCAATACCAGGTGCTACAGTTTTATTGAAAGGAAGTAATGTCGGTACTTCTGCCGATGGTACGGGGATGTTCACAATTAACATCAAAGGCACAAACCCAGTATTGGTCATTTCGGCAATTGGTTACAAATCGCAAGAAATCGTTGTTGGTAACCAAACAGCCATCAACGTACAATTGGAAGATGATGCCACAGCCCTAAATGAAGTTGTTGTAACTGGTTATCAACAACTACGCAAGCGTGACATCACGGGTGCAGTTGCGGTAGTAAATGCCGAAGAACTCAAGTCGGTAAAAAATACCTCGTTTATTCAAAACTTGGCAGGTAGAGCGGCTGGTTTGAACATCTCTACTTCTGGTTCACCTGGCGATGCGACTAACGTACGTATCCGTGGTATTAGTTCGTTTACTTCTAACGACCCGCTGTATGTCATTGACGGTGTACCTGTGGTGGACAAATTCCAAAATACCATCAACCCTAATGACATTGAAACTATTCAAGTTTTGAAAGACGCTTCGGCTGCCTCAATCTATGGTTCACGTGCCTCTAACGGCGTAATCGTTGTTACTACAAAGCAAGGTAAATCAGGGAAGACGAAAGTTTCTTATAATGGCTCAATGGGTTTTGCTAATCCTGTAAAAGGATATGACAAAGTACTTAATACCTCATCTGATTACTATGCTCAGGCTACAAGGCTGAAGTTTGCTGGGGCAGTACCAGCTTGGTTTGCAGGAACAACATTACCACAATACGTTCATGATGCCAATAACATTTATGGTAGTGTGCCTCCTGGCACTTTTGACCCTATCAATAACATCGTTACCGAAACCAACAAAGTAGGTACAAACTGGTGGAAAGAAATTACAAGAACGGCCAAAATTCATGACCACAGCTTGAACATTGCAGGTGGAACAGACGCGGCATCGTTCAACATATCTGCTTCTTACCTAAACCAAGAGGGTATCTTGAAACTCACCCAGTTTAACCGTGCAACGGTTCGTGCCAACTCAAGCTACAAAATCGGCAAAAGATTGCGTATCGGCGAAAATATCATGTTTGCTCATAACTGGGGCGTAGGTGTTTCGACCAGAGGTGGTAATAACAACGAATTTGGGGTAATTGGTGAGGTAATCAAATCTACTCCTGTAGTTTCGGCTCAAAATATCAATGGAGGCCCTGGTGGTCACGTGGCCGCTATTACAGGTAACTTTACCAACCCTGATCAAGTTTTGAAAGACAATAGTAACAACACCGACACTTATAGAAGATTGTTGGGTAATATTTATGCCGAGCTTGACATCATTGATGGTCTGAAATTCAGAACAAACTTTGGTGCTGATATGGGTAGCGGATGGAGACGTACATTTACTTATGAGCAACCTTATCGTTCAGAAGGCCCCAAAACACCAGGTGCACGTATCTTTAATGAATCGTGGAATTATACTACCACTTGGAACGTTACCAACACTTTGCAATACAACAAAACCTTTGGTAAACACACCGTAGGTGCATTGGCTGGTCAAGAGGCAATATCCACTAAATTTAGAGATATGTTTGGACAATTGGCTGGTTATTTCACAACCGATGTAAACGCATGGTATTTGAATACAGCCTTAGGAGACCCAGCATCTCGTTCGGTATCATCTTCTGGTAATCAGGCAAAATTGGCTTCTTACTTTGGCAAAATTGACTACTCTTTCGATGATAAGTATTTGATTTCGGCCACGGTTCGTCGCGATGGATCTTCAAGATTCACATCAGAAAACCGTTATGGTGTTTTCCCAGCGATTTCGTTAGGTTGGAGAATTTCGCAAGAGGCTTTTATGAAAGACCTCGCTTGGTTGTCTGATTTGAAATTGAGAGCATCTTATGGCGAATTGGGTAACCAACAAATCAGAAACTATAACTTCGCTAGTATCTATGGTGGAGCAGTAGGGAATACATTCTACGACATCAATGGTTCAAACAGCAGTGTTGCTACAGGTTATTCTCTTACTTCTTTCGGAAACCCTGATACCAAATGGGAAACTTCTAAAAATAGAAACATCGGTTTCGATGCTTCTTTCTTGAACAACGCCCTCACAGTAGTGTTAGACGTTTACTCAAGAGCTACTGAAAACCTGTTGTTCAACCCACCATTGTTAGGTGCTGCGGGTCTTGCCTCTGCTCCATTCGTAAACGTAGGTTCTATGTTGAACACTGGTTGGGACTTATCGGCTAACTACCGCAAGAGCATCAACAAAGATCTTAACTTCAACTTAGGTTTGACGTTGAGTCACTATAAAAACGAAGTAAAGAAAGTTTCGGGCAATGCCGACTTCTTCTATACAGATGGTACAGGTTTGAATAGCCGTATTCCAAACGCGGGTATTTCAGTAATCAGCAAAGTAGGATACCCTATCTCGTCATTCAACGGTTACGTAGTGGATGGGCTCATTACTACCGATGCTGAATTGAAAAAGCACACAGGTACCGGTTCTGTTGCCCTTGGTGGTTTGAAGTTTAAAGATGTAAATGGTGATGGTAAAATCGACGCTAACGATGTTACTATTAATGGTAATCCTCACCCAAAATTAACAGGTGGTCTTAACATTGGTGTAAACTACAAGAACTTTGACTTGAACTCGTTCTGGTTTGGTTCTTATGGCAACCAAATTTTCACAGGTTACTGGATTCAGTCGTATTTCATGAACTTCAATGCCAACGTATTGAACAATATTTTGGAAAACCAAGGAAACATTGTGAATGGAAAGGCTTATCCAAAAATCAACCAAAACGACCGTTCGTCAGCCAGTGCTTCTGACTTTTATATCCAAGATGGTTCTTATTTAAGAATGACCAACTTACAATTAGGCTACACGCTTCCTCAAAGCATCCTTGGCAAATTAAAAGTTTCAAAAGCCCGAGTATACTTGCAAGGTCAAAACTTATTGACTCTTACCAAATACTTCGGTACTGATCCTGCCGTTTCGAATGCTAACATCGGTTCTGGTGGCGGTGTAAACGACGGTGGTATGGGATTGGATAATGGTAACTACCCAGCCAACAAAGTGGTGAACGTAGGCATTACCTTGGACTTCTAAAATTTAAATTTTAAATAAAAATAATACCTATTCATATTATGAAACGTTTTTTAAGACTAACGATGTTAGTTGTTCCTCTAATGGGAATTGGCATCTACTCATGTAAGGACTCTTTCTTAGATACGCCCCCACAGGCGGCACTTTCGAACACATTATTGTCTTCAAGTAAAGCTGGTGTTGATGCTACTTTGATTGCCGCTTACAAAAGTATAGGGGGCTGGACAGGTGGTGGTGCCAACGCTTGGGGTGCTGCCCCATCCAACTGGGTGTATAACTTAGCTGCTGATGAATTCCACAAAGGCTCCGAACCCGGTGATGGAGACAGTTGGCTAGCAGTACAATTGTTTCAGTGGAACCCGGCTGAAGGGTCTTTTAATGACAAATGGAGATCTTGCTACGAGGGTGTTAGCCGTGCTAACTCGGCTATTACGACTGCTACCGAGTTTTTGAAAACCAATGCAAGCGAAAAAGCGTATACAGATGCTGTTATTGGCGAAGCGACCTTTTTGAGAGCATGGCAACACTTTGAATTGTATAAAGTATTCAAAAATGCCCCCTATTTCACTGAGGCAGATAAAGACTTCAACAAAGCTAATGATAAGCCTATGGTACCGTTGATTCAGGCCGATTTAGAAAAAGCTATTTCGTTGTTACCTGCTAATAAAACATCGGTAGGTAGAGTTGACAAAACGGTTGCAACTGCTTATCTTGGAAAATTAAAGTTGTATAACAAAGACTATGCAGGCGCTTTAGCTGCTTTTAATACTGTAATTTCAAGCGGTAAGTACAAATTGGCTGATTGTATCTACGACAACGTCAATATCGCAACCGAAAACAACAGCGAAAATATGTTCTCTGTTCAGTCGTCTGTAAATGACGGTGATGCGGGTGGTGCTAATGCTAACAACCACGACCGTTTGGGCTTGCCTCATGGCGATAGCTTTACAAGCTGCTGTGGATTTAAGCAGCCTTCTAATGACCTTGTAATGGCATTCAAAGTTGATGCCAATGGTCTCCCAATGTCAACCAAAGGTGTGGCCGTTAAAAAAATTGAGGCGGGTGCTACCGACGTGCTTGACCCTCGTGTAGAATATACTGCTGGCCGTACGGGTGTACCTTATCTTGACTGGGGACCTCACAAAGATAGTTGGATTCGTGGCCAAGGCTACCAAGGCTGGTATTCACCAAAGAGAACTGTACACTTGAAGACTCAGCCTGTACTTGCAGGTGGTTGGACAGGTACACAGCTTTCTGCCTTGAATTTCCCATTGATGCGTTATGCAGACGTACTTTTGATGGCTGCTGAGTGCGAAGTGGAAGCAGGTTCTTTGGAAAAAGCAAGAGAATATGTGAATATGATTCGTACAAGGGCAGGAAACTGTACTCAAGGTGCAGGTACAAACCTTAAAGTGGCTATCAACGCTCCTGAAATCACTTGGGGTAAATATGCCATGGGTACTTACAAAACTGCTTGGACAGACAAAGCTGCTGCTCGTGAAGCTGTTAGAACCGAAAGAAGACTTGAGCTTGCTTTAGAAGGTCACCGTGTATTTGACTTACAAAGATGGGGTGTTTATGAGGCAGTGATGGCCGACTATATTCCTCGTGAGTCTAAATTAGTAACTATCTATGGCCAAGCAAAAGTACCAACTGCTACTAACTATGCGTTCCCGATTCCAAGTACTGAGATTGCCAAATCTAATGGTGTACTTAAACAGAACCCTGGTTATTAATTTCTAATGAGAAATCTTATTTATTAGAAATACAGTTTCATAAAACAAAAAAGGGGGAGCAAATCCCCCTTTTTTGTTTTATGAAGAATTAGTTTGTACCTGTTCAAATTAAAAACTTTCTTATAACTTTGGATTCTATTAAATCTTGAACAAAATGATTAAAAGAACCCTAAAATATTACATAGGTCTTTTGTGTATTTTATGTCTTACCCAGTGCAATAAATCACCAACTCATCAATCAACTTCCATAAATGCTGCTTTCGATTTATTGGCCGCTGATGACACTGGTATTGACTTCATTAATCAAGTGGAAGATAAAGAAGAGTTTAATATACTAACATATCGCAATTATTACAATGGAGGCGGTGTCGCAGTTGGTGACATTAATAATGATGGATTAAAAGATATTTTTTTTACAGCAAACATAGGAGACAATAAATTATATCTAAATAAAGGAAATTTAAAGTTTGAAGACATTACTGAAAAAGCAGGAATAAAAGGCAAAAATTCGTGGGCAACTGGCGTAACCTTCGCTGATGTAAACGCAGATGGATATTTAGATATATATGTTTGCTATTCGGGTAATGCCCAAAAAGAAAACAAAGAAAACGAACTTTTTATCAATAATAAAAACAATACTTTTACCGAAAAAGCAGCAGAATACGGGCTTAACGATGCAGGTTTATCTACCCACGCCACATTTTTTGATTTTGATTTAGACGGTGATTTAGATTGTTATGTATTAAATAATAGCTACATAGATCCCGAAAAAATATCGCTTTATTCAAAACAAAGATTCGAATATGATGCCCTTGGCGGCGACCGATTGTATGAAAACCAAAGCCCTCCATCTCCCAATGGGGGAGTTATTCAACCAAAATTTGTTGATATTACCAAAAAATCGGGCATATTCTCTTCAAATATTGGTTTTGGTTTAGGAATTTCTGTGGGTGATATAAACAATGATTTATACCCAGATATTTATATTTCAAATGATTTTTGGGAAAGGGATTATCTCTATATTAATCAAAAAAATGGAACGTTTAAAGAAAGCCTGGTTGATAATTTAAGCTATACGTCAATGTCGAGTATGGGATCTGACATGGCAGATATCAACAATGACGGAAAATTAGATATTTTTAGCACTGATATGCTTCCTCCTGATAATCATCGTCTAAAAGCAGCTACAAAATTTGACGACTTCTATTTGCACGACCTCAAATTAAAAAATAGTTATTACTATCAGTTCGTTCAAAATTGCCTTCACATAAACAAGGGAGATGGAAGTTTTCAAGAAACCGCGTTTTTTTCAGGAGTAGCAGCCACCGACTGGAGCTGGGGGGCTTTGATTTTTGATATGAACTTAGACGGGCAGAAAGATATTTTTGTAAGCAATGGACTATATCACGATATTACCGATTCGGATTTTGTAGATTTTATCAGTGATAAATCGGAAGTGGAAAAAGTTGTTAAAGCCAATGGAAAATACAGTTTCAAAGATTTTGTAAAATTTTTGCCACCTAATAAAAGAAAAAACTACGCTTTCATTAATGCTGGACACCTTAGGTTTGAAAACCTTGCGCAGGCCTTAAATCTCGACCAAGAAAGTTTCAGCAATGGTTCTGCCTATGGCGATTTAGATAATGATGGGGATTGGGACTTAGTTGTCAACAATGTAAATATGCCTGCTTTTGTGTACAAAAATAATGCAGTTGAAAAGCAAGCAAAATATATTAAGTTTACACTAAAGGGTAGCCAACACAATCCTTTTGGCATAGGAAGTACGATTGAGCTGTACAGCAAGGGAGAATTACAGGTGGCTCATTGTATGTCATCAAGAGGATTCCAAAGTTCGTCAGATACTGACATCACTTTCGGAATAAGAAACGGGCAATCCGTTGACTCGATTCGTATTTTGTGGCCTGATTTCAAAACACAAACCATCAAAAGCCCTCCAATCAATAAAACTCACCGTTTGGATTATATAAATGCCACTGGTAGGTATTCTCCTAAAAAATTTATTCTCAATCCTATAGCCGAAAATAGTACATCAAGTACCATAAAAAATGCTATTCATCAAGAAAATCTTTACATAGACTACGATTCTGATCGCCTAATGCCGCATGTACTTTCGACAGAAACGCCAAAGTTGGTAAAAGGAGATGTCAACAATGATGGAAAAGAAGATTTTATCTTACAAGGGGCAAAAGGTTCGGCAGATAAATTATTCCTGAATCAAGGCAATACCTTCAAAGAAAGCCCTCAAAAAGCATTTGCAGAAAGTCTAAACTTTGAAAAAACCGCTGGGGCTTTGTTCGATGCGGATGGCGACAAAGACCTCGACTATTTGGCTGGGGTGGGAGGAAACGAGTATCGGGATGGCTATAAAGCATTCGTGTCTTTGTATTTTGAGAATGATGGAAAAGGAAATTTTACAAGAAAAACGTCAAATTGCCCCCAATTTAACGGACAAATTGGGTGTATTAAGCCTTTTGACTTCGACCAAGACAATGATATAGACTTATTCATCGGAGGAAGGTCTGTACCAGGCAGCTATGGTCTTACTCCACGTAGTTATTTGCTCATCAATAATGGAAATGGTCAATGGCGTGATTTAACCAATAATGATACTGGCCCTATCGGTATGGTCACCGATGCTGTTTGGTCTGATGTAAATGCTGATAATTGGGTAGATTTAATTGTAGTTGGTGAATGGATGCCAATCACAATTTTTGTGAATAATAATGGTGTACTGAACTCCCCACTCCCAATTCCAAACAGTAACGGTTGGTGGAATACGATTGAAGTAGTAGATATTGACCAAGATGGCGACAAAGATTATTTAATTGGGAATTGGGGACTGAATATGAAACTAAATGCTTCTATTGAGAAACCTTTGAATCTTTATGTAAATGATTTTGATGATAATAAACGGGCCGATGTAATTTTAGAATGGTTTACGCAAGAAGATGAAAAGCCGTATCCGTTTGCAAGCAAACAAGACCTGACAGCTCAAATGCCCCAATTGAAGAAGAGTGCTTTAAAGTATCAAGACTTTGCGACAAAACAGGTAAAAGACCTTTTTCCTGCCGAAAAACTCAGTAAGTCCGTTCAAAAAACAGTCACAACTTTCAGTTCATCGGTCTTGTTGAACCAGAACGGAAACTTGGTTTTAGAAGCACTCCCCTACGAAGCGCAAATGTCTCCTATTTTTGCTTTTGAAGCGTCAGATTTTGACAATGACAAAATTGTCGATTTTTATGCGGGCGGAAACTTCTACCGTCTAAAACCTGAACTTGGAAGGTACGACGGACTCCACGGAGGATATTTTAAGGGTTTAGGCAAAGGAAAGTTCAGATATGTTTCAGATGTGTATTCGGGAATACAAACCAGAGGTGAAATACGTGATGCCATTAAAATTGATAATAAGCTCATCATCTCGAGGAATAATGAGTCAGTACAAATATTCAAATTAAAGCAATGATATAGATGGTTGCTAGTGAATCCTTTTTCTACTTCGATACTTTTTTTATGCACTCATCACAGTTCTCCTTTTAAGCTGTACGAATTTCATAAATTTGAACGCCTACCAAACTCCAATTTCCTGAAAAATTATATTATCCAATGCAGAAACGTACGCCTTCAATATCCTTTATTTTATATCTTATCTTGTACTTTTTTCTTTTTTCATCTTGCCGAGATAAAACCCTATTTACTAAACTCGATGTCAAAGATACTGGCATTGATTTTTCTAATCGAATCATAGAAAATGATACACTCAATATCATTGACTTTGAATATGTCTATAATGGTGGTGGAGTAGGCATCGCCGATATGAATGGCGATAGTCTACCTGATGTCATATTTTCAGGAAACCAAGCAGATAGTAGGCTTTATCTCAATAAGGGGGGGATACAATTTGAAAACATTAGCGCAAAAGCAGGAATATCTAATCTCGGACGTTGGTGCTCTGGAGTAAGTTTGGTGGATATAAATGCTGATGGGCGTATGGATATTTATCTTACCGCTACGACCAAGAGTTCGGAAAATCAACGCGCCAACTTGCTCTATGTCAATCAAGGTAATGGTAAAGATGGTATTCCCACTTTCAAAGAAATGGCCGAGGAATACGGCATTGCCGACCGTGGTCACTCGATAAACGCCGCTTTTTTTGACTATGACAACGATGGCGATTTAGATTTATATGTATTGACCAATACTATCGAAAATAACCCCAATCAATACCACCAAAAACACCGCGATGGCTCCTCTCCTACTACCGACCGCCTTTATCGCTGCAATTGGAGCGACAGCCTGAACCATCCAGTTTATACCAACGTTTCCAAAGAAGCGGGCATTCAAATTGAAGGTTATGGGTTGGGAATTAACATTTGCGATATCAATCGCGACGGTTGGAAAGATATTTATATCACTAACGATTATCTAACCGACGATTTGTTATACATAAACAATCACGACGGTACTTTTACCGACCAAGCTACTGACTATTTTAAACATACCAGTAACTCAGCGATGGGCAATGACATTGCTGACATAAATAACGACGGTTTGTTAGATATACTAGCTGTTGATATGCTTCCCAAAGACAATAATCGCAAAAAGCAGCTCATGGGGCCTAATAGTTATCAGACCTACCTTAACAACGACCTCTTTGGATTCAACCACCAGTATGTTCGCAATACGTTACAGCTCAATATGGGTAATAAACCAAACACAAACAAACCCATTTTTTCGGAAATCAGCCTGTTGGCAGGTATAGCTGAAACCGACTGGAGTTGGACACCCATGCTGGCCGACTTTGACCATGATGGCTGGCGCGATTTAGTGATTACAAACGGCTTTCCGCGGGACATCACTGACCGTGATTTTGCACAATTTCGCGCCGAAAGTGGCACTATAGCATCTAAAGAATTTTTAATTGGTCAGATTCCAATAGTTAAAATTCCCAATTATGCCTTCAAAAATAACGGTGACCTCACCTTCAGTGATGTATCCGAAAACTGGGGATTAAACCAAGCTTCGTTCAGTAATGGAGCCGCCTATGCCGACCTAGACCTTGATGGCGACCTAGACTTTGTAAGTAACAATATCAACGATTCGGCGTTTGTCTATCGCAATAATTTGGTGGAGTCAAAACCCGATAAAGCCCACTACTTGCGAGTTATCTTTAAGGGAGGAAAGCACAATCTCAACGGCTTGGGGGCCAAAATGACTCTTTTCTACAACCAAAGCCATACCCAAGTTTATGAACATTCGCCTTACCGTGGGTACTTGTCGACGGTAGAGCCTGTTGCCCACTTTGGATTAGGTGAAAATCGCTTGATTGACTCAGCCATGGTAGTATGGCCCAATGGCAAACAACAAGTGTTGAAAAACCTCAAAGCCAATCAAACATTAGTAGTCACCGAAGCAAATGCACTTCAAAATTACGTGGCTCCTACCGCAAAATCGTCCTATTATTTTACCGATTTGAACGACTCGCTGCACCTCGATTGGAAACACGAAGAAATAGAGTACATTGATTTTAACGTGCAAAAACTCCTTCCTCACAAGCTATCTCAATACCCTCCTGCGATTTCGGCAGGTGACATCAATGGGGATGGACTGGACGATTTCTTCGTGGGAGGCTCACAAGAGCACAAGGGTCGTTTCTTTTTGCAAAATGCGGCGGGTAGCTTTAGTCTCACCGACCTATTGCCCGACAAAGAAGGCCCCGAAAAAACCTCAGAGGATTTGGGGACATTACTCTTTGACGCCGATGGCGACGGCGATAACGACCTCTACATTGCCAGCGGAGGGAATGAGTTACGTCCCCATTCGCCAGGGTACCAAGACCGCCTGTATATCAACGATGGCAAAGGGAACTTTTCGCTTGCCGAAGGGGCGTTACCGGCTTTGTTAACCAGTAAATCGTGTGTACGAGCCTCCGACTATGACCGCGACGGCGACTTAGACTTATTTGTGGCAGGACGCGTTGAGCCAGACCAATATCCAAAGGCTGTTAGTAGTTATATTTTACGAAACGATAGTGCTAAGCAAGGAGCACCTAAGTTTACCAACGTCACTTCCCAAATTGCCCCTGGACTCCAAAACCTGGGATTGGCCTGTGATGCCCTTTGGACTGACGTCGATAATGACGGTTGGGTTGATTTATTTATTGCTGGTGAATGGATGCCGTTGACGTTGTTTAAAAATCAAAATGGCAAATTCGCCTCTTTACACACAGACCTCGACACTAAGAAGGGATTTTGGGGAAGCTTGGTTGGTGCTGATTTTGACCACGACGGCGACACCGACTACATTGCAGGTAACTTGGGATTAAACACCCTCAACAAAGCTTCGGACACGCGTCCATTGAGCATTCTTGCGGGCGATTTTAACCAAGATGGAAGCTACGATGCCATTCCATTTATTTATTTTTCAGGGCCCCAAAATCAGCCAGTTAGGGTGCCCTTCCACGGACGTGAAGACCTAATCAAACAGTTTATTCAGGTAAGAATGCGTTTTCAGAAATACGCCGATTTTGCCAATGCAACGTTTGATAACCTGCTCACTGAGGAAGAACGAAAAAAAGCCCTTCAGTTAGACATTAATTATTGCCAGTCTGTCTACATCGAAAACAAAGGCAATGGGAATTTTAACACGAAGGCGTTACCGATATTGGCCCAAATTTCTCCCATCAACGGAATGATGGTCGAGGATGTAGATACCGATGGATACCTAGATGTGTTATTGGTGGCCAACGATTTTGGGAATGAAACAAGTTCAGGCAGATACGATGCCTCTAATGGGTTGTTGCTCAAAGGAAACGGGAAAGGCGATTTTAGTCCAGTACTCCAAACTCAAACGGGCTTTTATGTGCCGGGCAATGCCAAGGGGCTGGCGCAGTTGACCAACAAAGCAGGGCGTAGAATCGTGATTGCGACCCAAAACCGTGGCACATTACGTAGTTTTGGCCAAAACGGTGCTTCTCTCAAATGGATAGCATTACAGCCCCACGATGCCTACGCGCTTATTCGTGACAAAAAAGGCACGACTCGTCGCCAAGAACTTTATTATGGCGCTTCATTCTTATCGCAGTCGGTCCGTAAGTTGGTACTAACCACTCACGATACTTCGGTAGAAATTGTCGATTTTCAGGGCAAGAAACGGAAAGTAATGTAAAATATATAGCCAACAGCTGTCAATATAAGTCAATTACAAAATCATTTTTAGGCAGCTATCCAAATTCAGTTTGGCGTACTTCTGTGCCGTGCTACGACGCCCAAAGTTGATAAAACGAGCATTCGGAAAGCGAACCTAACAACGACGTTGCCTCGTCCAAAATCAAAAGTTCAGGATTTCAAGACAATGCTCTCGCAATTCATCGCTTTTGGCCACCCGACCAACTGGCATGGAAACCATTCGGTAGTTTTTCAATAAACGGCCTAACTGACAGGCAATTGCTTCCTGTGAATATACATACATCTCTCGAAGGGTAAGAACTTTGTTTGCTACGTCTTCCATTTAATTTAGGTAAAAAGTTGAATGTTGTATTCACTTGATTGATACAAAGATGAACCACTCCCAAAAACTTAGCAAACAAATACCTAAAAGTGGGCTTGGTAGTGACGCAATGGGCACATGGAGGTATGAAACAGAAGCTTGTGTTATACCATTTTCTTGACGTAAAATACTGCTCTGCTCGAAATATGTCCACTCGAAGGCGTTAAGATGCAAAAGAAACTGCGGTACTACCTGAAACAAAATGATACAGTTACGCAAAGGAGCGAATGCAAAGTCATATTACCTTTTTAATCTTGTTTTAATAGCCAATTAACCTGCTTTTAATGGCATATAGGGAGTTTTGTGGGGTACAAACACATCGGTTTAGTCATGAAAGCGAAAACACATCATTATCTTTTTGATGAACACGAAGCCCTCCACGAACTAAAACACTTTTTGCCAGCCCAAGCTCCGCTTAAAGATTTTATTCACCACAACACCCTCCACGCCTTTCAACACCAAAATTTTTATCAGGCATTGAGAAATGCTTCGGCAATATTTGGGTATAAAGTAACACTTACGCTCGACGAATACCGCGAACGTTACCTGCAAAACCGCATTAGTGAGGCGGTGCTCGAAAGGGTAATCACTGAAAAAAAAGGGAAGACTGGACTGGGAGTATGGAAGAGAAAGGTATTGACAGGGAACTACGATTCTGATAGTTCGGGGCGGGTTGGGTTACTTCGCGAAAATTGGAAGAAAATCTACCGCATTGATTTAGATTTATTGGTGCATCCACTGTTTTTTCGGGTGCTTTGTAGTTACCTCGACCAAGGTATTTCGATTTGGGGCTTTCCTGTGGCGCACAAGGGGTTTTTGTCCTCGATACGGGAAATGGAACGAAATACATTCGCCAGTTTTTTTAGAACCGAACGCGCAAAAAAACTGCTTTTCAACGAAAACTGCCAAATCGTCGACTTGCTGAAGCTCCTCATTGGCGATGAAACGTTGTACAAACAATACCTCTACGACCAGCAGTTTGCCCACCAAGGATGGTCAGGAATTGTGTCGGTGTTGGAGGACCAGCCTCAGTTGTTGCTCGACCGTAAGAAAATTAGCCTGAGAGATTTAATCATTTTTGAGTTATTGTTGGAAATTGATGCTCTGGACGATAAATACCAAGGCAATTGGGCACCTATGGCCTCCCGTTTAGAAGATTTTCCTACGCCTATTTTTGCAAAAGTACCTCAAACTGAGTTTCATGAAGTCATTGAAATTTGGCAAGAAGCGTTTGAATGGAGTTTGTATGACCAAGTATTGGCGGGGCTAAAACAAACTAGCCCAAAGTCGCCTCTTCCTTCCACAAAAACATTCCAGGCGATGTTTTGTATGGACGACCGCGAGTGTTCCATTCGTCGTTACGTGGAAAAAAATGACTCCCACTGTCAGACGTTTGGTACTCCAGGATTCTTTGGTGTAGAGTTTTATTATAAGCCCAAACATGCCAATTCAATCACCAAACAGTGCCCTGCGCCTGTTACTCCCAAGTATTTAATCAAGGAACTAACGAGCGAAAAAGAGAAAAAAGAGCGCGACCTGCATTTTGCCAAACATACGCACACGCTTTTAAGTGGGTGGCTTATTTCGCAAACACTAGGCTTTTGGTCGGCTCTTCGATTGGCCCTTACTGTTTTTAAACCTTCATTGAGTCCTGCCACAAGCTCGTCTTTTAAACATATGGACGAGTCTTCGGAATTAACCATTGAGAATGCCAATCCTGCTGACCAAGAAGACGGCTTACAAATCGGATTTACAGTAGAAGAAATGGCTACACGAGTCGAAAACTTGCTACGTAGCATCGGACTGGTCAATAACTTTGCTCCTCTGGTGTATGCCGTAGGGCACGGTTCTACGAGCGTCAACAATACCCATTATGCAGGTTATGACTGTGGTGCTTGCTCAGGACGGCCTGGGTCGGTCAATGCCCGTGTAATCAGTTACATGGCCAATCACCTCAAGGTACGGGCATTATTGAAAGAAAGAGGAATTGATATTCCCGAAACGACCCAGTTTTTGGGGGCGCTTCATGATACCACCCGCGACGAAATTGCTTTTTACGATACTGCGTTACTTTCGCCAACCAATGCGAAGTTACATCAGCAAAACGAAGTCAACTTTAGTAAGGCGTTAGATTTGAACGCCAAAGAACGCTCTCGCCGTTTTGAGTCGATTGACTCTCACCTGCCTGTGGAAAAAGTACACGAAAAAATACGTCGTCGTTCAGTTTCCTTGTTTGAACCCCGTCCCGAACTTAACCACGCTACTAATGCCCTTTGTATCGTGGGGCGTCGGGATATTTCTAAACACTTGTTTCTCGACCGTCGTTCGTTTATGAATTCCTTCGACTACCGAGTTGACCCCGAGGGAAAATACCTCACGACGATTCTCAATGCCGTTGCGCCCGTAGCGGGGGGGATTAATTTGGAATATTACTTCTCCCGAGTTGACAACCAAAAACTAGGAGCGGGCACCAAATTGGCTCATAACGTCATGGGGCTGTTTGGGGTAGCCAACGGGATTGACGGAGACTTGCGGCCAGGGCTTCCGAGCCAAATGATTGAAGTACACGACCCTGTACGTTTGATGGTGATTGTCGAACATTTTCCAAAGGTAGTACTTCAGTCGATACAGCAATCGTCCGCTACGTACGAATGGTTTATGAACCAGTGGATTCACTTGATGGTGGTTGAGCCATTGACAAACCAACTTTATCTTTTTAAAGACGGAGAGTTTGTGGAGTATCAGCCTATCAAACAAAGCATTAAGGTGGTCGAAAACATTCCTGCGTTGGTGGAAGACCACGAAGACAACCTCCCAATATACCTTCTTAAATAGTCGATAAAAAGTTGATTTCATGGCATCTATCATTCACTTATTCATACTTATTCCGCTTTTAGGTTTTCTATTAAGTTTGCTTTTGTCCCCTAAAAAGGAAGCCATTATCTCTCGTTCTGCCTTTCTGACGGTCGGGCTTCAGTTATTGATAGGGGTAGCCTTTTGTGTTTACTGGGTTATTCAACTGACGCCAACAATTGAGGTAAAAGACTTCTCACTCTTCAAATCGACAGGGTATGAGTTTTTTATTGCTTTTTATTTTGATGGCATCACGGCTGTCTATCTTTTGGTGGGGGCGTTTTTGTCGTTTTTAGTAACGATTTACAGCCGTGCTTACTTACACCGCGAAGCAGGGTACAAACGTTTCTTTACTACCGTTTTGTTTTTCTATTTGGGATACAACGTAGTGATTTTGTCAGGGAATTTCGAAACACTGTTTTTGGGTTGGGAAATTCTCGGTATTTCATCGTTTTTACTGATTGCGTTTTACCGTGAGCGTTACTTACCAGTCAAAAATGCTATCAAAGTATTTTCGGTTTATCGAATTGGCGATTTGGGACTAATTTTAGCCATGTGGGCAAGCCACCATTTATGGCACGAAAACATTACATTCCTGAAGCTCAATAACCACGAGTTGGTCCACGAGCATCTTCAAAACCACAGCTGGGTAGGGATTTTTATTTCGTTAATGATATTGTTGGCAGCAGCGGCCAAATCAGCTCAATTGCCATTTTCGGCGTGGTTACCGCGTGCTATGGAAGGGCCTACACCGTCGAGTGCCATTTTTTATGGGTCACTTTCGGTACACTTTGGGGCGTTTTTGTTGTTGCGTACATTTCCGTTTTGGGAAGAACAAACGTCTGTCCGAATTATGATTGCGCTGTTAGGAATAGCAACAAGTGCGATTGCCACGCCTATTGCACGGGTACAGTCGTCGGTTAAGAGTCAAATTGCGTATGCTTCCATTGCCCAAATAGGTCTGATATTTGTCGAAATAGCATCAGGATTAAAAGTAATCGCACTCATTCACTTTGCAGGAAATGCGTTTTTGCGTACGTACCAGTTGTTGGTTTCGCCGTCGGTGGTAAGCTATTTGATTCGCGAACAGTTCTACAACTACGTTCCCCGCCAACACACATTCGAAGATTCTCTTCCCAAAAAACTCGAATATACCGTCTATTTATTAAGTCTAAAAGAGTGGAATCTTGATTCTTTCATGAACTATATCGTCTGGAAACCCCTGCGACGTGTAGGTCGTAAATTAGACTTTTTGACCTTTAATCGACTACTTTTTTTCTTCGTACCAACGTTTTTACTGGCACTTGTCGCCTATAACGTCCAAGAAAAACTCCCAGCGGGTAGCCATGTTTACTTGCCCATTTTATTTGCGGCTATTGGGTTATTGATGGTGCTTAAGTCGTATTCAGAACGAAAAAGTCCCCAAATGAGCTGGTTACTCTTGATTATGAACCATTTTTGGGTAGCGCTTGCCATTTCATTTAATGAGCATTTTACGTTAGAAGAGGTGTTTTTTTACCTCAGCGGTGTGGTCATTGCGGGAGGTATCGGATATGTTTGTTTGCGTCGCCTCAAACTGCTCGAACCTACGGTCGATTTAAACCAATTTGCGGGGCACGTGTATGAACATCCCAAACTCACGATGGTGTTTCTGCTGGCTGCCATGGGGCTGATGGGTTTTCCAATTACCCCAACTTTTATTGGCGAAGACTTGGTATTTAGTCACATCCACGAAGACCAAATCGTTTTAGCATTTTTATGTTCGGTAGGGTTTGTGTTTGAAGGCATTGCGATTGTTCGCATTTATGGGCGAGTTTTTCTCGGTCCACATACAAAAAACTACCACGAAACGGCTTATCGTTCGTCATAATATGGTACGGACATCCTGTTCGTACTTGTTATTTCTGCTGTTTTTTAACTCGTTTTTAATACGGCATTAACACCTCTTTAATGCCGTAAAGGGACTTTTGCAGCAGTTAATTGCCTATTCTCCATTATTATTTTCCAAGTTAATAAACTGGACTTATGAAATCGAAAAGTAGCATTTTTGACAGTCTCCAATCGTATTGGGCCAAAGATTTACTGTCAGGTTTTTTGGTGTCTTTGATTGCTCTCCCTTTGTGTTTGGGAATCGCGGGTGCCAGTAA
>JACCEC010903476.1_pt1 | contig 104944 bp, 119 predicted proteins | sample 7450121 | NCBI WGS metagenome assembly JACCEC01 (sample SAMN15323455, study PRJNA562643) | freshwater metagenome | isolation source: river surface water | place: USA:Blue River Watershed | collected 2017-08-18
AGCACCTTAACTTGAGTTTCGCCGTTTTCGCAAGCAACGATAGTTACAAGTTGTTTTACGCTCAATCCATATAGTTCTTGAAGCATACATGCATATGCAGTTTCTTGAACAAAGTAGTCGTAAAGATATTTCTCACGCTTAGGTTCGGCAGCAGTCTTGAAATCAATAATAGATAACACACCGTCGAATTCAGCGATACAATCTACACGCCCAGCAAGTTCAAGGTGTCTTGAATAGAGCGCCGCTTCCTGTAAGTATATGTTATTTATGCGGTTCAAAACATCCTTAGAATGCTGGAACATCAGAACAGGAAGCGGGAACTTTTGATATTTTTTTAGATCCAGATTATTGTTGAAGTAATCTTCTACAATAGAATGATATTTGGTTCCTCTATTAGTAGAGCGAGAAGAAATATTGTTAGCTTTCTCCTCGCCCACACGCTGGCGCCATCTAGCAATACCAGCCATCTTTTCTCGGTTGTTACTAATCACGGTGGTGACTGACGGGAACTTGTCTCCATCTGGTGTTAGATAAACACGCTTACCATCCACCATCTCAGCAGACATTTCAACTGGTGTCAGAGCACCAACATGATTAAACAATTTCATAGGCCAAGATTGATTTTGTTGATAATGTAAGACTTGACAAGACCAGAGCGCACAATATCATCAATACCAAATTCAATTAGAGAGAACTCAGGCATCGCTTGAAGGATACGCTGGAAGTCTAGGATACCAGAACGCTCGTTGATCTTTACAAGATCAGTTTGAGCTGCATCACCACAGAATACAATTTTAGTATCCTGTCCGACACGAGTAATGATACTATCAAGTTCGTGGAAATTCAAGTTCTGACACTCATCAATAATAACGATAGAGTTATCAAGAGTGGTGCCTCGAATGAAACTTGTACTCCAGAAAGAGACGGTCTCCTGTCCCTTCAGGTTATCATACAGCATATCGTATGAATTGTCATCGGGCATCTCGAACATAGATTGTACCATGTTCTTGTATGGGATTTGATAGAGAGAAGATTTATCTTCATGGTCTCCAGGAAGGAAACCAATCTCTCGTGTGGCAACAAGAGAGCGAACAATATAAACCTTCTCATAAGGAGTGTATTCATTCAACACATCCTTGAGTGCCTTATAGAGAGCAACGAATGTTTTACCAGTTCCTGCTACACCATAGGCATAGATCATTTGCCCTTTGTCCCACTCATCAAAAAAGAGTTGTTGATTGTGAGTGAGAGGTTCAACGTTAATCATGTAAGCTTCGTCAATAGGCTTGCGACGCTTACGTTGCTTAGCACTCATGCCTTGTCCAGGTGCTTTGTGTTGAGTCTTCTTTCTTACTGGCATATCAGTTATATTTTTGAGTGATACTATCGTTTGTTGGTGCCTTGGGGGCAATTTTGTTCTTCATGATGTCATAGAACCCAGGATGGGTTCTTGACAGTTTAGAATATACGTCCCCGATCTCACCAGATGAAGGACAAGTAGATGGATCGCTCCAATCTCTTGTCCAGTCTGGGTTGTCGATCTTCCACTGGTCCCAGTCATGGACACTAACCACGACTTCTTTTTGTTCGCCAGTTTTAGTATTGATAACAGGATAAGTAGCCATTACTTCCACCCCAACGCTTCAGCACAAATAGGAAATTGCCCAGCAAAGATGCACTGACATTCTTTAGCGATGTCCATGTGCTCTTTTTGAGTACCGTTTGCCGTTCTCAGTTCTATATAGTGGATCCATGAACGAACAGAGCCAGTCATGTAGATTTTTGTTGGAGTTGCTAATGGTAGGACGAATCTCGCGCATTCCTTAGCAACGCCCTGGCGAAGGAGTTCATTATAGAGATCCATCGCTGAAATAAAGTGGCGATTAATACACGCTTGGAGATCTTTTTTTGTTTCGGGAGAGATATCATCAATAGAATTTTGTCGGTTTTTATGATCTTGACTGCGGAGATCTGGAACAGGGATACCACTCTCCAACCAGTTTACATCAGCATAACGCTGTGAAAATTCTTGATATGTAAACGAACGATGGCGCAAAATTTGAGCTGCGATACCACGATTCGTTTCAATCTCAAGAGTCATGTGTGCTTGCTCAAACACAGACCAGTGGTTATGCGTGATGCAATACTTTAGAAGTCCTGCTACGTTAGGATTCTCCTGATTCTGTGGGTTGCTCACTCTCGCTACGTACCCCATCGTCTTCTCCGCTTCGGGAGTTACTGATACTAGTCGTACTGGTCCATGTTGCTGCTTCATTCTTGAATCCTTTACTCATAAAATCACGTTTACGCTTGAGATCCTCTTTTGCTAAGCGTAGTGCTCGCTTCATGTAAATGATCTCTTCATTAGTATACAGCATCGGGTTCTTTTCCGCAAGCTTAATCGCTTTTTTTGCTGCTTTGATAGTGTCTTTAATTCTCATCAATAAACCTCTTTATACTTGTTGAATTCTTCTAAGATTTGTTTGTCAACTGTGTGCAGAGATGCCAAGTCAAATTGATATCCTTTACTAATAATATAATCACAGAATTCATAGACTTCTTTTGTTAGTGGTATTTTCATACGAACAAAACCACTCAAGATGAACGCTCTCTTCTGAAAGTTTTCGTCTTTTTTATATCTAATCGGGGTAGCCATCGTCATCACTTTCGTTTGAATAAGTATTTCCAGATCTATGCTCTACCTTGTAGGCAGTCACGTCTGAGTACACTTCAGATTCTAATGATTCCACCAGGAGTTTCAAGTTTTTGACGATAAGTTTTAGTCTTTCTTTATCCATGGTAGCACAGCGTACACTACTAATTATAGCACAAAAAAAGGGAGGTTTTTCAACCTCCCTAAAATCACATTCTCATAGCCATCGCAAGTTGTGCTTGCTTCAGTTTATTTTGTTTTTGAATTTGAATACGAATCACATTTAACCAATTCATTTTGCTACCTCCTGATTTTTGCAGGGACGATAGGCAACACCACGATAGGTATTAGATGGATGAGCTGGTGCATGAGTTTCACAATACCATTTCTGATATTCTTGCTTGGGGATGTCAGTATTATACTTGCATCCACGGTAAGTTGCGATTGACATTAGGGTTCTCCTTAATTTTGAGGCTAAAGAGCGTTCCTTCAGTCGTTTGCGTTCGCTATTTGCGAATAGCGAATGAACGATCCGTTCCGCGACTTACTTCCGTCGCCTTAGGCGATGAACGTATATCTAATTATAACACAGATTTTGTAAAATAAGATACCGTTTTACGTATTTTAATTTTCCGAAAGATAAAATGATTCCCCCCTTGCACGACACACTCTTCTAACTCTTACGTTGTACTTTGCTTCTGGCTCTTCTGTAAGTAACTGTTTTGCAAAGTCAAATGCCGACTGATACTTTGAAAATTTGAATACTTGATCATAAGTTTTCGCAGAAACAAGAACGCCATCGCTACGTTGTAGTTTCATAGTATGCCAAGATGTTGGATCTGATGTTTTACAATAATGAATACACCAGTTACCATTTGAATCTGAAATCATTTCTTTTTCTTTGTTGGTTGTTGACTTCCCCATAGTTTGGGATTGACACGACCTTCAGTTTGTTTGAAACTGATAAGACCTTCTCTATATCTATCCCAATAATAATCAAAGATATCTACTTTTTTATTGCAGATTACTATATCATAACAGATATCATCATCTTCGTACTCAACAATATAAGCAGTATATGGCAGAGACTTGTCATCTGCCAGAGAAGGATCGCAATTTTGATGAAGAATTTTTACGCTCAACTGCGACCTCCCCACTTGATCTGAGGATATGCCTCCTCCACACACTGCTTGGTGATCTTCCAACGCTTGCCAAGCTTCTTGTCTTTCATTAAACATAGAACTTCCGCTTCACCGCTATGAAGACCCTCAAGAAGTTGAATGAAGAGGGTTTCACGACGGTTCTGAGAAATGTTTGCACCGCCTCTGAAGAACAGATAAAGCTTGCGGTACTCATGAATGAGTTTAGTATGCTCTGTGTCCTCTGGGGCGGCGTTGGATGTGTAAGGAACATCACCTTCTGGAAGCATCGAGACTACACTTTCATCGAAGTTAGCAATCAGAATTTGTCTGAGTGCTGGAGTGTTATACTCCTGTAAAAGTTTGATCTTTTCTGCTTTAGTTTTTGCGTTGCTTACTTTTTGTAGCACTTCATGGATTAATAATTGCATAACCTAATTTGTATCATATGTGTATTTAGTCCTCGTAATCTTCGTCGTAATCTTCATCGACAAAGCGTACTGATAGGAGTTCTTCGTTGATCCACTGACCATCTCCATCAAGCATTTCTGGATGTACGTTTTCTGCTTCCAGTTTGCCGTACATAAACTCATGTAGCTTTTCGTTTGCTGTCCATCCAGCAATCACTCCAACACACAGAAAGATAAATGAAACTGTTGCTGAAAAGTAAACGATTGTTGCTTGCGCCATTTGTTCAACTCCGAACTAGTCTTTTTCCTTGCCCCACCTAATTTCTAAGTTGAAGTAGACTTTTCTTCTTAGGAGGGTGAATACCTTATTAATGAGCACACCATGCTCTGGTTTTGGTTCTTCCTTCGGTTTAGCCCCCCTAAGCATGAGCTCCACACCTCTATTTATTTTGAGTTCAGACATTTTTCTTGGATGATACTAATCCTTTTTCTAAAAATAGTTTTGCTGTCTCTACTAATCCCCCAACATGTTCTCCGTCTATAATAACATATGGATACCCAGTACAATCAGGAAATTTATTTAAGAATTCTTCTCGTGTCAGATCTGTTCCAACAGAAACCATAGTGTATTCTACATTTGCGCGAGAAAATAATTCTTTTAGTTTCTCGCAGTAGAAACACCCTTCGGTAGTAAAAGCAGTTATTTGCATAAAAAAAGAGGGTCTTTCGACCCCCAGTATATCAGATTGTATCTAACTTGTCAACCGATTGCAGGTGCAGTAAGAGCAACAGGAGTGCTATCAGCAGCAGCAAGATCGAGGGGGAAGTTGTGAGCGTTGCGCTCGTGCATCACTTCAAAACCGAGGTTAGCACGGTTGAGAATGTCTGCCCAAGTGTTAATCACACGACCGTTGTTGTCAAGCAGCGACTGGTTGAAGTTGAAACCGTTGAGGTTGAACGCCATGGTGCTAACACCAAGAGCAGCAAACCAGATACCAACTACAGGCCAAGCAGCAAGGAAGAAGTGAAGACTACGGGAGTTATTGAAGGAAGCATATTGAAAAATAAGGCGACCGAAATAACCATGAGCAGCTACGATATTGTAGGTCTCTTCTTCTTGACCGAACTTGTAACCGTAGTTCTGGGATTCTACTTCTGTGGTCTCACGAACGAGTGAAGACGTAACCAGACTTCCGTGCATAGCACTAAAGAGACTGCCACCAAATACCCCAGCCACGCCAAGCATATGGAACGGATGCATAAGGATATTGTGTTCTGCTTGGAAGACGAGCATGTAGTTAAACGTGCCCGAGATTCCGAGAGGCATACCATCAGAGAAGGAACCTTGACCGAAGGGATACACAAGGAACACAGCAGTTGCAGCAGCAACGGGAGCAGAATAAGCAACGCAAATCCAAGGACGCATACCCAAACGATAGGAGAGTTCCCATTCACGACCCATGTAAGAGAAGACACCGATGAGGAAGTGGAATACCACTAGTTGATAGGGACCACCATTATATAGCCATTCATCGAGTGAAGCAGCTTCCCAAATGGGATAGAAGTGGAGACCGATGGCGTTGCTAGAAGGAACAACAGCACCAGAGATGATGTTGTTTCCATACATTAGAGAACCAGCAACAGGTTCACGGATGCCGTCAATATCGACGGGAGGTGCAGCAATAAAAGCAACGATGAAACAGATAGTAGCAGCGAGAAGAGTTGGAATCATTAGGGTTCCAAACCAACCAACATAAAGACGATTGTTGGTAGAAGTCACCCACTCGCAGAACTGTTCCCAAGTGTTGCTTCCACGCTGTTGAGCGATGGATGCAGTCATAGTTATTAAGACAGTAAGGTTTACATGTAAGAAAACAAACGTAACGAAATGTGAGGATCTCGTAACATTTGTTTACCTATTTATTATAACCCGTGCCCCTTTCGGTTGTCAAGGGGCAAAGTCGGGTATAAATACTCAATTGCGCCAGTTCAGTAACTGGCCTCGTTGTACTCCACCTGACACGGCTGGATCTCGTGGATACTCATGTCAACAGACTTGTCAACCAGTCTCTGCTCCAATTCGTCAACCGACAGACTGTGTGCTACTACTTCTGTTGAACTAGAATTTTTTTTATAAACGTGAAAAACTTGATCGTTCATCATATACCTCTATGATAAAAACAAAAAAGGGACCATCCTGTTATTTGGCAGGGGTCCCTCTGGCTTGCGCCGACGATATTCAATTGTTATTTATCAAAGAACACCAGGGATAATTTGACCCGTGGTGAGATAAGTTCCAACAGCAATTACGAAACCTAGCATAGCAAGACGTGCGTTGAGGATTTCTGCCTCTGGGGTAAAACCGAATTTCATTTTTGTTCTCCTTGATATAAATGTTTTTGTTTTAGTTCGGGGTTGGGATTACAAACCACCTTTTCTTTTAGAGGTTTGATTACGATAAACTTGTCACTCTTGAGGGTGCCAGCGATCTTAACTTCCAGATCTTGTCCGTTAGTCCAAGCACCACTCTCTACCAATTCTTGAAGGGCAATACTGAGTTGCCCTAACATATCACCAGTACTCACAAGTTCTCCTCTTGCTCGGTCAAAATGACACAATCGCTAGTGGGATATGCTACACAAGTTAGCACCCAACCATCTTCAAGTTGATCATCATCCAAGAACGATTGCTCCTCATTATCTACTGTACCAGAGATAATCTTACCAGCACAGGCAGAGCACGCACCAGCACGGCATGAAGAGGGGAGGTCGATGCCTGCCTCTTCAGCAGCCTCAAGAATATACATGTCATCGGGGCACTCGAAAGTGGTTTCGGTGCCATCAGGGGATTGCAGGGTAATGTTGAAAGTGGTCATTAGTAAGTCTCAGCGAGCTTCTCTACAGCATAGCACAGGGTCACCAAAAAGGCAACCGATGTCAGGGTCCAAACAAATTCAGTCATCAGAAGACCCCGAAGAATAGATTACCTGTGAGAGAATAAGAAATAGCCCCAGCAATAATACCGACCATAGCCCAGCGTCCATTATACATCTCCGTAGATTGCATAGGAGTCAAAAGACCCTTACGATTGTATTCTTGGTAGACCATGGTTGGCTCCTTTGCCCACATGTTCTGTTGTCCATGCTCATTTGTTGTTACAGTCATTTAGTTTTGTAACGAATTACGACACTAGTATATAGGATTTCAAATCGTATGTCAAGAAATAAAAATGAGCATACGATCACAATAAAAAATCTTTGAGTTGGGGAAATAGATTTTCTATTTTCTCAACTCTTTTTTGTATGTCTGGATCATACAAAGCCATCTTAGTTTGAATTAATCCATATGAAGGAAATGTATATTCTATATGTTCTGTTTGACTGAACGTATCAATAACAGTATCATCTTTTCCGTTCAATCGAGTTTTCTTTACATCAATATCACAGAAAGAAAAGTCAGTTACTTCTGGCAAATTAAAATGATTACATACTCGTTTCAAAGTTTCTTTCTTATCTTGTAGAAAATCATTCGTAGTTACCCATAAAACATTTGAACTATCCAGCATACGAAATACGCTACACAACCAAACGTATGTTACTTTGTCAAGTTCATCTTCTGGTTTCCAATTGATTGATGGATGATTGTGATTGTTCAAAATATAATCTGTTTTTTGTAATCGTTGCTTGACCCACATAGGATTAACAGATTTAATTTTACACAGATGCTGTGCTAAAGGTCTGTATAGAAATACTTTATTGCCTGGAAAGTTTGTTTCAAAACAAGTAGTCATACTTGGAAACTTAACAACAGACCCATAGAAATTTTCCATATTTTTGTATGGATCTGTTCCAAGCAATAAAGATTTTGCCCAGGATGGTTCGGCATAGGATTTACATACTGTAGACAATAATGAGGTTATTAATGTAGAACCACACCTTGCCACATGATAGATTTGATGTATTTGTTCAGACATAATTATCGCTATTTTTTACACTCATAAACTGAGATATACAATATCTCCCATCACCATTCCAATAAGCACTATCATCTATCGATACTTTCTTTACTCCATGCTCTACATATCCTGGTAATAAAATAAAAGTATTATGTGAGCATTCCACTTGATAATTGTATTGTGGAAAATATAATTCTCCCCCACTAAATTTTTTTGGTATTGCGTGAAAATACGAGAAGGTTAAAAACTCATGTCCAATATCTGTGTGTGGTTTATATCCTTCGTTATTGTGATAATATCTAACTTTTGTAATGATGGTATCGACATATCTAAGACGTAGTAAATGAGGCCATTTATTTACTATTGTAGATATTAAAGGAGCGTCAAATGTTTTCTTTGTGACTTGTAGAATATTTGATAACTCTGGTATAGTATATGCTTTTTCTAAATGTAATGCTCTACTTTCAGTAAGTCCATTCATACTAGCATGATGAACTCCTGGTTTATATAATTTGTTTGGATAGGATAAAAATTTAATTTCTTCTTCAATTAATTTTAATTCTTTTTCGTCGTAAAAATTTTCTATTAATACATGAGGAAATGGATTGTCAAGTAATTCTATATTCATTCGTCTCCAATAAGAATAACAAACTCATCAATTATTTCGTCATAATACATTCCAATACCAGCATACCTTCCTCTAATGTTTCCATTATATGAAGTTTGCTTCCAGTTAGTATTTTCTCCCTGTAGCATTTTACAGAATTGAACACCAATCTCTTCCGATTCTTCTCCATTTTCATCAATAATATCATCATTAGATACTACAATAACTTCAATTACTTTATTGTTTTCGTCTAGTTTAGCAAAGTGTGCCATGATTATAAAACAGTAAATGTATTAGAACCTGTGAAGGTATGTATAACGTAAGCAGTTCCGCTAATTGTTTGGTATGTAATTGTTCCTCCAGTTGCTTTAGCAACAGTTCCAGGATAACGAATTACAACTACACCAGAACCACCAGTAGCTCCTGTAGCACCAGCAATATCATTTTGACCACGAGCACCACCGCCACTATTTGCTGGGGCATTTGATATCGTAGTATTATTTGGATCTCCATTATTTCCTGTTGTAGATGAACCGTTGCCACCGCCACCCCATCCAACATAAGTATTAGAAGTTGTAGAAAATAATATTAAATTATATCCAGCGCCACCATTACCGCCAGTACCAGAACCAGCGTTGCTTCCTCCCCCAGTAAATCCACCACCGCCGCCTGCTGCCGCAGTAGATGTTCCAAGCGTACCACTAAAACCAGTACCACCATTATTACCTTGTCCAACAATTCCTGTTCCTGCTGTATTTCTTGCTGCGGGCCACGTTACAGTAGGTGAACCTGAACCACCTCCACCAGAGCCTCCATTTTTGTCTGTTGAAGAACTACCACCCGATCCACCACCCGATGATGTGAGAACAGCAGCTCCACCAGAAGTTAAAGCATAATATGTATCACTTCCTTTTCCAGTTGAGTCATCAGCAGCGGCACCACCCGCTCCAACAGTAAGATATAAAGAACTTCCATTTGCTGTGGTTCCACTTGTGGTCCTTACACCACCTCCACCGCCACCACCAGAACGAACTGGATCGTAAGAATTATCATCTCCCGCAAATCCCCAAGTATATCTATCAGGAGCATACGTTCCACCACCGCCACCAACTAATAGCATTTCCCAATCCAAAGGAACTGCTAAAGGAACAGTACGTTTTCCGATACCAAATGCTTTTGAACTACCGATACCAAATGCTGTTGGACTCATATTACACCTCAACTAAAGTTTGTATTACCTGAACCAAATACGTTGATGGTTCCTGCACTATCTTTAACAATAGTAAATGTAATGATATCAAAGTTATTTGTTGCCGTTGGAGCAGAACCACCAGACCATTTGACTCCACCAGAAACAGAGGAACCATTAACACTACAAGCATCACCATAAGTTTGTGCTGTATCCCCATCAATAATTAGAGTTACTGTTGTTGCTTTGCTGTTTGCTGTTGGAACGTTAGTAAATGCCCAAGTAGTTACAGAAGCATTAAGATCTCCAAGAACTACAGTTCCCGCTGATGTATCTACTGTGAGTGTTCCAGATGAAGGAGCAAGTGTAGTATTGAAAGCATTTACTACTGTTTCTGTAATCTGATTTAAATTAGTTGTTCCACTTACAGTTAAACTAGTTAGAGTTCCAACAGAAGTCAAACTGGAACTTGTAACAGCAGCACCCAAACTGAATGAACCAGTTGAAGGACCAATCTGAGAACCGCTGGCAATCAATACGTTACCTATACGATATTGCTTACCAGATGCTAAGTCGAAATGTTCTGTTGATGTCCACGCATCAGTTGCATCTGTCCAGGTAATAGATTTATTGGTTGTTCCGAGCAAACGAATACCACCACCATCAGCTGATGTATCAGAAGGACCAACAACATTAAATGTTGCCTGACCACTACTGCCATTTACATTATTATCGAGAGTAATTGTCTCAGCAACACTATCAATAGATAGAATTTTTGTCCCAACAGCAACATTAATACCACTAGTTGAAATGCTAACTACCATTCCAGGAATGACATTAGCAAAAGAAGATACATTAGAAATGGTAGGTGAACCATTAGTTACATTAGCAGTAAATGTAGTATTTTCTACATTACCAAGATCAATCAGTTTGTCATCAACAGTTAATGTACTCGTATTTAATGTTGTAGTAATTCCATTTACTAATAGGTTACCAGTTAAGGTTAGATTACCACCAATACCAACATCATTTAAGAATTGAACGTTAAATCCACTGTCTCCGCGAATCCAAGTGCCAGTTCCAGAACCAATCACAAGTTGCCTATCTCCACCAGGAGTAGGTGGTCTGTATGTTGCGTTAGTATCATTCTCGTCATCTGCTGCACCAATCAATACGTTACCGCTTCCAGTTGCACCAGCACCAGCATAGTGACCGATACAAACGTTGTAACCACCACCACTATTACCATATAAAGTATTTGCACCAACCGCAACATTCTTGCTTCCAGTAAGATCGCTGTATTGCGAATCTCTACCAACTGCAATATTATAAGTAGCAGTTCCAGCAGATCTCAGAGCATTATTACCAATTGCTACGTTACCAGCACCAGAATTGAGTGTTAATCCAGCCTCATAACCAAGTGCTGTATTCTGTGTTCCTGAGGTAATTGAATATAAAGCATTTTCTCCAACACGAGTGTTAGTTGCTAATTGGTTCCCACCTCTACCAACATCAACACCAAGAATACGAATGTCTGAGTTTACAAATGTTGCTGTTGAGTTGACTGTTAGTAAATCACCAACAGCGTCTCCTAGGATTACCGATCCATCACACTGCAGTTTCATGGATCCGAAAATCCTTACCGTATTTGCTGGTGTGTTTGGTGTTGCGGGTCTTCCAGCACCGATATGTAGAGTAGTAGCAGCACCAGCGAAGTTAATTAGAGTTGCTGTGCTATCGATAAGATCGAATGATGCGCTGTTTGTAGTTAAACTTGTCTGAACCTGTGGGCTCAGGTTGAACATCAGACGACCACCAGTTCCAGTTTCATCTGAAATCTTACCAGCAAGTTGGTTTGATGTCGTTGATGCTAGAGCGTCAATTCTATTGTTCGAATAAATTACAGTTCCGCCAGCACCAAATGAAACTGTTGAATTATCTGTTCCCTGGAATGTTAATGTGTTGTTGCAAGTAAAAGTTTTGTTGTTAGCAATTGTAAGAGTTCCACTTACAACCTGAGAAATTGAGAGACCATTAACACTTGTAGCAGTGGCAACTCCAATATTTGGTGTAGTTAATGTTGGTGATGTTAATGTTTTATTAGTTAGAGTTTGAGTTTCTCCTTCAGTTACCAATCTCTGAGAAACAGAACCATCATATGTTCTCCAATATCCACCATTTTCTGTCCACAAGAGAGAACTATATGAAGTTACAAGTCCAAGAGAGTTAGTAGTTCTATTAACTTGAATACCACCATCAGCACCAGTAATGCTAACGCCTCTACGCATCTCAATAACATTATCTTCAATCACCAACGTCTGTGACTGAACTGTTGTGGTAGCACCAGTAACGATTAAGTCTCCACCAATAGTTACAGTTGAACCATCATCATTAATAATACTATTCGTAATCTGATTATTTCCACTATCCCACTTAAGAACTTTCTGGTTTGTGAAGTTAGCAACGTTCTTAATAGAAAATTCTGTTCCACCAGGAGCACCAGTTGCAGCAGCTCCAGATATTGTTAAACCTCCACCTGATAGTGGAGTGAATGTCGTATTAGTATCAACAGAACTAATGGTAATTTCTGGAGCACCTGTTGTCGCGTTAGTTCCCTGAGAAATAGTTGTTGCACCACCCTGAACAAGGGTAATGTTTCCTGCAGTATATGTTCCCGAAGATGTTCCACGCAGAAATGTTTCTGTGTTAGTGAAGGAAGAGGCAACAGTAATTGTGCTTCCAGATTGTGTTAATGTTACATTAGCCCCTGGAGCAAAACTAATATCACCAGAAGTGAATGATCCACCACCAGCACCAGTTGCTCTAACTCTCGTAATGGTATCAAGAGAGTTGAATGTGAAGGTATTTCCAGACTGAGCAATAGTTAAGTTTGTGCTTCCCGATGCAAGGGTTACATCTCCACTTACATATGAACCACTTCCACTAACGTTTTCTCTTACTCTCGTTACAGTGTTTGTATCTTGTCCAACAATTGTAATCTCTTGACCAGATTGTGTAATACTCGTAAATGCACCAGCTTTGAGAATTACATTACCAGTAACCAGCGTTCCTCCTTCTGCCGATACTCTGGTAATTGTATCCCTATCTTCTGCCGATGCTGATAAAGTAATTTGATCTCCAGATCTACCGATGTATAAGTTTGCTACTTTATGGTTTGCTGGTAATACACCACTATACGCAGCAACGGCAAGAGTAACATCATCATCTACACCAGCACCAAAATTTCCACCAGATGTCAAACGAATAATCTTTGCGTTTGTCGCTCCATCAGCAGCAGAAATACTGTAAGTAGTATTATCATTTGGTGTAGTTACACTTCCACCCAGAGCAATTGCCGTTCCATTAATAGTAATTGAATTATTTACTAGAGCTGCATTTGGAATACTAGTGAATGTATTTGTTGTTCCAGATAAGAAACTAGATTCAATAGTTTTATTGGTGATTGTCTGAGTTGCTGTCAGATAAACATCTCCTGGATTATCCCACAATACAGTCGAACCATCTGTTTTAAGATACTGTCCAGAAGAACCAGTCGATCCATTAACTGAAATTCCATTTCCAGTTAAATCTAGATTATCGCCAGATACAAGTTCTTCAATCTTTTTTGAAACAGCATTAACAATTAATGGAAAACGATCAGCCATTTAACTTACCAAGGATGGATACTAGTGCTCTTGGTTTATTTATGCCGCATAAAAATAACGGGAATAAGCGGGTGATCGGACTCGAACCGACGACATCTAACTTGGAAGGATAGCGTTCTACCACTGAACTACACCCGCGAGAAAGGGGGTTGTCAATCCCCCGTTGCTAGGCTCGCCACCTGTTTTATTATTTCAGTTGCTAAACAGGAAAACAACCACACGGAAGGGGATTTACCACCAATACATTTTTGACTGGAACGTATAAACCAGGCGGGAGAGAGTCCCATCCGCACCACCAATTCTTTAGAGAAATTGGAAACTCCAGGGGTCATAAGACCATCCCGACCAGGGCGCTTTTTACGCCATCCCGAGGCGCGGGTCAATTGACTCCACCAGGATAAGTTTTTAGTCTTTCCAGGACTAAGATATTTAGTCCCACTTTCGATAGGCACCTACCTCAGGATCGGGATCTAACCACTTGGTATATTCAGGATCTTCCAAGCATACATCAAGTTGCATTTGGTTGTCAAGCAAATACATATCAGTATAACGTTTGGTCCACTCGTTGAACTTTTGGATGCGATAGTCAGGTTTGCCGTTGATCTCTAAAGTACCACACTGGACATAACGATATGGAGAGCGTTCAAGGATGACGGTTGGTTTGATCATGGAGCATCGTTGTGTTCTGTCATCATATTATACCATGCATCCTCGCTCGCGTCACTCACTAAAGGTGACAGTTCACCAGCTGGCACAGCGACAACTGCCTTACCGTCTGGTTGTCTGATCAAAAACTTTTCCCCACCCTCAATACGATCCATATAAGTATCGAGATTTTTTTCAAAGTCAGCAACAGTTACTTCAATCATGGCACACAACAGATTTGTTTTTCTTGCATATAACGGATAGATTCTTGGCAACCACCTAAGTGCAAATCACCAAGAACGATTTGAGGAAAAGTGGCACCTTCGCCAAATTCAGCATAGAATTCTTCTCGTGTGAAGTCTCTATCCAGTTCATAAACTACATGCTGTAATTCTTCATGTTCCACAACTGCGATGAACTTTTCACAGAATGGACATCCTGGTTTTGAGTAAACGGTAAATGCCATAATTGGATTGAAAATAATATATATTTCACAATCGGGGTGATAGGATTCGAACCTACGACCTCCCGCTCCCAAAGCGGATGCGCTACCAAACTGCGCTACACCCCGATTAAATGCTCCACATACGGAGCAGGTTGTTATGAGACTTACAAATCAAATCAAACTCTTCAGTCTTTCCCTGATTTGCTAACAGAGACATCTTAGCAGAATTCAAATCAAAAAGCAACTCCCTTTGGTAGGGATCTTTAACTCTACTTTCAACCCAACCGCAACAAACAAGACGAGTTCCAGAAGTAACTTCAGTAACTTCATGTAATGTAGAGGAAGGATATAGAATGGCGTCACCAGATTTTAACTTAATGCCATCAAATTCTTCAGATACTAGATACCCACCTTCATATTCACTTGGATCATTTAGAAATATAGTGAATGAAAGATCAGTTCTTCGTCCACTAATAAAAGCATTATCAACATGATCACCATACTTTCCACCTTCAGATGTTTTGCTGAAGATAAAAGAATGAATTTTTTTAGGAACAGAAAATGAATTGAATAGCAAATTCTTACCAAGAACATGTCCCACAAGTCCAACAAGTTTTTCGTATGCTGGACAAAATTGATTAAGTTGTTTATTCACTTTTACTTGTGAAGCAGCAATACCAGCTGTAGTAGTGCCATCTTCCCACCACTTAGGATCTTCCTCATCAAGAATTCTGATTGCTTTGTCAAGATCAGTTTGACTAAGAAGATCCTCAATCGTCAGGTACATAATATCAGAGTTTCAGAGTAGCGTCACCTTTGTAGCATACGTGGCGGGGAGCAGGAATACCTTTGAATTCCACTTTACCTTCACCAAGTTTTTTAACAATCTCTTCTACTTTAAAGCAGGTGAGATATGGAGCAAGTTCTCCATCAACGGCAGTTGCTGTTCCAGCAGTAACAGCCTCAGCAGTAGATTTTGCTTGAGGACCAGCAACAAGAGACTTGATTACAATAGGAGCGCCAAGGGCAATAGCAATAGCAGCACCAAAAAGAATAGCAATATTAGATTTAGACATTTAATTACCTCGCTTGTGGGAGCATCATCTTCACACCTTCACCAAGAAGACCTTCACCTTCATTAGTCAAAGCAGCATTTACAAGACCACCACCAATAGCAAGACTAGCAGCAGCGGCAATCAGAAGACGTTTTGAGGTCTTTGATTTTTTTGAAATTGTTTGTTCTGTCATGGTTCCAATTAGGAAGACTTATATTATATAGAAAAAAGAGGGGTATGTCAACCCCTCTATATGCTATATCTTGATTGTATCAAGAATATCGATAAGGTTTAGTTATCAGAAAGTGAACTTCGTTTGAATCACGCCACCAACGTTAGAGGAGTTACCCTGGAACGCTTGGTTGTTGCTAACATAGAAGATAGCAGGAGTGATGCTGATGTTGTCGCTCACACGATACTTGTAGAATACTTCCCACAGAGTAGCATCAGCAGAGATGGTTTGGGAGTTGCCAGGTTGACCAGCAGCAACACCAAAGTTATTGCCCTTAGCAAACACATCGCTCCACTGAAGACCCGCCATCCAGGTTTGAGCATTAGTAGCACCAGCTGGAGTAGCAGGACCGCTGATGTCGCTCCAACCATAAGCACCGCTCACAGAAGGAATCCAACCGCTTTGCTGAGGTTGCCAGTACGCATTCAGGGCATAGTTGTTGGAGGTTTGACCAGCAACGAGAGAAGCAGCAGCACCGTTCACAGCGTTGAAGGTACGCATACGAGAACCTTCGGTGCCATAACGATAACTGAAAGCAGCGCCCCACTGAGGTGCTCGCCAACCAAGTTGTGCCTGAACGTTCAGACCAGAGGTTTCGTCAAATACACCAGTGGTGCTATCGTCACCGTTTTGAGCAACATAGTTTACGCCAGCAATAATACCACCTTTCTTGCCAGGCTGAACATACTGTACACCGAAACCAGCACCTTCTGCCTTGTTGAACACGCCAGGAGCACCAGCAGTTCCAGTGAAGAAGTCAAGGATTTGTGAACTGTAAGCAGTAGGCTTCCAGAACATATCATGGTTCTCAACGATGGCACCAGCAGTCAGGGTAACACCATTAGCAAGAGCAGGGAACTGATAGTACAGACGATCAATCTTTACAAGATCAGTAGTGTTGGTTGCCTTGTCAAGCTTGAAAAGCGAAGACGAAGAACCGAAAGGTTGGGAGTTATAGTTACCAGCACGAAGACGAGTGCGAAGCAGGTCGTTGCCAGTAAACGAAGTGTCAAGGTTCAGGCGAAGGTCATAATTAAATGCCGTCTTACCTACGTTAGAAGCGGCAGTACCAGCGCCAGACTTGGTATAAGCATCATCCACACCGTTGATAGTAAAATAAGTTTCACCACGAAGCTTGGTGGTGGTGGAGAATTGAGTTGCTTCCAGTTGACCAACCTTTACTTCCAGACCGTCAACACGACCTTTCAGCACAGCAAGCTCTGCACCAAACTCATTTAGAAGCTTCTTGAGTTCATCGGTAACTTCAGTTACACGATCCAGGCAAGCATTAAGAAGTGCTGCTGCCTCGTAACGGGTCATAGCACGACCACCACGGAAGGTGCCGTTAGGATAACCAGCAACGCAACCATAACGCTCTACCAGTTGCGAAAGTGCTTGATATGCCCAATCGGTAGGCTGCACATCAGAAAATTGAGTGACGCTTGTAACCTGCTCTGTGGAGTATTGATTGACTGCTGCCATGTTAAGGTCTGCGGCATTCGCAGCAACAGGAGCAACCATACCCAGAGCAACAGGTGCAAGCATCAGTTGATTGAGTTTCATAAGGGTTTCTTAAGATTTGAACGACATGTCATCCCCATAATAGGGAACGGAGAGGGTGGGATTCGAACCCACGGAGGCTTTCACCTCGCTGGTTTTCAAGACCAGAGCCATCAACCACTCGACCACCTCTCCAGGTGTTCCCCGTATTATAGGGGGATGATCGTTATCTGTCAAGAGGATCGCATTTTGCGTCCCAAGAACGAACGAGAAGTCCAGTAAACAATTCCATTTTTTGAGGATGAACTGCTGCTGGATTTTGATTTATTAGTTTTTTTAGGGCAACTAATTCCTGCCATTCATCATCAGAGAGATGAATGTTCTGGGAATTGGTATTTGACATTAGCGGACCTCAAAATCAAGTTTACGAACTTTGCGCTTGCGCCGTTCTTCCTGGTATTTTAGGTCAGCATTTGATAACAAAGGTTGTTTCTTAATATTCTTTTCGGTATTTAGTAATACAACTTCAGATAGATCTAAAGCTGAAATCTTTTCTCCTGTAAGGGTTGTCATGTTTGGACAACCACAACACTTTGTTTTAGTTGGGTGAGCCTCTAGCTCTCTGCCACAGGTGCGGCATCTTACAGATAACATTTTTAATCATTTAACCTCTAGAAGTTAAGTGGGCGATACTGGAATCGAACCAGTGACAGCTTGCTTGTAAGGCAAGAGCTCTACCGCTGAGCTAATCGCCCATTTTGTATTGTTCCAACTTAATCCAATTGAGAAGTGCATAGACTTCAGAGGATGAGTGCTTTGGTGTTCCCAAATAATACTCAGTATTCTCGACTTCAGCAACATACTTTTCAAGTGCTGCTACCGCAATCTCTCTATCTTGCTTTGAAATTAAAGACATGATCCAATTGGTAAGTTGGAATGCTCCAGAGAAGATTTGAACTTCCACGCTTTTTAGGGCGGCGGATTCTAAGTCCGCTGTGTCTACCGTTCCACCACTGGAGCAAGGCGCTTCAGGTAGGATTCGAACCTACGGCTAACCGCTTAGAAGGCGGATACTCTGTCCCCTGAGTTACTGAAGCATGTGGTATATTGTATCACTCTTCGGGGCAGTCGTCAAGCCATGGAGCACATAACCTGATTTCTCCCCCGAGTGATCGACACTCATCAGTATAGCACACAGAGGTGTCTACTGGTTTTTCTGAGCGTCGTGGAGATGGCATCTTAACAGATCCGTCATCTCCTGTCAAGCGTTCATAATCTCGGATAGCTTTATCCACAGTTCGCTTGACATCTCTTTCCACTATCCCATTATCTTTTTGAAGTTCTGGTATAAGTGAAGAGTCTGGTTGATATGTTTGCAAATATTCGTAAACAATATCCCAGATGGTTTGTTCTTCTATCTTTAGACAAGAAGAGAGTGATGCTACTATAAAGGATAGAACTACAATAGTAGTAATAGATGCTTTTTTCTTACCAAAATGAAAATTAAATTTCATAAGAAAGGGGGGAGCATCACTCCCCCTTATTTAGCATGAATCAGACCCGTGAATAACAGACGTTGGCAACGCCTTGACTTGGGGAAGCAATAGAAGAGAATGCACCATAAGACAAGTCAAGGTCTCTATCGCCAACATAGGGACCGCGATCATTTACACGCACAATTACCGACCTACCATTTCGTTGATTTGTAACTCTCAATCTGGTTCCGAAAGGAAGCCATCTATGTGCAACTGATTTTCCATAAGCATTATAACGTTCACCATTTGCAGTTGTCTGCCCATGATAACCATCACCCACTCCATAATGTGATGCAAGTGTGCAACCACTTGCTGCCTTTGCCTGCAGGGGTGCTAGTCCTGTAATAGCAACAGCGAGAATCGAAAAAGATTTAAGAAGCATTAATTTGAATAGAACTCTACATCCCAATAGAAGGGGGGTACACCGCCCCTCTCGGGGGGCACCTTCCTGGGCTCTAAATGTCACTCACGTTGTCATGATATGATCCCCAACAGGTGAGGAAAGCATAATATAGCATTTATTTAGGATTCTGTCAAGACCCCCCTAAATATTACTGGTGGCGGGGCGCAGTACTGTATGCCAAGAGAGTGGAACACTCCTAAAAGGGAGCCATGGAATGCTCCCATTCACAACATTTTAAAAGCAATTGATAACCACACTCAAGAATACTTCAAGAGTGGGGACATTTGGCACGAGCAGAAAGCACAACAACTTAGAGAATACGTAGCAGAACTAAAGACCTGGATACATAAACAGGAAGGAAGATGAAACTCAGCCTAACAAAACTAATTTTTATAGTTTGCTTTGCAAGCATTATGTTTGTTGGTGTGAATTTTATTTCATGTAATTTCATGTTGCCAGGTTCTATGAACCGAGCAAATGCAAAAGGAGAACTAAAAAATCCCCCTCCTTTAGATTGCAAAGAATCTGAAAGAAGGGGGTATGAAACTTTATTGACTATCCTGACTACAGTTATTGCACTAAGAACAAAAGTAGAAGAAGACTAGGAAACCCAGAGTTTTCCTTCTGCTTTTCTTCTTCTTAACAATCCTGCTTCTACATTAGATCCAGGATTACGATACATTTCTAATGTTTTTGGAATGTATCCCCAATTTTTATCACGTAGATGGCGGGTAATAGTATTGAAATTGCTGTTACCATAGAAGCCAGCACCGAGATTGTAAGCAAAGGATAAAAGTACTCCACGTTGGTTGTCATTCATTTCACTCCAATAAGGTATCTTAGATAAAGTAGGAATAAACTCGTTTTTGATTTGACTGATAAGTAAATCATCAGCAACTTTCTGTGAAATCTTATCACCAAGTTTAAATGGTTTGCCGTTAAAGTCTCTGGTGCTACCCCATCCAATAGTAATAGGCAGACCACCAGTAAGAGGATCTGGATATGCAGAGAGATGGCATCCTTCGAACTCCTTGATTAACTCTACTCCCTTTACGGGCACATCGTATTTACTAGAAGGAGTAGAGCTTTCTACTTTTTTGCTTCGAAGATTCTACCCCATCCATCGTTGCCTTTGGGGCACCATCTACGGGACAGTTCTGAACGCTTGTACACAGCACCTCTGCCATTCGTTACAGACCCCGTATAACCGTCGTTGAGACTGCCGTAGGGATCATTAACAACATAATCACCAGAAGGTGTCTTACCAATCACAACTACCATGTGCCCGCCTGTGGGACTAGATAAAGTCCCGCGATGAAGAATACCAATAACAACAGGTCTGCCAGCGGCAAGTTCACGATCAAGGTCAGCAAAAGTAAGGGAATAGCTGAAACTTGACTTAATGCCATAAGACGCGAGCACACGGGTTTGTACCATGTGGTCTGTTGTGTCTCCGATTGAGAAGACTTTTTGAACATATGCATCATCCCCTTTCGGTCCTTTTAATGTGCCTGGTTTAAAATATTCTAAAACCATGGCACAGGCAGATGAGTTACAGGTGCGGTTTGCATCTCTGTAGTTATCTGTCTGTGGATAGAAAGGCACATCAAGAACTGACGATCTTGGTTTTTCTGGTTGACTTCTGAAGATTCTTACCCAGTTAGATCCATCCTCCATGAGAGGAGAGTCCCCGAGGTCAACTTCAAGTTGCTCTACAGCAGCAACATGCTTCGGATTATTCTCATCGTAGTGTTTGAAAAAGTTGTGTAAATCAATCCTTGCCATTTTTATCTCCGTGTAGTTGGATATAGTATTCAGCATCTACCACTACAAGTGGTTTCTTACCATTCTTTTTCATAACAACAATTGGTTCATAATCACCGCAGTTTGCAGCTGCTTGCTCATAGGCATCCCAGATATTTAGTTTTTCAACGTTCTTACATTCAATACTATACGGAAACTTCTGCCTAGCAGCACGAGCCATGATAAGGTCTTCACCACCAGCACCCATAGAGCGAGATTCAATATCTTCTGGATGAATATCTAATGCTTCAATCAGTTTATCTCTTACCCACTGTTGAAGGCGGCGACCCTTTGCTTTTGCAGATTGAACTTTCATAAAAAAAATACCCCCATCACTTGATGGAGGTATTTAGATCACATTAGTGGGTCGTCCCATGGGTCTGGATAGTATTCAATTTTTTCTTTAGTGCTCCTATAATCCACGCTTGAGATAGACTTTTCGGACCCTCCCGTAGAAGTTTCTCTAATTTTTCTATCTCTCGTTTTCTCATAGTTGAAAACCTGCGAAAGTATCTTTCTTAACATCTTGTTTAATGCTCCCAATTAAATAACTTTCAACCTCTGTCTCCTGAGGAGCAACTTGCATACCCTTAGAAGACAACCAGTGCTCTGTCCATGGCAAAGGATTGTTAGTAATGGGAGTATCAAAGATTGCTTTGAGACCGATAGACTTCAAGCGACGATTAGCAGTCCACTCAACATACTTAGCAAGAAGCTTATCGTTTAGACCGATGATAGAACCATCCTTGAACAGATACTCTGCCCAAAGTTTTTCTTCTTCGACGCAATCACGGAACATCTGATAGATATTCTCTTCTTCTTCCTTGGCAATTTGAACCATATCAGGATCATCACCCTCCCTCCATTTGTTGATAATGTTTTGGGTGATTGTCATGTGCTGGGATTCATCTCTTGCGATGAGTCCGATGATCTTTGCTGATCCTTCGAGAAGTTTAAGTTCACCAAAAGCGAAAGAGCAGGCAAACGATACGTAGAACCGAATTCCTTCGAGGATATATACGTTCGCAACTGCTCGATATAACTTTCTCTTGAGTTCATAGAGTGTCTCCTTTGCTGCTGGCGTTCCTTCTAATTCATGCTGCCACTGATTACCAGATCCCCAATCAGTTGCTGCTTGCAGAAACTCATCATAAGAACGAGTAACTGATTGTGCTCGTGAGAGGATCTTCTCGTCGTCTAGAATGGTGTCAAAGACTTCAGAGGGGTCAGCATACACATTCTTGATGATGTATGTGTAGGAGCGACTATGGACCATCTCCATGGTCTGCCAGATATTCATAGCTCCTTCGAGTTCAGGGAGGGAACAATACGGCATAAATGCCATACCAGGACCACGCCCCTGAACACTATCAAGAAGAATTTGGTACTTCAGATTAGAAGTAAAGATATGCTTTTGTGCATCATTTAGAGTTTGGTAGTCAGCACGATCCTTCTGGAGAGATACCTCCTCAGGACGCCAGAAGTATCCAAGCTGCTGTTGGGTGAGTTTATCAAACACAGGGTACTTGAACTTATCATACCTCTGGACCCCCAGCGGGGGTCCGAAGAACATCTTCTGTTTGGTATTATCAACCTTAGCGGTATTGAATACCGTCATACCTTCTACGCTACGCATGGGCTCGTTAGTTCTAAATTTTGCAACTGTCACAATCTTCTTCCTCCGTTTGGAAAATGTCGTCTAATAGGTCTTGGATTGATGCTTTCTTTTCTTCTGTTAGTTGTGGTTCGTCACTCTTGATATCATATGTGTTCTGATAATAAGAAGTCTTCCAACCATACTTATAAGTTTTCAGAAGGTCACCTGCCATGACAGAAACGGGCACTTCATTATCATCGTAGTTCTCTGGATTATAACTCCAATTGCCGCTGATTGCTTGGTCGAAGAACTTCTGCATAGCAGCAAGAACTTTGATGTATCCATCGTTGTCCTTCATGTCCCAAAGAAGCGTGTAATTATTCTTGAGCGTCGTATACTGCGGTACAATCTGCTTAAGAGGTCCTTTCTTTGACTTTTTAGTGGACATGTATCCCCTAGGTGGTTCAACTCCATTTGTGGCATTTGACACAACGGAGCTGCTTTCCGATGGCATCTGTGCGGACAACGTGCTGTGTCGTAGTCCGTGTGTTTGAATCTCGGAACGTAGAGAATCCCAATCATAGTTCAGTTCTGCCCCACAGAACTCATCGATGTCACGCTTGTAAGTGTCGATAGGGAGGATACCGTCTGCATACTTGGTGCGAGAGAAGTATTCACACGCACCTTTTTCCTTGGCGATTGCGTTACTGGATTTGAGTAGATAGTACTGGAAAGCTTCAGACAAGTCGTGGACGAGTTTCCATGCTCCTGGGTCATCGTAGTGTTCTCCATTCTTGGCAAGATAATGTGCTAGTCCGATATAACCAATTCCAAGAGAACGACGAGCAAGAGTAGAACGTTTTGCTGCTTCTACTGGATAATTTTGATAGTCAATAAGTTCCTCTAGACCACGGACTGCGAGATCACAGAGACTTTCGAGTTCATCAAGTTTATTCAGTTTTCCAACGTTGATAGCAGAGAGAATGCACAGAGCAATCTCGCCCTCTTTATCATCGATGTGATTGATTGGATCAGTTGGAAGAGTAATCTCTTGGCAGAGGTTACTCATATTTACCTTGTCTTTAAAAGAGGAGTGTGAGTTGCAGTGGTCGATGTTCATGATGTAAATACGACCAGTCTCTGCTCTCTCCTTTAGGAGGTCCAGAATGAGTTCTTGAGCTCCAATAGTTTTTCTTGGAACAGATGTATCTCGTTCATAACCCACATATAGATCGTCAAATCTATCAGTGCCAAAAGCATCATACAAACCAGGAACGTCGTGTGGAGAGAAGAGTGAGATTTCTCCGTTTGAGATGAAGCGTTCATAGAATAGTTTGCTGATCTGAATGGAATAGTCTAACTTACGAACTCGGTTGTCTTCGGTTCCTTTATTGTTCTTTAAGACAAGGATATCTTCTATTTCTTGGTGCCAGATTGGGAAGTGGACTGTTGCGCTTCCGCCTCGTATGCCATTTTGCGTACAGCAACGGACAGTTGCTTCAAACTTTTTGAGAAACGGTACAACGCCAGTGTGCTGGACTTCACCGCCTCTAATTTTACTGTTGATGCCACGGATGCGACCTGCGTTGATACCGATACCTGCGCGTTGCGACACATAGTAGCCAATAGCCATATCACTGCTAAAGATACTATCGAGGGTGTCATCAACATCAACAAGAACACAACTTGCAAATTGTCTGAGCGGCGTCCTAACTCCCGCCATAATTGGCGTAGGAATGTTGATCTTGTGCTTGCTGATTGCGTTGTAGTATCGTTTGACATACTCAAGACGGGTTTCCTGTGGATAATTCTGGAAGAGAGTAACCGCAATCATCATGTACATGTACTGCGGAGTTTCATATACTTGACCACTGCTTCGATCTTGCACGAGGTACTTATCAGCGACCTGACGTAGACCTGCATAAGTGAATAGCATGTCACGATCATGATCAATAAAACTATCAATCTTGTCCCACTCTTCCATAGAGTATTTACCCAAGATCTCTCCATCATATACTCCAAGTGAAACACAACCAACAGCATGGTCATGCACATTTGGATGACCATTCACCCAGTCAGATCCAAAGACTTGCTTGCGAAGTCCGAAGAGCAAAAGGCGGGCAGCGACGAATTGATAGTTGGGGGCATCCAGGCTGATCAGATCGCTCGCAGAACGCACCAGGATCTCCTGTATATCCTTTGTCTCGATCCCGTCGAAGAACTGGAGACCCGAGTTCATCTCCACCTGAGAGGCGCTCACACCGCTCCCCAGACCCTCGCAAGCTTCATCAACCATCTTGTGGATCTTATCAAGGTTGAGAGATTCTACAGAACCGTTACGCTTGCGAACTTTGATATTTTGTCCGTTTGTCATACTTTCTTCCAATCGTTTAATTTTAGGGTTGCTTCTAATCCACTATAGACATTACATTCTACCAGACGTTGAACGTCATGTCCAGCTAAGACCATATCGTTGATGTCTTTTTGTTGTATAGTTTTTGGCCAAATTACTACTTTATTTCCTTGTCGTATAGTCTTATCAATTCGTTCAACGATCTGTTTGTTTCTTGGTTCGTTGTCGTAGATGTATACAAACTGACAATCGAAATTGCGAAGTTCAACATCAGAACCGCACATGGCAATACTATTGGTTATGAACATCGAGTCAAACGGTCCTTCTGTAACATATACTGTTTTACTTTCATCTATACGATCCAGTCCGAAGATCTTGGGTTGTTCCTCATCCAGCATGATCGTGATGTATCTTAGTTTTGCCTTAGGAGCGAGCGATCTGCCTTGGTATCCGAAGAGGTTACCTTCTTTGTCTTTGAATGGAATAATGATACGGGGACTATCTTGGCGCAGAGTATCAAACATCTTCTTTTGTTTATTTGTCCACTCTTTAAATTTTGGACAATAGTAGAAGTAATCTAGATCTTTGATGCCTCTCTGCTCAAGATACTCTCTAGCTGGGTGAGAAATATTTAGGTCAGAGATCTTTTCGAGATCTACGTTATTTTCACGTTTGCTGAAAAACTTTGGTTCTTGAAAATTAAAGGTAGGGTTTGGGGTTGTGGTGCCTTTACCAGTCTTGCCATCCTTAAATTTTTCCATGACATATTGATCATGAAGGAAAGTGTCTTGGTCCTTCAAGAAGTTAGCCAGAGTTCTTCCCATGCCACAGTTATGGCATTTGAATACAAAGTTATTCTTTACCTTAAAAAGATATCCCCTCGCCTTATTGCGTCTCTTCTGACTGTCTCCACAATAAGGGCATCTGAAGTTATACAGATCTGCCTTCTTGCGAGCAAAGAGAACAAGGCGAGAGGATACAAGTTGGATGTACTTTACATCAATAAAAGAACTCACTGGGTACGTTCGACACTACTATCCATAGTAGCACCGTCGGTTCCCATCGTCAAGACCCTACCAAAGAATTCTGCTGATCCAATCATCATCACCAGAACCGTGGCCACTCCAGCAGCGATCCACCTGAATTTTGAAATATCACTTACTTTTGTTTCGAGCTTTTCGATTCTAGCAATAACTGCAGAATGTTCTCTAGTGTTTGCTTCGCGCATTTCATCTACCATTTTAATGATTAATTCGTCTGCACGAATACCTTGCTCGATCTTTTCCTCATGCTTGGTGAGGATGAGAGCAACCTGCTGATTGCCCTCGCTTATTTTTTCTACTGCCCTTTCAAGTTTGTCAAGCATCTCTTTAGAGAGATCTTCATATATCTGAAACTTTCCTTCTAGTACAGCTATATCCTTTCCAGACCCGAATGGCATCTTACCCCCCTCAATCAAACGTTGCGTACTGCAAAGTCCAGAGCTGCTTGATAAGAGGTTGCGTTCTTATTCAGCAAATACTGGAACTGTTGCTTATGCTCATCATCGAGTTGTGCATAACAAGCAGCGATGCGCTTTGCTGAGAAGTTGTCTAGGTTCTGAACCGATCCATCTTCAAATTGGATCTTAGCGAATGAACTTTCGCCACTTGGGTTCAATTCTGAAGTTGCCACGTCTAAAGCAACTTGGATTACATCTTGAGATTCCATCATAACATTACCTTCAAATTCAACTGAGTTTTTCATTTGGACTTTTTTTTGCTGCTCCGATGCCTTCTTTTTGAAGTCAGAGAGACGTGCTTTCATAAGAGTGTCCATCTCTTTAGTTTTGTTCATCAGTTTCTCTTTCGCTTCCTTGCGCTTGTTTTGAAGCTCCTTTTGGCGATTGAGTTTTTTGCCTTGCTGAATTTGCTTTTGTGCCCTCTCTGTGTCAGACACAATCGCCTCATCAATTTGTGTTTCTAAGTGTTCTTTCATTTTTCTTTTTTGAATACGATTGAAAAGGGCACGAGCGCCGCTAGTGCGACCATCAACTTTATCTTTATTACCCTTCTTATACTTACGATGTTGTCTTGGGTTTACCATTACAAAGGCAGGGGGTAGTGCTAGACCTTCTCCAGATCCAGCAACATTCATCATTTCATTCAAATTAGGTTTAGACTTTTCAGACATTCCTGGTCAACATCCTCGTTTAGTGAAGGTGGTAATCTATTTAGAAACAACATAAACGCCTTGATTTGAGACCAATACGTTGCTTCAATTTTATAAAACAGGAGTGGGGTTCCTGCATCACCAAACACATTATACAGTACAATCACATGATTTAGAATGAGATGGGTTTTCAATTCACCCGTCGTCTCATATCTTTTTAGTAATCTTTTGATGTATTTGAATCTTTTTAGATCCTCTTCAAAATCACTATAAGTTACGGACGACGGGTTATTGTAATTTTGTATGGCAAAGAATAACCAATTATCGTGTGTCAGTTCACTAAAGTTCATTCAGATCATGCCGCAGTTACGGTGAGAGTTGCAGAGTCCGAAGTAACTTCCTCTCCACCAACAGATGATGTGAGCTTGACACGATACTTCTTACCGCTGTCAGCAGTTGTAAGACCAGTAAGTGCAAGTGATGCGCTGTTAGCACCAGAGATGTTGCTCCAGCGAGTACCAGTTGCGGTCTGAACTTGCCACTGATAAACAACCGATCCAGAATCAGAAGCAGCAGTAATTGTAAAGGTAGCAGCAGCAGTAGCAACGGTAGCAACGTCGAAGGTTAGATCAGCAGCACCGCCACCACCTAGATCAGCATCATCGATGGTGATTGTTTCGTCAACAACGAAACCAGAACCAGCACCAGTTACTGTTACAGTAGCAGCACCAGAACCATTAACAACTACGCTGAATGTAGCGCCAGTTCCAGCAGCATCGGTGATGTAATCGGTAGCAGCAATAGTGTATGTGCCAGCGGTTCTTAGAGCATCAGCAGCACCAATAGTATCAACAGTTAGAATACCGCCAGCAGGAGTTTTGGTTGACTGGTTAGTTGGTTGTGCAGAAATAGTAATGGCAGATGCTACGTCAGCAGCAACTGGATCATCAAGGTCGGCAGTATTTGCAGGAGCATCTTTGAATGCTACGAGATGCTGTGCCTTATGACGGGTGTTGCCATCAGCATCGGTGTATGTGAAATACTCCCACCATCCAGGAGCAGTTAAACCACGCTCGATGTTCTCGGCAAGAGTTGCTTCTACATCATCAATATAAACAGTTCTACGAGCAGCAGTTGCATAACCCTGAGCACCAGCAACTGTGCTGTCGCCGTCAACAATCAGGGTATTATCCCAATCGTACTTATCAACAGAGTTCTTCTCTGTTGTATTGAGTACTTTCAAACTTTGTGCGTTTGTTTCAGCGCGACTATACAGGGTCATGGATACACTCCAGAATACTTATCGATTTCTAATTTTTATTTATAAAAATGGGGGACCTAGATCCCCCATTCTATTATTTACAGTTCTTGAGAAGAGCTGTTCTTACGGTGCCAGCGATAAGATTATCAACGTCGTTATCCGTTGTATTTACATAACGCTCTAGAAGTTCAACTACTAGTTTCTTGGTGTGGCAAGAATTTAGAGCAGCGAACAATAGTGGTTTTACAATTTCTACAAGTTGTCCTAGCATGATTAGAGACCAAAATCTACAAAAATATTTATAGTTATCTGTCTCTTACGCTCAACATGTAATCTGTAGCAGTTTGAATATAGTCAGTCGCCATCGTGATTTTCGACTGAACCCACTCTGGTAAGTTATCCGCAGGTTGTAGCATATCATGAAGTTGTTGTGCATTCCTGACAATACCCTTTAGTTGAGTCTTTGCCATATCACCTTCATAATCATACTCACCTTTATCATAACTTTCGTTCGTTGGCTTTGTCACCATACCTTTCTGTCCATCGTTGACAGTAGGCATTACTTCAACAGTTCCCTTCTTTTTACCCTTGCGTTCTTTGCTATCGCATCCACACTCCTCGCGGAATTGTCTAAAGTTCTTCATGACTTTTTCTTCATCGCCATAATTTTGCTGATCTTCTTACGACGAGCATGTAAGTACTTATCTGACTTATCGTGATCACCGTCGTTGTCGATATCTTTATCTTCTTGTCCGACTGGATCTAACTTCTTCTCTGTTAGTTCAATCTCTTCTTTCTTCATTTTATTCTTATGCTTCCAAGCAGTAGCATAAGCAATTGACTTTTCATCATCAGTCAGTTTGCCATCCTTAGCATATGACTTCTTAATGTGCTTTACCATACGCTCAGACTTTTCGCCAGGAGGTGCCTTCTCTTGAAGATCCTCTTCACCTTCATACTCAACACCAGCCTTCACGCAGTTGTTGACTTCCTTGCCACCCTTTACTTTAGTGCCTTGCTTCTTATAACCTTTCCAGCAAGTTTTGAAACCGTTGTCATCCTTACCGTCCATCTTGACTTTCTCAAGAACATAGACTTCACCATCAATCTCATACTCTTCAGTTTCCAGAACCTCATACTCTTCGTTCTTAGGAGCACTTTCTTGGCCTACATAAGCACCTTTCTTAGGAGCTTTCTTTTTCTTTGTGATATCTTCAATCTCTGCTCCATGTGACTGAGGATCCATACCATCAAAAGGTGCTTCTGATAGATTGAGTTCTACAGGCTGAGTGTTTTGGAAACAATCACCTCCCATCCAATTACCATACGCTTCCATCAAACCAGATGAAAACTGATCTTGGTTATGAACTGTATTAATTGGTTTCTGGTACTGCATCGTTATAGTAAAGTTCTTCTCGTATTATTTATAGTCCTGATATTCTTGATCCACTCTCTGAACATCTCGCCATCTTCAGAGATTACAATAGCGTAGTTTCCACCAACGCGATGAATGGTTCCCTTCTCTCCATTACGAGAAGACATAACAAAGTCTCCCTCTTTGAATACCTCTTGGTGGCGTTGTTGTTGGCGTAATGCCTCTTCGCGTAGTTTTCTAAAGTCTTTCATACATTCATTCCTAAAGTATCTTGCATATTAAAAGCATTATTCTTAGATCTAAGATCTACCCAAGATTTGTATCTATCAAAATTTAGCATAGATACAAACTTATATTCTAGAGTAAGTTTTTCACCAGAAGTATATTCATATAAAACAGAATATAAAATTTTTCTTTTTGTTAAAACATTATCATAAAACAACTGCCAAAAATTAATCTTTGACGATCCATCTTCCTTGGATGTAGCTACAACAATCTTTTCACACAAGTATGCCAAGTTGTTTAATGAAAATGGATATTGTTTTGATTCTGCTGGATACTTTTTAATCCACTCGTCAATATCCATATTAGTATTGGCGGCATCGACATATTGTTTTGTTTTTTTAACATCTTTATATTTGATGTTATTAGCGATAAAAACTTTGATCAAAGATAACTCTGTTGAAGTATAATTATAATTATCAAGTGGATCATATCTATACTTCACAGATCCCATGAACTGATTCGCCTTTTTCAATATCGATATAAATTGCTGTCTACTAATATTTCCCATTTTAACATTAGCTCTGTTATTAGCATCGGTCCAGGATGATCCAGAAAATTCTGCAGTCTTAAGTAAATCATGTAATGCTTTTATTGGAAAGAGTGTTTCTTGTTTATTCTTATACTTCTTTCTGTATATAAGAGCATTACTAGCAACTATAGCAGAACCCTTTGAAGAATTCGTTTTATTCGCCAGTCCCCTAAACCAATCACCAACTTCTTTTTCATTTTCAAAAGCATCTTTAAATTTAATCGTAGCAGGATTTGAAGCCAATCTAGATTTTACACTAACCTTTATTGAATTGTTTTTGTTATAAAAAACTTCAAAATCAGTTAGTGGTTCGTTGGCAGCAATAGGCATATAGATTCTAACATCATTTGGATTTACGGAATTGATTTGCTCTCTAGTCCACCCAAGTCTAGATGAAAGAAATGCAGCATCCTTCATTTCTATTATTCTAGCAAGCTTTAATGCAGAAAGAACCTCAAACAATTCCGAACTAAAATCACTAGATCCTATACTGGGAACTTTTAAATCTGTATTTCCATAAGCATGATCTATAGATTTTATAAATGTGCTTTTTGAAGCTTGGGAAATCGGTTGACTATTAATAAATTCTAAAAGCAATTGCTTAAATCTTCTGGATGATAATTTGTTTCCAAGTAATCTTCTTACTTTATTTGGTAGGAATTTTTTAAATGGTGTCTCTAATTGTTCTCCACTATCTGATTTAGACTTCAAAGATAGTTTAAGAATAACAGAGATATCTTTCTTTTCTCTCTTTCCAGTCTTCTTATTAAGAATAGTTTTCTCGTATTTTATCTGAACATTAAGAGTTGGATTTTTCCCCCCAGCACCAACTTCAAGATTCACAAATCCATTCTTCAATCCATATCTCATCAGATTAGAATATGACTTTATCTTTTGAATCAAGGAATTGATAAAAAGTATTCTCACAGATCTGGTTTTCAAATCGGTTATAGATCCATCATCAATAAACATTTTATATTTTAATGGAGTTGGTTTATTAATTTTTGCAGTGCTAAAGTGCTGATTAAATTCAGCACCTTGAATGTATCCATCGTTTTTATTGAGTGGAATTTTAGCTCCAGAATCATCTATAGAAAACTGAAATCCCTGCTTTGTTTCATATAGATCTGCAAAAGTCTCTTCACACAAATGCTCGATAGCATGAATTGTGTAGATAAATCTAGAAAATTTTGATGGGAGACTAGATCTAAGTTTTTCGTCTAGTTGTGCTCTGGATATTCTCATGACATTCCCGACAGTACAGTATCGATATACATCTCAACAAATCCATCATCCCTCTTTACGCTATCTGGTAATCCACTCCTAATAGTCTTTACATCTCCATCAACAGCTGCTTGTCTCATTTTACTTGCAGACATACCAGTAACATCATCAGCATCTGGATCTCTTGTACCAGCACTCTTGATTTCAACAGTATTCATATTATAGTCTTTACCATTATATTGTTTGATAAATTGAAATGCTGGAACACGATCAGAACCAACCACAAAGATAGCATCGGTATATCCCTTACCCTCCAACCACTTCAACGCCTTGATAGCATCACGGATGGTTTCATCCAAAATGATATTATTCTTATGAGAAGGAAACATCATCTGCATGAAAGATACTTTCTGAGCAGCGGTCAAAGGATTCTTCCCTTTTTTATCTGTGGTATGACTAGGAAACACGTAGTAATCATTACCTGCAGCATACTCCTTGACTTTATTTATCAATAGCTCATGACCAGTAGTAGGAGGATTGAAGCGCCCAAACGTGAATACGGCGACCTTTGCACCTTCGCCAACAGGAGGACGCCAGGACTTTTCAAGCGTAAAGTTGGCACGAGAAAACTCAAGACGATCAACAATCTTGACTGCCTTGCCATCTACGATAGCAACATAACCTTCTGGTTTGGTAACCACAAAGTTATCACCACTACGAAGAAACACACGAGTATCGCTGAGACCAGCAAGCTTCAGGTTGATCAGGTTCTTAGCATTCGTGAAGGAGTTATACATCACGATGAAGGCTTTGAAAGCGGACTTATTACTCTCCAAATAGGAGATACCGTTAGCAAGAATATCGCGGTACTGTGCCTTAGACTTCTCAGTTTTCAGACTCTCTACTTTCTCAACCAGAGACTTCTCAAACGCTTTCGTGAAACCTTCGATGAACTTATTCACATTAGTAATCGTCTTACCTTCCTTCACATAGGAGTTGGTAAAACGCTTCATGGTATAACCAAGTGTGAACTGCTTTCCTGCTTCGTGAGCGATAATCTCAAGAAACTCTTTAGCAGCAGGAGCATTTCTAGAAACAACAGAGATAACAGACTTCAGCACACGCTCCTCAGAAGGAGTGAGACCAGATTTGGCGCTGATATTATCTACAGTAGCAGTTGCCAGGAATACGTTACGAGTAGATTTAAGATTGAACTGATCAACACCAAAACCAGCAGACAACGTATTGACTGGACCAGTACCGCCGTAATACGTATGAAATACAGCACCGATCTTAGCGGTGTTTACTGCTTTACCCAGATCGCTATCTAGAGGCCAAGCATAAGTTAAGGTGTTAGGGGTAGCAGTATAGAAACGTTCACCATCAATCGTTTTGGTTTGAACGTCTTCATCCGTGAAAAGAAGATCTCCCTGAATAACTCCTTTGATGTTAAGTTCAGGAAAATACTTCAAACAATACTTCAGTTTCTTGGCAAGGTCAGGAATCTCGCCATGGTTCTTATCAATATCTTCTTCGGTAAAATTTACCTTGGGTTCTTTCTTGTTGAATACAGACTTGGTGCCAACAAAGAAGTTTCCACTCTCTGGGTCGATGCCACAAACCACAGCAGGAGCGCCATCCCATTTGGTAGTAACCTTGACGTTGCCAGTAGGACGCCCGCCAAGTTCATCAATAAAGCTTTGAATTAGATCCTTGGAGGCGACATATCCATTATACCCATAATTAATCAGCTCGTCCTCCAGGTGCTCCAGGTGCTTGTTCTGGGTTGCCATCTACGGAGAAAGGGGGTCACCCTTATTTAGGTTCCCCCCTATCATAGCAAATCAGCGGTCGTCTGCTGCTCGGTTTTCAGAGTAGTAGGCGTCGAATGTGCCTTCAGGATACCGTTTGGACAATTTGCGAATGTTACCATCCAGCACCTGTTCCATAGAAATTCCTAATGCTTGAGTTGCCTGAGCGACATACCACATAATATCACCCAACTCAATAATAAGATGCTCTCGGTTATCGTCGTTCCAAGGCTTACCTTGGAAAACCATCTTCTTAATGATCTCAAGAAACTCACCGCCCTCAGCGTTAATGCCAACGCCAGCAGTAAGCAGTCGTTCAATATTGGCGCCCTCACGATCAAGCTCGCCAATTCGATCAGCAAAGTCAACAAAGTTCGTAGAAGCTTTGCTTGTAACTGCTGCCACAAACTCTTCATAACGAGAAAATTCAATAGTCATACATTCCACTCAGCAAATTTAGATAGACGGTTTTGTGTTTGTTGAAACTGCGCGAATTCCTCACCAGGATCTTCGGCATCGATACTGATTGATGAAGCATCGTCTGCTACATCATACAGCTTCATCTTCGCTCTGTCAATTCCCACCATGAATTTTCGAGAGGCAGTTGGGTCGTTGTATCGGTTTTTAAGTTGTTTGACCATGATGCGACCCTGTTGTTCAAGTTCCTCAGTAGAGATAAGGGCAAACATAAAGTCAGCAGTGGCAGGAAGACCAAAAGACTCAGAAGTATCGGTAAGGTCAGGGTCACTATTACCATAACCACTACGAGTAGTTTGAGTAGCAGAGACAATAGGTACATTATTCTCCACAGCAAGACCGCGCAGCTCTTCAGCAATCGCTTTGACATACGTGTAAGAATTGACAATCGCACCTTTATACCTCGCACTAGCACAAATGTTTAGGTAATCCACAAAGATGATTTGTGGTTTGAAGTCTTTCTTTAAGGAAAGGTCCGAGAGTAGTGCCTTGAAGTGTCCGACGTGTGCGGATGCTGTTGGATACTCTTTGATAATAAGTTTGCCTCTAGTCTTCCTAGCGATCTCTTGAACCTTAGAAGTAAAGAGAACTTCAGGTAGTTCAGGAATATCTTTGACATTTACGTTCAGAAGGTTTGCGTCAATTCGCTCAGCAATCTTCTCCTCTGCCATTTCACATGTAATGTAGAGTACGTTGTACCCCTGAGTGAGGCAGGCACTAGCCATGTGGCACATGAATAGACTTTTCCCGACACCTGTACCAGCAAGAGCGATGTTGAGAGTCTTATTAGGGAGACCACCTTTGGTAATGAAGTTGAACTTCTCAAGATCGAACGGGATCTTTTCTTCAGTTCTGTGATAAAACTCATAGCGTGCTTCTGCTTGTTCAATATAATCGTGGCCTATGTGTTCGTCGAACGATACTGCCAGGGCCTCTTGTAAGATACCTGGGATCGCATCTTTTGATAGTTTCTTATCGCCTCCATCTGCGATCTTGATAGATTGCATGAGGGCGAGATAGATTGCTCTGTCTTGACACCACTTTTCTGTGGAGTCAAGGAGCCAGTTGAAATCAACCCATTCATCTCCAAGGGACTTGAGGGTAGATAGCGAACTCTGGAATGTATCTTCTGTAAGATCGTTTCTAGACTGAAGGTTGATTGAGAGAACTTCTTGAGTAGGTACTTTGTCGTACTTACTGGCAAAGTCAGCAACCTCTTCGAATAAGATTCGTTCATGATATTCATTAAAATATTCTGCTTTTAGGAAAGGAACCACCTTGCGATAATACTCCTCATTAAAAAGAAGATTACGCAAGATAGTTTCTTCAATACGCTCAACTGCCATAGGAGAACTCTTGTTTTGCTGCTTCTTCAAGTTGTGCCATCACTTCTTCTGTGAAGTACTTCTCGGGATCAGCAAGAATAACAGAAGGATAAACGGAAGATTCCCCAACAACGATCCGATTGCCTTTGCGGGTGAATACTCCGTATTGCTCACCCAGTTCCAGTAGTCCGTAATAGCGGTCCAATCCACGTTGATCAAAATAGAGTCTGGTTTCAACTTTGCTACCTTCCTTTGTTAGACGGGACTTCTTCGCTTCACACTTGATAATGTTACCAACAACTTCAGTTCCATCTTTCTCTTTCTTCTTGCCAAGATAGATGATAGTAGAAGCAGCATACTTCAGACCAGTACCGCCACCCATTTCCTTAGTTGGAACATAAGAACCAATCACATCATAAGTGTGGTTAGTAACAATCATAGGCACACCTGCTTGACCCAGTTTCAAGGTTAGCACACGGAATGCACCTTTGATGAGCTGAGATTTAGTCATGTCACGAACCTGCTTGTCGTTGGCAACATCCTCCATCTCTTTGGAGGTAGAAAGCATACCAAGAGAATCGAGAACGAATAGCATAGGCACTCGTTCATCTTTAGGTTCCTTCATATACTTGTCGAGGATACGACAGGCTTGGGTACGGAACTCTTCGATTGTTCCCACAGGCATGATAATCATGCGCTTGGAATCAATACCACGAGTCTCAATCATCTCCCGAGAAATTGCCGACTCAGATTCAAAATAGATGACCCCGCCGCTGGGATTAGCATCAAGAAAGTTGCGAACAACAGAAAGAGCAAAGAAAGTTTTGCCCGTGCTACTTTCACCTGCGAGGGCAGTAACCTTATTTGACGGGATTCCACCAAACAAAGATCCACTAACGAGTGCGTTAAAAATATAAGAGCCAGTATCGACAAAAGTAGTGATGTCGCCAGCAGCAACACCATCACTAACAACGCTAGCGAACTCATTTCCAGACTCTTTAATTACTGTATCTAGGAATCCCATTTAGTTACCTCATCTTCATACATGTTTACGTAAGAGTAATTACTACTCATCATTTTTGCAAATGCTCTGGCAGTTTCGTACTCCTCAAAGCATTTAACATTTTCTGGACCGATCTGCCCAACGACATGATTAGTCCAACTCACCACCCAGATGTTCATTCAAAGAAACTCCCAATCGTAATGGTTTTTTCGTGTTGCCATCCAATACATTCTAACACATTTTTGAGCGGTTCGAGGAACGACTTTTCAAATTGTGTCTGATAATCCACGTACTTCTCAAGACCAAACTCTTTAGGCAGTTCACCAAAGAAGCTAATAGCATTCTCATGAATGGGATTAGGAGTCTTGAGATACATGAACTTGATCTTCTCTCCTTCCTGAATGAGAGGATGCTTGTTTTCAATCTTGTACTTCTTCACATAATGATTGTAGAGAAGGGCACCTCTTACTTGGATTGGGGTTTTCTCCCTGTAGATTTCGGTGGGATGGCGATACTTTGCCAGATTGTTGACGCCTCTTGGGAACGCGACTTCGCTGTATGGTCTTTCTTTGGTTTCTGCTCGGACATCATGGATAAAATTGATAAGTTCATCATTTGTTTTGCCGATAATAATCTTAAACGCTGCATACAACTTGTCCCTAAAATAAGCTGGGGTGGAAGATCGTGCTGTCTCAAGACCCATGATCTTCATCTTGGGTTCTTTATATCTAACACCTTCACTATCCCAAACGTTGAGAATGTAACGCTTCTTCGCAGTCCAGATACCACGATCAGCGATGTTCTCACGCTTCATACTCATCTTTTGCTCATATGCCGAAACATAATTCGCAAGTTCCTGATAAGAGGATTCGATGAACGGCTCCAACTTGTCTTGACAGATCTTGTCAAGTATCCCAACAATTGCTGCTTTATCGCCAGACTTATTACCAAAGAATTTAGTAACAAGAGGTCCAAGGTTAAGATAGATGCTGTCAGTGTCGGATGCGATGACATAATCCTTATCTTCTGTTTGCAAAAGTTTATTTAGATACTCGTTCATTTTGTTCTCGATCCAGCGGATAGAGAGCTGACCAGAAAGAGTAATCGCTTCTGCATTAGCAAGACGATAATAGCGGAAGTGCTCGTTACCGATAGCACCATAAGCGGAGTTAAGAGAGATCTTACGTGCCATCTGAATGTTATTACAGCGGGCGATCTCTTTCATTAGTTCCACAGTAGGAGTTTTCTCGTACTGCTTCTTTGCCTCAAGCATTTTATTCTTGAAAATCACACGACCATCATACATCTTCTTCATCATCTGAGGAAGAAAACCATGAACATCTTTGCGATACTGAGCACCGTTGGGGCACACAGCATATTCACCGTCAATCTCAATCTTCTTCTGAAGCATGAGATCTACGTTTGCTTTGGGATGTCTGGTGTCCAACAGAGTTTCTGGTGAGATGTTGTACTGCATGATCAGGTGAGGATATAGAGAGTTCAAGTCAAAACTCACCACCCAATCATAGAAACCAGGAATAGGCTCCTTCACATATGCGCCAGCATACTTCTCAGTTTTAGTTGCTTCCTTCTTAGGAGGGATAGCGACCTTACGCTTTAGCAGTTCAACGTAGATGTAGTTGTCCCACATACGAACCTGAGAAAACACATCCTCATAATTCACCTTAGCATCGTATGCCATAGTGAAAGCAAGTTCGATCAACTTCATCTTGTCGTCTAGTTGATCTACCAGGCGAACGTCATGAATGTTGTATTCAATAAACTTCTGCCAGTCACTTTCATAGAACTCTTTGAAGGTGTCATACTCGCTGTGGTCGAGTTTCTTTGCACCAAGTTCTACATTACAGATGTGATCCAAACGATAGGACTCTTGGTTTGTATAAGTGAATTTCTTATACAGCTCAAGATAATCAAGCGTAGAGATGCCAAGCATATCGATAGAGAAGTTCTTACGACCCTTGATAAAGATCTCACGCTTCGATACGAGTTTCCAAGGAGATAGTAGTTTTACAAACTTCTCTCCAAGGATACGATCAACGCGGTTGTGAATGTACGGCATGTCGAACAACTGCACGTTCCAACCAGTAATTACATCAGGATAATTCTCCTGCCAATAATCCAGGAAGGCACCCAACATGCTTTCTTCTGATCGGAAATGCATGTAATCCACCATGGCATCTGCGTTATTGAATGCTCTCGCTCCAAACACAGTAATGCGACCAGAGAAGCTGTCTTTGATACTGATGGCAAGGATTTCCTGATCAGCAGTTTCGATGTCGGGGAATCCGTTTTCTGCAGCAGTCTCAATATCGATTGTGAATACACGAATCTTTGAGGAGTCAAACTTAACTTCATCCTCAGGATGCTGTTCTGCTATGTACTGATACAAGAAGCGTGAGTTTCCATAGATCTCAAAGTCATCAACTTCTTTATATTGTTTCACAAAATCTCGTGCTTCTGTGATGGAACCAAACTGATGAGGTTCCACACAGTCACCCTCAAGAGTGCGCCATTCTGAATAGTTTTTTGTAGGCAAATACAGCGTAGGGTTGAAAGGAACCCTGACGCTGTAGCGATTGCCATTTTCATAACCACGGACCAGCAAACGGTTGCCAGCTTGTTCAACGTTTGTGTAAAACTTCATTCAAGACATTCAAGATAACGAGCAAGCAACTGCTTACTTGGATTGGTAACAACAGTCAGATCCGAAGACCTGACGTTGAACTCACGTTCAGCAGCATAGGGTGCCCATGGACTGATCTGACCTTCATAGTCTAGCACGTATGGTTCTATCATCCACACGTCGGGGTCACCTGGCAAAGTGTCCCCTTCAACTGGTTCTACCTGAGCGATGATCCACTCATTCGCCAGCTTCAGTAGATTCGCCGCTATTTCCATCAGTTTCCTCAGGGTAGAAAAGTTGTTCTTCAGTAAATCCAAATTGCTTCAATTCACCAACATAGTTATCAAGAATACCATTATCTGGATAAACAACGCTGATAATATGATCACCAGAAATTCTATGTTCTTGAATTGGACTATATGGACACCACCTAGTATATTTGATGGGAATAGTCCCATCTTCATTCTGATCTCCAAGTGATAGTGTAAATGGATAAATCAGTCGATATCCAACTACCCTCTCATCATCTTTTACTTCACCAAATAGACAAAGAATCCTTTCTCCTGTAGTAATAGTTACTACACGAACATTATGATTAGTCTTCAGTTGATTCTGTTCCGTCATTTTCTAGTTCTCGCTTTTGTGCAATTTTGTTTTCGTATGCTGTTTGCAATCCTGGTTCTGGATTGCTGATTGTCATTACACAATCATATGGAATCTTGTACTGCCAATCAGATGAATATGGATTCCATTTACTAAATCGAATTTGATATTCAGATCCAATCTGCTCGGTCAAATATTGGGGCGTTGTGCTATCCAGAGTAAGAATATATGGTTCTTCCATGAGAAGACAAATTCCTTTTCGGTCTTCTCCCTCGCCATCGAAGATTTCTTTTAGCTCTGCAATAACACGATCACCAGTTTTCAAAGTAAGAATTGATACTGCCATAGTTATTATCAGTTTGATACTAGTGTAACATCAAAAAAGGGGCACGTCAAGTGCCCCGAATATTTAGAACCATTTTTTCTTCTTCTGTTTCTCGGGAAGTTCTTTCCTTAACACAATTGTCAAGAGACCATCTTTAAAATCCACACTATCAACTTCTACATCTTCTGCCATCTGCCAGTTGCGAGTAAATGATCTCTGAGAAATTCCTTTGTGTTGATACTTCCTTTCCTTTTCTCGTTTTTCTTTTGAAGCAGATACCGTCAGAACATGTCGTTCAGTAGAGACCTCAATCTCTTCGCTTGCAAATCCAGCAAGAGCGACTTCAAGTACGGTTGTGCCATCGTCTCCGTTAACCACGTTGTAAGGTGGATAACTCGATCCATTTCCAGCAAGAGCTTCCAGTCTTCTGAATGTTTCATCGAACCCAATAGAATGCGGTGTATAAGTTTCCCAATTAAATGTTACCATAGTCCTAAAAAGCGACGTTTATGTGTGACCCGTTAGGCATCACACATTTAATTATACAAGAACATAAAAAAAGAGGGGTGTTGAAACCCCCCATGAATACTACGGTTTACTCAACCGTTGTCTTTTTTCTTCCGATGTTGTACTTACTTTCCAGAGTCCATTCATCCTTTTCTTTAAAGGCAAGAACTTTGATCTGATTGAGGGGAGCAAGATCTTCAATCTTTTCTGGAGTTACAATTGTAATCAATCCCCAATCACTCAGAAGTTGAATGATACGATTACGGCGCTGAATATCATTCAACGATAGATTAGTGTTCTTACCATCAAGGGCAAACAGCTCCTTGAAGTGAACAATATAATACTTACCTTGTTTATGCAAGATATGGCAAGACTGATAGATCTTCTTTTCTTTGCGCGATGCCACTCCAATCCTTGTCAGAGTTTCTCTCACTTTCAAGAAGTCGTCGGGTTCATTCAGAACCACTTCAACCATATCAGTTTGCTTCCACTGGATTTCAGTTTCAACACTCATCTCTTTCCACCTTTATTCAATACCTTTGTAATATGATCTAGCTGATCCTTGGTGAGAATCCTGAGTGCTTGGAGAGCTTTATCGTCATTATAACCATAATACTCTTTGACTACATCAAGATAATCAATAGAATCTTTTTTCGCCCAAGGAGAGAAACGCTTCCTCGGTTTGACACTATTTAGTAAAAAATCATATTGTAGTTTCTTTGGCAGATGAGGATTCTTATTCATCTCGTTGACAAACAGAATCGTATCAGTAAAAGAACTAAGGCACCGATTGACAATATAAGGGGGGTATGCTTTCTCAGCATCTTTATCATCATCAAGAATGCTTTTCTTGGATTGGTTGATTGAGTAGAGGTAGTCTTTCAGTTGGTACGTCATTCCAGTGTCTCACAGCGTTAGCAACAATAGCAATATTAGTAATCATGTACGACAAAAAGATAAGGCTGCGAATAATCGCAACCTTATCAGATTCTCTGTCGCAATTTGACGCTTTTTCTCCAAGCGCCTTACACCACAGTCTCCAAGATATACGCAAGTATTTCATTTGAACACAGCAGTAACAGAAACAACTTTAGCAGTAGGATTACGAGCAAGAGCAGTAACCCGAGCATCTTGATAATTTGCCGCTTCAACAATTTCGTCAAACAGACGACCAGCGACGTAGAGTTGAACTTTAATTTTCATAGTTGAAAAGGACGAGCTCCTTGCGTTGTGCTTGATCTATTGTATACGACCCGACCGACCGCATGGTGTAGGTATGTGCAAATTCTCCAACTGTCCACCCCTGGAACCGCTCCTTCACGAGGTTGGAATTGTTGTAGGAAACCAGTTGAGGGCAAACAAACCGATCACAATCAGTAGCAAACTTATCGTGATCAAATCCTTTATGCATAGATCCTCTATTCCCATAGAGGTTATCCTTAATGTCATAAGGAGGATCAAGATAAACAAATACATCTTTGCGATCTGTCAACAGTTCTTCGTATGACACATTAGTTATCTTCCAATTAGAGATTAACTCTTGGTACTCGGAAAGTCTTTGGATACCAGCAACGGAGAAGTTTGAATCTGATGCTTGTGCTGAGAAAGAGGACGATTGAGTAAGACCACTAAAACTGCACTTGTTAAGGATATAGAAACTAATAGCGCGGTGAAAGCGATCACATTTTCTTGGATCTTCTGAAAGATATTCTTTTGCTTCAAGGAAAAGTACCCGTGCTTTAGTTTGATCGTTGTGTTTTTCTTTGAGTTTAAGAAGTTCATCTTGAAGTTCCTGTCCATTATATTGGAGTTCACACCAAAAATTAAATAATGGTTCATATAAATCGTTTACCCAAATATCAATATTTGGATAACGCTTTGCAACTTCAAGTGCTACAGAACCTCCACCAAGAAAAGGTTCACGAAACTCTTTATAGTCTTTCAAATCAGGCATGAATTGAAAGAGTTTAGGAAGTGCTCTACTCTTCCCCCCAGGGTATCTCAAGGGAGTTTTCAGGGATTTTGTAGTCTGGGGCATGATATTTTAGATATTCACGAAAGGTCATCTTCATTTCTTTCTGCGTCATGCCACAGTGGGCAGCTGCCGCAGGTAAATTCATTACAGCACGAAACAAAGCTTCATTTGCTTCGTTTACATTCTCTGGTGTAGTTTTCACGTATCCACCTATATTGTCGTTCTGGTTCGTTTTCAAGTCGTTCAAGCATCTCCTCCATCATAATAAATTTAGGTTCCTTCTCAAGAAATTTCAGCAAACTCATTTGAATTCACAACTCATCATGATCTCTGTCAGACATGCAAGCAAGTTTACTTCCTGATCTGGAACAACACTAATGTCTCGCATGTACTTGGCAATAATCAAAACTGCTTCTGGGATAGCAGCGGGTTTCAGAACCTCATACAAACTATCATAGATCTTACGCATCACCATGCTAGGATCATTATCCAGATGCTGCACAACCCAGTTCTTCACCGTAGTAAACTCTTTCTTCTTAAGAGCACCAAGAAGGGCATCAAGATTGACATCGGCAACGTCAACAAGAATAGCAGAGGAAATAGCTCCAGTAGCAGCATAACGCTGACACTCGTTAATGAGGCGACGCCAATCAGGATAGTACCGCTTAACAAGTTTAGCAAGAACTTTGTCTTCATATTCTACGTTCTCATGCGTCAGGATAGACTTCAGGCGCGTGAAGAACTCACCCTGAAGTTGCGTTGCCTGATCTGGTTTGATCCTGAAATCAACGACCGTGCAACGAGAGTGCAGCGGTTCGATGATCTTATTAATGAAGTTACAAGTGAAGATGAAACGGCAGTTGCCATGAAACTCCTCTACAGCGGTCCTCAGGGACAGTTGCACGTCGTTGGTGGTGTTGTCTGCCTCGTCGATAATGACGACTTTGTGGGACGCTCCAGAGGTCAAGGAGACAGTTGTGGCGAATTGCCTGACACGGTTGCGAACGGTGTCTAGGAAGCGCCCCTCGTCGGACCCGTTGATGACGATGTAGGACGCTCCAATCTCCTCACACATCGCTTTAGCGATGGTGGTCTTACCGACGCCTGCTGTGCCCGTCAGGAGCAGGTTAGGGAGCTCTCCCTGGTTGACAAAACCCTGGAACACTTCCTTAGTGCTCGCAGGGAGAATGCAATCTTCAACAATAGTAGGACGGTACTTTTCAACCCACAAAAACTCTTTACTCATCAATCACTCCAAAGGTCGAACAAATTCATTACTAATAATATCACGAGCTTCTAGTTCTCGCTTCATCCATTCTACACCTTTCTCTGGTGTAGTATGATCTCCACAAGTGAAGATATCACATACTGCCATACCCAACTCAGGCCACGTATGAATGCTGATATGACTTTCAGCAAGCATAGCAACACATGTAACTCCCTGCGGTTCAAACTTATGGGAGTTCAAAGCAAGCAGGGTGGAGTTACATTTTTTAGATGCCATATAAACAGTATCTCTGATCCACCCTTCATCGTCAAGAAGTTCAGAGGGACATTCTTTGAGGGTGAAGAGAATATGTTTCATCAGGGTTCGAGGGCAATATAATAGGTCAGGTCAAGGTTTTGGTTGGTCCATTCTGAAATAAGGTGCTTAGATACTTTAACGGTATAATCACCAGGGAACAGACGGATGTTTTCAATTTTAACATCCAAAGAATAGCTCCCAGTAAAGTCACCAGAAATGGATTGCTCGTAAGTATTGCTGGTATCATTCTCTTTATCGCGGAGGATCAGTTTGATTGCTTCGCCAGTAGTATCAAAAGTAAGATCGGGAAGACTATAAACAGCAGATGCTTTCTGCAGAGAGATCAGATCTTCACCAGAAAGATTGAACTGGATATCTGCACCAGGAAACTTTACATTTTTTTCAGGAGCAGACTTGAGCGTAATCTCTGGATCAGAAAAGTAGTAACGAGCAGACTGCCTGCCGCCACGAATATTGACAAAACTTTCGTTAGCAAACTCAAGCTGAGGATCGCTAAACAAAGAGATCCCAGAAAGAAACTGACTAAGATCGTAAATTGCGAAGTCAACAGGAAACACTTCCTCGCCAGTAAACTTTGCGAGTATGTTCTCTGCGTTAGAAATAGTTCTAACCGTGGATCCTTTACGGAAGACAATAGAGGAATTGATGGTGGAAAAATTCTTGAGGACATCAAGGGTTTTCTTAGAAAGGATAACTTTACTCATGGGCGGTCGTAATCTTCACGGATAGCGTTTTTGTCGTTGAAGTGCATCAGCAGCACGGCATAGTGTAGCACCTTCATGATATCCATGCGAGCACTACCTTTCTTGTCATAACGAGAGGCATACTTCAGGATATTACTGCGACAGAAAGCTTCTCCATCGCCACATGCTTCAATCAAATCGAGAGTTTGGATCTTGTCATCACCTGCTGAATAATGTTGTCGATAAGTGTTGGTGATGTATTGGCGCAACTCTTCGAGGATCGCGTCTTCATTATATTTGTAGTTCATTCAGCGGTTCCAGATTAGTTGGATATTATCATGGTAGCATTCTTCAAGCTTTCCGTCAAGGTCTTTGACAAAAAGTTTGAGACCCTCGCCACCTAGGATCTTCACGGTCTTGCCGTTGTCAAGAACGGCAAGATGATTTACGTACCCGTGGAATTTATCAGAACGGATCTGAGGCATTCTCTTCCTCCTTGGTTTCTACATTAGCATCAATCTTATCATACAGTTCGATGAAAGATTGCTTGGTTTCGTCATCAAAACGATTGACACAAACCTTAATCGCCTTCATACGATCCTGCCAGATAGCAAAGGCACGGATGATATGAACAAGACGGCGAGTGGAGATCACTTCATCGATACCACCATCCTTGAAAGTTTTGCGGATAATGTCTGCCCAGTTAGCAAGATTGGCACAGAACTCCACGTCATCAACACCCAAAGAAGCAGCTGCTTTCTTCAGAATAGAAGTTTCAACCGTGGCGCTGGGATACTCTTGCTCAAACGTGAGAGCAAAACGCTCAAGAAACGCTTCATTCAAAACGTTAGTGCCGATGAAACGACCGTCATCGCTACCTTTACCTTTAGTATTGGCAGTAGCAATCACGTTGAAACCAGCAGCAGGTTGAACGTAGCGACCAGTTTTCTTCAGGAAGACACCCTTGCCTTCAAGAATAGACTGAAGACACAGGATTTTGTTAGAGGCAAGGTCAACCTCATCAAGCAGCAGGATGGCACCACGCTCCAAAGCTTCAATCACAGGACCGTTGTGCCACACAGTCTCGCCATTCACAAGACGGAAACCACCAATCAGATCATCCTCATCAGTCTCGATAGTGATATTCACACGGATCAACTCACGCTTGAGTTGAGCACACGCTTGTTCCACAGAGAAAGTCTTACCGTTACCAGACAGACCCGTGATAAAAGTAGGATAGAAGATGCCAGACTTGATAATTTTTTTCACATCAGAAAAGTTCCCGAACGGGACATAATTAGCATCTTTGTCGGGAATAAGATTCTGAATTTCCCGAACGGGAACAGGAATAGCAGGAGCAGCGGCAGGAGATTGGTAGGTTTGCTCCAAACGTTCTTGCACAGTCAGGTTCCAAGTGCCACGCTTCACATAGAAGTCACGCAGACGCTTGGTAGCAGTAGCATAGGTGATACCAAAGTTATCACAAGCTTGCTGGACCATATTGGCGGAAATATCGTTACCAAAGTGCTCGGACAGGTAACCAGTCAGTTGCTCGGTAGTAACGTCGGACTTGCGGGGCATGGAGGTCATTTCGTTGATGTAAGTAGTATAGGGCAGGTTGGGTGGTTTGGCGTCAGACCCAGGACGGTTTGCGAACTGGCATACGGAGGTAGTTGCTTGCGACCCAGGGCTTACTAGCGATATACATTTTGTAAGCATCGAACGTAGAGATGTTCGTATCATATTTGTATTCATCTGGCATAGCTCTAGCAAAAGGAGTTACATTATCCAACTTACCTTTAGGAAAAAGATAGTATGCCTGTATTAAAGTATTCTGACAGGCATGAGTTTTATTGTATCGTAGGGTGTATTCATCACATAAATTCAGTCCCCATTTGATAAGCCAGTAGGCGTTATCCACGGTGTCTGCCGCCCATTTCGTACAAGGGTGGTTGCGAAAGGCACCTTTCTCTGTCGAATAGGGCGTCCCGTCTGCTTTTCCCAAAGTTCCGTAAGAATGATACCAAGAAGAAGCAACGATGCTAAGCATCTGGCAACATTCCAACGGCATTTTGACAACATGTTTGTCTGGAAGACAGATAGCACTTTCGGCAGGAAAAGGATGTGTGACAAAGATATTCACGCAACATGCTCCACAAAAGAATTTAGAAGTTTCTTGTTAGCAGATTTAGAACCCAGCATCTTTTTGAAAGCTTTGGTAATGTCAGTTTTCTTAGCACCAGATTCTACTTCAAACTCAACCTCATCGTCAAGGTAGTTGTTGTTGATCGCATACAGAGCGGTGTAACTCTTAGGACCAGGAATGATAGCAGACTTGTCTTTCTTCCACTGTTTCTGAACCTCAGCGTAACGTGAAATGTCAGCGTAAGAATTCACAAAACCAGAAAGACCACTACCACCCATGATACGGAAACCAAGAACATTCACCGCAGGGTTGCGATCACGCAGTTGCTGAATAAAGGTGTTGGTATTACTCTCCCAACCCTGGAACTTAGTATAGACACGACCAGTCTTACGATCACGCAAACAAGTGCCATCATCAAGACGACGAGGACGTGCATAATATTCATCCTTATGTTCGTTATAGAACTTGCGACCATAAGAAGTCTGGCAAGCTTCACCATCAGTCAGGATGCAAACATTCACTTTTTGAAGATCGTTGTTCTTCTGGAAGTCTGGAATGAGATAGTTCAGCATAATCACACCCTCGTTCAGAGGAGTGCCAGAAAGACCGATACCGTTAGTATAAGAATAACCAGCATGGTACACATAAAGGTACGCTTCACGGAAAAGATTTAAACACATACGCTCGTAGTCTTTGCTATTAGAACGAGACGAAATAAAATTCATCAGATGAAACATACCTTTGGGAAGATAGATTTCACCTGACTTACAACCATCACGCTCAAAGTATTCCTCATTAGAAATATACTGAGACTTACCTTGCTTGGCACGACGAACACAAGCGTAATCGTTGGTGAAAGCATACACCTCAAACGGGATCTGAACTTTCTTACAGAAAGCAGTTAGGTTCAAGAGTTGTTTGACAGTCGCCAGAATCTCGCGCTGCATAGAACCAGACCAGTCAAGCAGGAACAGCAGACCGTGATTTTTACCGTCAGGAAGAACAGTAATTTTCTTGAAGATGTCTTCGTTGTAACGATACGTATGAAGCTTAGCAGTATCAAGAACACCAGTCTTGGACTGCCCTGCACGAGCATAAGCATCAGCAGACTTGCGACACTCAAACTCTTTGACAAGGTAATTCACTTCTTTCTGAGATACCTTGCGGAACTCACGATAAGCAGCATCAACGTCATTATAAGCATCCGAACGATTGAAAGTAGGATGAGACATCCACTCAGTACGTTGCTCATCGATCCAATCGTGAACTTCAGTCCAGTCAGCAACATAGTCAGAGACCTTGATGCTGTCAGGGATCTCAACGTAAGTAACGTTACTGGACCACGTATCAGTGAGACGCTGAGCAGCATCATCGAACGCATCTTGAGTGCGAGAACCTTCTTCGCCAGGCTCATCATCTAGATCAGCACTAGTGCCACCTTCTTTGCGTTCTGGAGAGTTATTGCCAACGGGAGTGCCTTCGTTGGCATTATCTTCTTCGTTGGCATTCCCGTTGTCATTCTCAAAGTCACCCCCATCTTGGGTGGAACCACCCCCACCTTGAGTGGTCATATCAACTTGAAAATCAGCGTCAAGTTTTTCCTGTTCTTTCTCTTGCTTGCAGAAGTTATACACATCTACAGCAATCTGACAGACTTCTTCAAAAGTCTCAGCATCTTCTGTGCGCTTGACGAACACTTGCTCGTCATCGGCAAAGGGAATAAGCGCACCAGCACCAACCTTGAAGTGAAGGTTGATACGGTCAATCAAGCTATAAGTATCGAGATCTTCACCAGCAATACCAAAGAAATCTTGATCGTTCAGTTCTTTGTAACCACCAGCGAAAGACTTGCGAAGACCAGGATACTTACGCTTCATCAGTTTCTCGATGCGAGCATCCTCAACAATATTCACATAGTCTTTCGGGCACTTGGCGAAATCACGCCAGTCTTCATTAGGCGTAAAGAGGGCATGACCCACCTCATGACCCACCAGCATATCGTATACGACCCCAGAAGCACGGTCCCAGTTGGGCAGGGTAAGCACACGGTTCTCAACGTCAAAGGACGCTGTAGGCACCTTACGGTGCTCCACAACGAGGTTCTCGGTTGCCAGCAGTCGGGCAAGGTTGCCCTTGATCTCTTGGTTGCTCATGGGTGTCTTTCGCTTATGTGGTAAGCATAGCAAAAGGGGCACCCCCTTGAGGGCACCCCTAGTCCAGTTCAGAAACTGTCTCTTGGATCACGGAGAAGTTCTTTTCCTTCACCGCTGTAAGAGTTCTATCAAATTTTCCATCCAAGTTTTCTCTGTGACTGATGACATATACATTTGTATTTTCATCAAAGTTACGAAGGATCCAACCGAGATCTGATCCACCCTGCTGATCGAGAGAACTGTCAAAGATCTCGTCTAGAATAAGGAGGTTAGTATCCACGCTATTCTTGAGCTTAGCAATACTTCTCCAAGTAAGCAGAAGAGCAATATCAATCCTAGCTTTCTCTCCCTCGCTGAAACTGTCATAAGAAAAAACATCTCTGTAACGTGATTTGATAATCTCTTCAAAGTTTTCATCCAACGTAAAGTTTACATAGAAATCCATACGTTGGAGATACTGATTGATGAGTTGATTCATCGCAGGAAGATAGGTCTTGATGATCCTAGTCTTGATCCCGTTGTCTTTCAACAACTGCGATGCCACCAATAGTGTATCACGATCTTTTTTATATTCAGCATAGGTCTTACTGAAATCTTTCTTTTCTGTAATAAGTCCTTCAAGTTTGACGAACTCTGCTTTCTTGTCAGGATTAGTTCCTTCAAGTTCTTTGATCTCGTTTTCTATATCACCGATTGTTTTTCGTAAGGAAGTAATCTGATAATTCGCTTGAGTAATAGAAGCGTTGAGGCTAAGTACAGTTTGCGATAGTCTTGTGAATTCATTTTCTCGCTCCTCTTCTTTAGAGATTGCATCGAGCAAATCTTCAAGACCAGTTTGAAGATTGTTTAGTTCACCTTCGCCTTCGGCAATTTTACTTTGCCTGAACTCTTCACTAAGGTCTTGAGTGCAAGTAGGACACACATGATTGTCTGTGAAGAACGAATGTTCTTTCTGACAAGATGAAAGTTTTGATTGAATTTTGAATAAAAATTTATTCAACTTCTTCAACTTACCAGAGGAAGTTGACAACTCTTCCATATCTTTAGAATGTTTTTCGACTTCTGAAGTCAGACGCGCAATCTCTTCATGCTGACTGTTTTCATCTTGTAACAATTCAGCAATTTTATTTTCCTTACGAGTGATTTCTTCCTTAGTTTTTTTCTCTAGATCAAGCATATACTTTTTCTGGAGATCAATCTTCTCTTCTAAGAGATGAAGCTGGTAATCAAGTGTCTTGATCTGGTCGTTGTTCTCCCGAACTTTATCTTTGAGAAGAACATTCATCGTAGAGAACACTTGAATATCAAGAATATCTTCGATGATCTCTCTACGTTGTGCCAGAGGCAAACGCATGAATGGAACAAACGTAGAAGAACCAAGCACTACAATCTGAGTAAATGATTTGTAGTTGAGTTTGAGAACATTCTGTTCGAAGTTCTTTTGTTGATCTACAGCGGAAGCTTCCTGGTTCCACAACTGTCCGTTGCAGTAGATTTCAAATTTGTTTGGTTTGATCCCACGAACTACTTTATAATCCATCTTACCAATACTGAATTCAATTTCAGCAAGGCAATCTTTTTCGTTAATGCTATTAACTAGCAAAGGTTTATTGATTTTACGAAATGGTTTTCCAAACAGAGAAAAGGTAAGAGCATCCAAAACGGTACTCTTACCTGCTCCGTTGGTCCCAACGATTAGATTTGTTTTTGCTCCTTGGAGATCAACCTCACTAAAGACATTCCCCGTAGAAAGGAAATTGCGCCATCTAATTTTTTTGAAAATAATCATTCTAAATCGTCTGGTGGAATCAATAAGTCGTCTGGTGTAATGATTGAGAACTTCTGTCCTCGTTCCTGACATGCAGTAATTATAACATGGTCGTCAATCTCCACGATCTGCATCGGGGGATAATCGTCTTCTTCCTCTAACATGTAAAGATATCTTTCTGCATCGTCTTCTTCTTGGAAGATAGGAATAACCCGATCCAATTCTTCATCAAATACTGAGTATACTCCGTCTGGATGATCTTCCAAGGTTACGATGAACATGTTAGCCAACGTTACAACTCTCAATATATAGAGATCTCATTAGGCTCTTGAGATCTGATTTGTTTACGGACATTTCCACCTCATCAATATATTCGTTGAGGAGAGTAAGAGTATCTTTGGTGGATACATCGATGTCTTCCTGGTCGTCTGTGCCGACAAGATTTTCAACAATCTTTACGTCATGGACGCCTACGTTGTAAAGACGATCAACCAACGTTTCGAACATTTGGTAGTCTCGCTTTTCACTAACGATGATCTTGATGTGCTTGTCTTTATAATCAGACACATCGAGTTCGTTGTAGTTCCCCATCGTGTCGTCATAGACGATCTTCTCGAAGATCTCGAACGGGTTAGGGATAAACTCAAGTTTATCACTTTGAGTATCGTAGATATGGAATCCACGAGTGTCTTTGTAATCATTCCAGTACATCTGATAAGGGTTGCCGAGATATTGGACGTTTCCTTTCTTTGAACGATGATGGAAATGTCCAGACCACACACGATTGAAACGATGAAATAACCCAGCATCCATGCCATGATCCATAGTCATACCAGGAGTTACTTCGAATCCGTTGAGTTCTAGGTGACCGCAACAGATATCAGCATCAGAAGTCTCAAGTAAATTCAAGACATCATCACGGTTTTCTGAGTTGATCCAAGGCAACATCAGGAACTTTTTACTTCCTATTATGAGATGCTTTGGTTCAGAATAAATTGTGATGTTTGAATACTGCTCCAAAAGAAGTTCTGGTGAGTTGATGCGATTAGTGTTCTTGTAATAAGTACAGTGGTTACCAAGAAGCATATGCACTTTATAACCTTGGAGCCTATCAAAATAGTTTGACTTTACTCGATGGAAGGTGTTGAAGTCCATCGACTTACGATTGTCAAAGGTATCACCCAGATCGATGATATGAGTAACACCTTTCTTTTCTAGCGTGGGGAAGAATACTTCATCATAGAACTTCTGAAAGAAATTCCAGAATGCTAGAGACCCTTTGCGTCCATCAAGATGCTGATCCGTGATTAGTGCGACCTTCATAGTTTGCCTCCAACTGTTCCATCATATTGAATACCTGTTTCAGGGAACCCTTCTCGTTTTGCTCGTAGATACCAACGGGTTGTAGCGATAAGGTGTTCCTTTGTAAGTGTGGTGATAATTCCCTCACCTTCCTTACTGTAGCTAGACCAAGTTCCAAAGCGTTTCTGTTCGACACGGAATTCATCATCGATCCATTCATAATTTTGGGTTTCACTCATCGGTTCATTCTAGTTTCAATACTTTCTTTAATAGTTCCCATGTCAGAATATGATGCATTCATACCTGACATACTACCATCAAATGTGTCCGTGTGCATCACTTCGTCATATCCCGAACGCTCTAGGATCTTACCTTTGATTTCGAGTTGTTTCTTTTCTTTCTGAATACGACGTAGGAATGCGTAGTAAATGATTTGTGTGAAATAAGCAAACGGATTAGTGGATTTCTCTGGATCGAAGTTATCGATATACTGCAAACAGTTTTCAATTCCGTCGCAGATCATATCTTCGCGGAACATGTAATTGACAAAGTTTGGCTTATATGATAAGTGTGTTGCAATCTTTAGAAAGCACTCACCTAAGTAATTAGTTACTCGTGGTCGAGGTTTACCCGCTTCTTTAGCAGCAATAACTTTCTGCCGATACGCAGAAATAGCGGCAAGAAATTCTTTATTATTGACGTAATTTTCTGTTTGCTTTTTTCTTGTCATTACTGCTAGTGTCACGGATATCTCACATAATCTGTATCAAGTGTAGCATGATATGGTTCAGATGTAAAGGGGGGCTTGACATAACCTCAGAAACTCAGTAGAATAACTATGTCAAGGGTTCAAGAGAGTTATAGCTTTTAGCTTTTTTTATAAATGTCTTCTAGAGACTTTTTCATTTCTTTTATTGAACCTAAGTAACCAGCCCTTCTAGGTAATTTATTCCCTCTGCCTGCTAGAGACTTTCCACTCTCTAGACGGTTGAGGGTTTTTTCGTAGAACTCAACAAGTTCTCCTTCCACTTCAGTCATAGTAATTATGTGATCTCTTTTGATAATAAACATTTCATCAAAAGTTGCAGAGATCCATTCTTTTAACGCAAAACCAGTTACTTCCATATGGCCTTTTTTCTGCTTTGCATTTTCTACTGCTAGCGGTCGGTCCAACATAATTTTATCTTCGTCAGGAAGGTAGCAGACTTTTGCCACTACCTCTTCTCCTGATACTAGTTTTAACGTTGCGTAAAACTCTTCTTCCATATTAGCTTGCTCTAAGGTTTACTCTAATAACCTCATATTTAAAATTCTCTTCATTATAAATGTTTACTCTTTCATTCAAATGCTTGAGTGTGTAATTTTGTCCGCCAATATCATCAGCGATATCATATAAGGTTGCCATATCTTTTCCTTCGCCCTTACGCAATACACGACCAATAGATTGTAAATTTCTGATACGCGATTTACTTGGTGAGGCAAAGATAATATTGTGTAGACGTTTGATGTTAATACCAGTTGAGAATGTGCCGTAAGAGGCGATAATAACAGCGTTGTTCTCAGTCTCAGTAATCTGTCGGACTTGTTCCCTGTCTTCCACATCAGTCCCACCATGTACGAAAAATACTTTTCGTTGTGGGTCTACGGTGCTATTTATCAAATCAAAAAGTGGTTCCCCATGCTTCTCAATATAGTTAAATAGCACAAGCGTATTACCTTCAATATCTTTTACAAGATTTTTGATAAGATTATTTCTACCACGATGCTGCACAAGATAATCAATTTCGTCATGATAGCTTTCAAAGTATTGCGGAGCATGTTTGCACAGTAACACTTTGATCCTAAATTTAGATAGGTAACCTGACTTGATCAGATCATCTGTTTTAGTAACACGTTCACAATCACCAAACAAACCTTCTAATACCCACTTGTGTGTTTTACTGCCATCAAGTGTTCCTGTAAAACCAAATCTATATTTTGCATTATGAAGCTTTGTCATAATACCTGTTAGTGACTTAGACTTGAACAGATGAGCTTCGTCACCAATCACACAATCAAAGTCATCAAAATATCTCTTGGGAAACTTATAAATGGATTGCCAAGTTGAAATGACTATCGGTTTATCAGTATTCTTATCTTTACCAGAGTAAATCTTATGAACATAATCTTCCGCATTCCAACCGTAGTCAATAAAATCGTTGACCATCTGTTCTACCAGGGACGTAGTAGGAACGATGATGAGCGTTTGCTTGTGGGTAGCAGTATAGTATCTGACGAGGGAATAGATCATCAGAGACTTCCCAGACCCCGTAGGAGAAAGAAGTAACTTGCGGTTATTTTTTATCGCTTGGTATACAGCATCGTATTGATACTGTCTTGGAGCAATTCCTTCTCTGGTGATTTTGTCCATAAAGGTTTTGATGCCACCAGGAGAAACAAAATCGTTAGTTTCTTGAACATCGCCATACCAGTCATTTTTTTCATATTGGATAGTGTACTGACGCTCCTCTGCCCACACCTGAAGGTGCTTCATCAGTCCACCGTAAAGTTCTCCAGTTCCAGGTGAATAGAGACGAATAGTTCCATCCCAGTATTTGTATCTGGGATTCTTCTTCAGGAACTTCGCTTCTGGAACTTCAAAAGTAAAGTAGTCCGAGAGCTCCATATGAACATGGGGCTCATCGGATTGAATTGTCACGTAAACTTCATTCTTCTTTTTTACAGAGAGTAGGGTCATTATTGTCCATTAATAAATTTCTCCCACTCAATCGCACTCTTGATCTGAAACCCTCTGTTTGAAATTTGACGCATGACTTGATCCAACCAGTAAAGCATCTGGTCAAGATATTTGATCTTTGCCTCAAGGTTGACAATATCATCGTCAGCCTCAAGATAAGTTTTCATTTTTTCCGAAGTCTTAATGCTAGATCCAAATGGTTTAGAGGCGTAAATTTTTGCGTCTGCTTCGCCTGAATAATATTCACGTTTCTCTTTTACCAACTTACGGATCTCAAACTCTAAAGAAGTCTTGATTTGAGAGATGTCTGTGTAGTGGTGTAAGTATTTATTATGTTGAAAAGGGATGTCTAAAGCAAGTTGTCCCAAATCTGTGGTATACTGTTTGTTCTTAAATTGAAAGTCAATTGCAGAATCTTCTGCCCATTCTTCTCTCAGTTTTTCAAATTTATTACGAAGGGTTTCAAAGTTCATAGAGGTTTGAGGTTCTTATCACAAATAAAGAATTGTTGATGCTTGAATGTTACTTCAGCAGTAATATATTCTACATCACTAATTGTAGCATTAAACTGCAGGTTTGAAAGTGACGTAGGAAATATGTTTCTAAAGTCAATAATAAATGCTGGATTGTATTGAGAAGTTACAATATGAAGTTGAGCATTTGTGTAGATATCTTTTTCAATAGTTTTGCGTTGCATTTCGTCGGCATTTCCGTTATCTCTGATCCACTTGTAAATGCTGTTATAATTTTTTAAATCTTCGTCCACAATAAAAGATACAACAAAATCCCCGAACGTTACACCACCTCCAGGAATGATGGGCAGACTTCTAAACCTGCTCGCCACTTCTGTAACTGGCATACTAACGTCGGGGACATTTGCTGTTTGGCAGAAAAAATCTACGCCTTCAAACTTTTCCAGTTTGAGTAGATATCCAATAGGGTTCAAGAAGTTCCTATTTGTAGGTTGCTCCTTATACCACTCAGCTGCCATGTCAACTTCCCAAGCTACACCTTATTTATCCTCGTTGTACCAGAAGTCTTCCCAGTCATCTTCTGTTGCTTGTTCCCATTCTGGTTCATATAGGGGACATGGTTCTTCCATGAGAGTTTCGTTTTTTACTTTAGAAATTTCCGAATAAAGATAACTCAAGTCCATTTGTCTTCCTCCTCGTCTTCATCCCAGACGATATATGGTCCATGTTGCATTCTCTCAAGTTCCTTTGTCTTAGCAGCAAACTCTGCCGTCTCACCAACCCATAGTGCTAACTTCATAACAAGAAATATTGCTGCTAGCGGAGAAAGACATAGTATCAGAATAAGTGAAGATTGGTTCATGAAGAATACTCGTTTATACAATCCAAAAGTTTATTGATGGCAGCATGGGCTCCATTCTGCCATTCCTGACTTCTCGTATGAGAATTTTGGTAGAGTTCATTCTTCATTTTATAGACTTTGGCGAGCATGTCAACCTTAGACAATCTACCGCGTGGCATAACTTTACAGGATACTATATCTATTTACAAAAAAAGGGAGTCCGAAGACTCCCCTGTGTTGATATGTGAATACGGATCACATAAGATTTTTGACAAGTACTCTTCTGTAGTACTGGTTAACATTAGCGGTGAGTTGCTCAGCGTCAGGAACGCCTGCAGATGCCTCAACGAATGGGTTCGAAACCATGCCGTAACGAGTCTTGAAGCCAATCTTAGGCTGGAAGGTGTTAGGATCGATCGAACGTAGCATCTGGAGGGGAACGTATGGGCAGTAGAATACGCCTGCGTCATAAGGTGAAGTACCCTTATAACCAACAACGTAGAACTGGTTTGCCGAAACGTTTGCTGAATAAGGATCAACATAGACCTTGATTCTGCCGTTCATGGTGCCTACTAGGAGGTTACCAGTGTCATCAACTTCACCGATGGAAGGACCACCAGCACCGCTTAGACCTGAGGAGTAGTCAAGGGTTCCAGACATAGCGAGAGCAGATGCAACATCAGCAGAAGTGATGATGAAGTTGCCCTTACCACGGCGGGTTTGCTGAGCGATTGCGTTAGCATCACGCTCAACTTGGAACATGAGTCCCTTGAACTTCTCAACCGACCAACGACCGTTTGAATCAACGTCAAGGTCAAAGATACCAGCGTTAGCAACGTTGTTCTGAGCACCAGGCTTAGCGATGGTGTAAACAGTACGAACGACTTCGCGGTTGATCTCAGCAAGAATCTCGCTTGAGAGTAGGTTAGCAAGCTCTTGCTCAGCATCAAGACCGTGGATTGCCTTGAGGTCTTGTGCTAGTTCTAGAGTGTATTCTGCTTTGAGAGCTCTGGTACGTGCAGTAACAGCAGTCTTCTCGATGCTGAATGACATCTCGTTGAACAGAGTCGAACCTGAACCTAGGGTCTCAGCGTTCTCTCTTGCAATACCTCTTTCGCCGCGCTCATAGGTGCCACCATCGTTTAGTAGACCTGGGTTTGCATCAGCGTTAGAAGGATTGACAGTACCACGAGGATGGGTGTCATTACCACCAGCAGCATTAGTCTGGTTGTAGTTAGCAGAACCAGCTGAAGATGCAGAGAAGTTGCTATCAGGCTCGTTGTAGAGTGCCTCAGGACCACCACGTAGTGATGAACCTTGCTCCTGATAGTGCGACTTCATAGCGAAGATTAGTCCAGTAGGACCGCTCATAGGCTGAACGCCGCAGATGTCGTATGCTACGAGGTTAGGCATAGCACGACGAATTAGGGAGATCATAACAGGATCGAAACCTGCAAGACCACCAGTTTGAGTTCCGAGTGCTGAACCTGAGAGTCCATTAGCACCAATAGCACCAACAGTGTTGGATGCTTCGTTTAGCATACCGCGCTCTTCGCGTAGTTGCTTCTCTGTGTTTTCTAACAGAACAGCGGTAACAGCCTTTCTATAATTGTCTTTGATAGCGCCAGCGCCTTCGTGACCTAGAACAGGGTTCCACTTTTCGGTTAGAGCTTTTGCGTTAAACATTTGTTTGCTCCGTTGAAAATTGGGGGGTTATAATCAGGACCAGCGGTTGAGTGCTGAGAGATATGCTGCCATCGCTGGAGTTACCTCTTCACCACCTTCTACTGGGGTTTCATCGACAGCTTCTGTTGGAGTAGCGATTGACTCTTTGAAGTAAGACTCCTTGATGGTTTTCACCTTCGAGGCGAATGACTCTTCCGAGACAAACTCTAGACCTTCAGCAAGTGCTGCGAGTTTTTCTTTTTGAGTATCAGCAAGTCCTTCCGAAACTGTGTTCAGAATGTTGAGTTTAGCTGACTCATTAAGACGATTTTGTAGCTTCACATTCGCCTTAACCTGTTCGTCGAGGCGCTCTTCCATTTCACGAATCTGATCAGCCATACCTTCAACCACGTCAACCTTGTCGTCGGGGATTGAGATATAGTGCTCTTCAAAGAGACCCTTAAGACCTGCGATGAAGTCTTCGGTGATCTCATTTCTGATGCCACGGTCAATAGCAACCTGATTTTGCTCCATCCACTGACCGATGGCGTAGTTCACCGTGCCATTTACTTCCTCGGAAAGTTCTGCCTTAGCAGATTCTACTTGCTTTTCGAGTTCGTTGGCAAAGTGCTCTACAAGTCTGTCATACTCTTCAGAGAGTTTTGCTTTTACAGCTGCTTCGAAGATTGTCTTTGCCTTCTCAGCAAACTCTTCAGAGAGTTCGGTGCCCTCTAGGAGAGCAGCAACGTCGTCGGACATATCGATTTCAAAACCTGCTTTGATTGGATATGTAACAGCGCCGCCCATTTTGGTAATGCCGTATGCTGCGTCAACACCAACGGTTACCTGCTTGCCCATATCACCAGCATCTTTCTTAGCTGCTAGTTGAGCATCACCAGAAATTTGCGAGATAGGTGCTGCCGCCTTAGCGCCAGGATTCTCTTCGCCGTCCTCATCATTTGAGTGAAGAGGAGCAGAGGTCGAACCTCCAAGATCAGTTGGTGAAGACTGACCAGGAGCAACCGAAGGTTGAACGGTAGGAGCAGGATCCTTGCCGCCAGCCTTTGCAGTCTGAACGTCAGAAACCTGAGAAGGGTCGCTTCCAGCACCTGGGATTACATTCGCGGAAACCGTTGGCATAGGATCGCCAGCTTCCAGAATAACCTTTTGCTCGGTAACGAACTCTTCAAACTTTTCGTTTAGCATATCTGACATTTGAGTTTACCTCGTAAATTTCCGTATAATTATTCTAAGTTTATTTATGAAATCATAACTTTCTGAGAAAATCCTCAAAAACTTTGAGGGTTCTCTCTTCCATGTTTTGGCGCGTAGCCTCATCCATGTATCTGCGGTATTTATCAACTTTCGCTTCCTTTAGAATTCCGTTATCCCAGATCCACTCTTTACCTTCCATGATTCCATTAACAAATGCGTCAGGTGCGGAAGGATCTGCTACAATATCAGCAGCAGTGGTTAGGAAGAAATCATCACGGACAATTGAGATATCTTCGCGCTTATCGATGCTTCCCATACCACGGGAGGAAACACCAAGTTGGACACCTTCGCCAAGCAGAGACTTAGCGATGTTACCCATCGGCGTATCTAGGATTTGTGCCTTACCGATGAAGTTGTGTCCTTCGGCGTGAAGACTTACAATTCTGTGAGATACTCTATCGAGGTTGATAGTAGGACCATCTGGGTGACCGAGTTCTCCAAGAGCACGCTTTGGTTTTACATATTCTTCCGTGTATCTCTCTACCTCGCGGTTGAGAACTTCGAAAGGATATACACGACCATTACGGTTCTTTAGTTCTGACTGAAGAAAAACTCCTTCAATATACAGAAGCTTCTTTCCGTCTTTCTCCTCAGTGAGGATTTTTACGTCTTCAATCTGTTCCGTTATCAGTTTCATCGGTCTCTGGTTCTGTGGGTTCGTCAAAGAATGTTTGCGCTACAACTTGCTTATAAGTTGCCATAGCATCGGATGCTTTGGCAAAAAGCAAATCTTGAATAGCATCAATAGCAGATGCTCTATCGCTGTCGCTGATTTTGTTAATAATGTCAACGACACCTTGTTCAGTATTTTGTTCTGACATAATAATAGATCAATATATTTTATTTATTGTTTGTGGAAGGTTTAGGCATTTGCTTTGCCTTTGAAACTTCTCTATCTACACTTGCATCAGCAGCTTCTGCTTCTCTTTCGGCGCTGTCTTGAGCTTGAATTTCTCCAATTTCTGGAGCGAATGCAGTATTTTGTTGCTGCATCGTATCCATCATATTTGTTTGAGCTGGATCAATAGCAAGACCAGCAGCAATCTCTGCTTTCATCTGCTTATCCATTTCCTTATAGTCTTTATCTTTTTGACCAAGGATATGACGACGGACATACTCAACTGAGAAATACTTACCAACAAAAGGATCCATTTGAGTAACAGACATCATGCGCTGATTCATCATTTCAATTTGTTTCAGTTCGTTGAAATGATTATCAAACAGATAGTCATACTGGATGTGTTCCTTCATATCATCCCAGTCTTCTGGTGAGATGATACCTTTTAGAATCAGTTGTGTCTTGAGAACATCGTGGAATAGTTCGCTGAATCGCTTGCGGAGACGACCGATGAACTTAGTAAACTTGAGTTCATCCCTAAGAACCTCTGTGGTCTTACCAAGATTAAACCCTTTGTTGTCATCCGTAAGGCGGGAAGGTGGTAGGTTGAGTGAGTTGTAAAGCTTCTTCTTGAAATACTCAACATCCTTGAGTTCACCAAGGTTCTGACCGCCTGGGAGTGTAGTAATCTCAGTTCCTCTACCACCTTCACGGCGAGGAAGCCAGAAGTCTTCAAGCATCGACATATGCTTTTTATCATCACGCATCTCTCCCGTTTGCGCGTCATATACAAGTTTATTTCTGTAACGTGACATGACATCACGCAGATATTGTTCTGCTTTTACCTTAGGTAGATTGCCTACATCGATGTAGAAAATTCTACGTTCTGGTGCTCGTGATAGTCTGTAGATAACAAGAGAATCTTCGATCATGCGAAGTTGATTGAGAGACTTGATTGCCTTATGGAGGAAACCAAGAACCATTCTCTTGTTTAGATCTTGGAGACCTGAAGGAACAAAGGTGATTGAATCGGTTGCCATTTTCACGCCTTGTGAAAGTGACATATCACCAACTGGTCCTAAGACTCCGCCCTTATAAAATCCTTTTGGATTATAGAGATAATAATCTACAAATGTTCCATACTCATACTCAAGAGCCGTGCCTTTGATTGCTGCACGGGATAGAGAATCTTTTGGAGTATTGTCGATTTTCTGACGGACCTTCTTGATCTTCATCGGATCGATATAACGAAGTTCCGTAATTCCTTTCTTTGGATTATCTAAATCGATAACTTTGTGGTAGAATAGTCTACCGTCGATATACCAAGTTCTAACAATCTCATGTGCGCGATTGTCAAAATTTAACAAACGTTTGATGTATTCAAATTCATTACGAATTTTATTTTTTACTCCAGATCCAACATCCAGATTATCCAAGTTGATTTCTACTGGAGTATCATGAGCATCGCTAACGATAAACTCATTCACAACTTCGTCAATTGCACTATCCACTTCTGGATGTAATGCCATATCACGATAACGACGGATCATCTCAAACTCGTTGCGAGCTTGATTGTCCGTCTCTACATATGTTCCGTAATACCCACCAGCAGCAACTGCGATAGGTTCATCAGCAGAAGGAGGGACAGGGGATTGTCCCTTCTGTCCCTCCTTTCTATTGATTTGGAAGCCAAATAACTGACTCATGATTATCTATTCAACTGTGTGCTTCCAACTATTTATCATACTACTGGAATGCTAGAAACTTCGCCTCTAGCGCCAGTTGGAGCCTCTGCTGTGAAGTACGAATACTGCCACTCAACTGTGAACTCTTCGATCTGATCGTTGCTATCATAAGCAAGATCGATCTGAGAAACGTTGGTTGGGAAACAGTGACGTAAAGTGTATCTTCTTAGGATAGCACCTTCTTCACTCGAATCTTTCTCAAGTTGATCAACTTGAAGATCTGCCATATAACCTTCTGAGTTATTTGGAACAAACAGAGGAGCAGTATTGCCCTCGTGAGTGTTGATGCTATTTGCCCACTCTTCAAAGTATGTGCGGAGTTTGAAGTCCTTATCGTTGAAGAATGTTGCGGTCCAAGTATCGAATGTACGATCACCTGCGATCTTAACAGTTCTTCCACGGAAAGGAACTTCAATTACACCCAGGTTTGAACCAGGAAGTGCAGCAGACTTACAAAGTAGATTTGTAAGGTTGAGATCTTTTCCACCGTTAATTTGTGATGGGAACTGCACGTTGATCAGGAACATGTTGGGCTTCACGCCCTGACCAATCGTGCTTAGAAACTGACTTACGTTTGACGATGCCATTTGTTTTTACCTCTGTGATGTTTTTTCTCTATTACTAATTATCTACCGACAACTTCAGCAAAAGTAACGCCCGTTCTTGTTGCAGTTACCGTTACAGTAACGAAGTTGATTGAGCGAGTTGGCTTGAGGTAGAGTTCAGCAACAAATTCATTTCTGTCGATAATTTCAGGAGTGTTGTTGCTCTCATCACAAATAACGAGGAAGTCGGTTAGACCTCTACGTGCCTGAACTTCTGAAAGGTATGAAGAAATTGAAGCAGCAAATCCAGAACGAGTTGTTGTATCATTCTGTTCGAAGAGTACGCCCTCGGCAAGTGCTCTTGCTCTCTTTTCAACGTTGAGGAATAGACGACGAACGTTGATTCTGTCGAATGCAGAAGGTGAAGCAAGACCAGTCTTATCTCCAAAGAGAACAGGACCAGAACCAGGGAATGAAACGATTGGGTTGATTCTTGAGGTGTAAAGATCGTCTCTCTGTGCCTTGTTAGGATTGAAAGCGAGCTTCACAACGTTCTGAAGACCACCACGATTTAGACCTGCTGGTGAGAACCAATCGTCTAGAATTGCGGAAGTTGAAACGCAAAGACCAGCAACATCACCGTTGCAACCGATGTAACGGTACTTATCGTTGAAACGATCGTAAGTATACTTAATACCGCTGTCTAGAACAACATACGAAGAAGAACCGATGTTATCGAAGAAATCAATTGTTCTTGCGAGTTGCTCAGCAGGAGTTAGAGCTGCTCCACCAGAAGTTGCAACTTGGTTGCCAACGTATGGTGAAATGAAAGCAATACAATCCTTTCTGCTATTAGCAATTGCAGCAACTGCTTCTGCCTTTGTGATAGTATCAACTTCATTACCCATCGATCCGCCCATTAGAACGAAATCAACTTCTGTTGATTCTGTATCTAGGAATTGATCGTATGCTTCTACAATTTCTCCAGGGGTGTATGCATAGTCATCTACACCACCCGATAGAGCACCGCCCGCAGTAGGTAGAATTCTTGCTAGCTCTAGTGGAGCTACTGCAGTAGCGCCATATGAAGCAGCAGTAGATCCAGGAGCTTCTCCACTAACAGTTACTTCTGCAGATCCAAGACCAGCACCAGCGTAAATGAAACCAGAAAACTCATTTACATAATCCTTCCAGTATGTGGAATTTCCTTCTGGTGATTTAGCATCAGTTAGTTTTGAGAGATAAGTCATTCTCTCAACAACTGTGTTGTTTGCTTCGTCGATGATTGCAACGTGAACTTCGTCATACGAAAGATAACGCTCGGCAGCAAATGCCGAAGTTCCAGGACGAGGAGCGATCGACTTATATGTAATTCCAGTTGTTCCAATTGCAGTTTCATTCCAATCAGAATTTGTAAATGCTGTAGCAGTATCTGCAACAGTTGTAACTGGAGCTGCAGATCCTTTGATGATTCTGAAAGTTGTTGAATTGACAACTTCGTAGACTTCGTGTACTACAGAGTCGTCATCTGTCCATGTATCACCAACATCGAGACCATGTGCTGTTGCTGTAGTGATTGTATAATCTGGTCCTCTGTCTACAATAACAACGCGAAGATTATTGCCGTCAGCTCCAGCATAACGAGCTGCGAATTTCTCTGTAGTTACTCCAGCTTCAAATGAATCTTCGTTTGCAATTAGAACTCCAGTTCCAGAAAGAGTTGCATTCTTAACTCCAGTTGCAGCACGAACAACTGCTAGTTGTCCACCGTAACGGAGAAACTCTGATGCAACCAACCAATCAGAAGCGTTTGCCTCAGCTGGTGCGCCGAAAGTGTCGATCAGTTCTCTCTCGGAACCGATTGGTGTAATTTTGCCTACTGGTCCAGTACGGAATGATGAAGCAAAAGCACCAACAATTGCCTGTGCTCCTACAACTACCGCGTTGGATAAATCACTCTCTCTAATAACAACACCAGGCGAGACTTGACTTGCCATGTTTTTACCTCTTAGATATCAAATTTATCTAAATCTATTTAGATTTTCCTATCCTTCAAACGGGGAAACAGTGCATGAACTACCAATCTGGATATCCCCAGTCAGCAAATGGATCTCTCTTTTTTCTAGTGTCCATCACTCTTTTCACCGTACAGTCTTTGCATTCGTATGAATATGCTGACGGAAGATATTTTTTGTGCTTCCTGACAACATAGTAATCTGTTAGAAGATCTTTTACTTCGCCACAAACTCTACACTGTCTATCTTTGAATAGAAGGTGTTCTAAAGAAAATTGATCTTCTAATTCCATCAGTAGTTCCACATATAACTTACTTCTTCTTGTGTATTCCCATATTCCCAGAGTGACCCATCTCCATCAACGAAGGTGTCATCACCCATCCCATCATCAATAAACCCAAAAGGAGCCATGTCTTGCTCAATCTGATTTCGTTGCTCTTCATAAATTCTTCTCCTGACATCTTGATCTGTCATCTCTTTGAAATACTCTTGCATGACTAACCATGCAAAGAGAACCATACACATCACAAGGTCATCATGATATCCCTCGTCTGCTTCCCATGCTTGTTTTTTCTGAACGAATGTGGTAAGCTCTTGAAAAATTTGGAAGTCGTTGAAGATAAGTTTATCTTCTTCAATAATTGCTTTGAGGTTAGCGCAACCAATTTTCTTCACGGTCACGCTCATCTTGACGCCAAGTTGTGTTTTGTTTCCAGAGAAACCTTGACCTACGATCTGTCCTGCTCTACCACGCATCGCACACATCAATACGTTAGGATACTCAAGATCATAATTTAGGGTAGCGGCAATACTATCACCGATATCATTTACCTCAACCAGAACATATGGATTATTGTATTCCTTACAGACCTGAAAGATTACAGATGGAAATAGTACAGGTTTTATTTCGTTGTTCCTGTATTTGGCAACTATCCTATATGGCATCGTTGTAATATCAAATACGATAAAGGCAGAGTAGTCTCCACCAATACCCCTGGCAACGTCAACAGTAATAATGTATTCGTGGTCTTCCTGCACTCTTTCGTAGACATCGAGACCTGCATTACTTGCAATAGGATCGGCAAACGGAATAGTCTGTAGCTTCGACGGACTGATAAGTGTATCGGCAGATCCAAGGAAGTCGCACTCAAATTCCTGAGCGAACTGACGTGGCGAAGTATTCTTGATCGTTTCTTCTTTCCACTTAGCATCTCTACCAGGAACTTGGGACCAGTGGACCTCGTTAGTAATATAATCATTCTTACCTCGTCTGGCATCTTCCCACATCTTGTAGAAGTGGTTCATGCCATTTGGCGTTGAGATGATAATTACTTTCGTTGATTTACCAGAAGTAATAGTAGGATAAACAGATGCAAAGAATTGCTCTGCAACGTGGTTTGGAACGAAAGCGAATTCGTCGAGGAACAAGATATTGAACGACATGCCTCGTACAGCACTCGCAGACGTAGAAGCTGCCAATATCTTACTGCCATTTTCTAATTCCACATTACCTTTGTTCCATACCAGTACACCATGCTGCATCCACTTTGGCAAGTTTTCGTAAGCAAGTTGTAGTCTACTCAGGAGTTCCCTGGCGGTAGATGCCTTGTTTGCAAGAATACCGATGTTAACACTATCATAAAAAATTGCATAGAATAATAGATAAGCAACCACCGTGGTAGACTTACCAGTTTGTCTTGGCAGTTTTGCGATGTTGAATCTGTTTTCATGAAAGTCTTCCAGAATTTTTTTCTGAAAATCATACATCTCAAAGGGGACCAAACCCTCGTCCAGAGAGATGATTTTAATATAGTTCATAGCAAAATAGACGGGATCATTCTTACACTTGATCCACTCGTCAATCTGCTTTTTTGTAAAATTGATTGGGGTTCCAGCCTTCTTTAGGTTCGGGTTCCCCAAATATACATCGTTAGTTGTCACAACAAAGCCAGTCCACTACTGGTATTTAGTCTTTGGGAAAGTCTTCCTCCAGAGTTGTCAATCTCTTTTCCCAAGTGACACCACCATCTTTGCCTCTACATGGATTGATGCAGTTGTCATCACCTAATTTGTTACATACAAGACCAGCAAGGTCAAGTTCATTTCCTAATTTATTTGTGCCAGTCCAGTAATGCTGCCCGTCAATCCATGTAGCACCGCACTTCTGGCAAGTCTTGGTATTCATTTATTATACTCCTTGAGGAACTTTTCGAAATCGGTTGTGTCTTTTACAAGCTGTCGCTTGAGTTTCCAACCCATCCATTTCATCTGAAGTCTGACAAATGCATAGCGCACCTGCAGATCAGCAAAAGCAAAGAGTTTCATAGTCTCTTCGTATCCAGCATATGCTACTAGAACACCAAAGAAGACGAGAATAAAATAAACACCGTACATATGTAACTCTCTGCTACAAAACATTATAGAGCTATGTAGTAAAAAATAGTGTTACAATAGGCTACGATTTGATAAGTATATCTTTACATCCTTATAAATTATACTTTTTTAATAGTAATTGATATTGATTAATATCTTATTTTCTGATGAACAGCAAGTTACTCCAGTATGTTTTAAGTTAGAATCAAAAACTACTATTCTGTTCTCTACGCAATTTATTATTTGATCTCCAATTATAGTAGACCCATCATTTGTGTTGATATAAAAAATTGCAGTCTTGGGATTTTTGTTTATTGCCCAGTGATCTTTTGGCATATCAGTATGCCATCCGACTAACATGTTGGTATCTCTGGGAGTAGTTTTGTTAATCTTTGCTTTCAACAAAACATTAGATTTTAACTTCTCCAAAATTGGCATGATGATATTTAAGTCTTCTTCATCATATTCTCCATTACAATAGAGTATATAAGATTCTTGATAATTTTCATTTTTGTTGCACACTATTAAATTTTCGGGTAACATCCTCCCACTTTTCCATGGAAGATCTGATTGTTCCACAAAATTTTTTATAATATTAAAATAATGTGCATCGAGAAAATTGTCGATAATATCAATCATTTTCTATGAATATACCAAATACCCATGATAGGAAAAACTATGAGAGCATAACAAAGTATTCCAAGTGTAATGGGAGTATTCAGCACCCAGGCAGCAAAGTCTCTCATACTTCCTCTGGGCAGTTTTCTTCTTTGTAGTATTTTAGCTTTTCGATGAGATGTTGATATTGATCCCAAATATACTCTGAACCTGTTTCGTGCTTATAAAATTCACAAGCACGAACAATCCTGTTGATGTCTTCTGAAGTTAGTTTCATCATAGTAAAGTAACTCAATAGTAATTATAATGATCTAATCAGCAATTCCAAGCACGTAAACTTTTGTTGATCCTGCTATCTGGATCCTTTGCGGTCTTCTTGGAAGTTAGTTTCTTTTTCATGCCTTTCATTCTGGCACAAAAAGATGCTCTACGTGGATTTCCAACCTCTTTTGAAGGTGCTTTTAGATCAGAACCAGGATTTTCTCTTTCGTATGAGCGGCGACCTTTTTCGTTTAGACCACCGCTCTCAGACTTTCCCGCTTTCTTAGTCCAAGCAGCTTCGTCAAGTTCTACTTCTTCTTTCTTTACTGACTTGATAGGAACAGCAAAACGATCCCATGCCTTCTCGCCATAGGAACACTCATCTCTGGTCTCTGGTTTCTGACAGAGCCTACAGAACTTCTTCTCTTCTTTCTCTTTTTTCTTTGCTTCTTCAGCAAGTTGTTTGATTTCTTTATAGTTTTTCATCTTACTGCTCCGTTAGAAGTAATAAATCAAACGCTGATGTATAGCGTCCGTTATTTGATCTGGTTGTTATTCTTACATCAATATCAGATTTCTCTGGAATACGAATTGGGAATGAGAAATCATAATCATATTGACCACCACTTCCAGATACTTCAAATGTATGGGCAATTCTAAATGCTGATTGCCCCCAAAATCTTACATACATATTGCCACTACCATCAGCAGAAGATTGGGCAGTAGCAACACCTCTGTATAGATAGGCAGTTTTGCCAGCAGGGATTGTGTAGATTGCCATGAGAGTTTGACCCTTACCAGCAGTAATTCTCAAGACATCAGATCCATTCTTTGTGAAATTGACATCTCCAACATTATTAGTTCCAGTTGAAATGTATGCTCTAAACACACGTCTGAATGAAACTGTGCCTGCTACAGTTGCTGTGCTGGATAGTGTGAAAGTATCTGATACTTCGTTGAAGTCATTATCCAATCCAAGAACTGTCACAACCTTGCCATTATCAGAAGCATTAGCAATACCTGCAGTAATTATGCCTGCCGTATCAAAAGCACTCCATGGATAAACTGTATCGTTCTTGTCCCAGACAGTTCCTGTGGTGCTTTGTGATAAAGCGGGGACAGCACCAAACTTATGTACTGTTGAAGCGCCACGGACTTTGCCCATGGAAACATTCAATCTAAAGTTGTCGTCCCAATTGAATATTCCTGCCATTATACTAATACGGGGTCGTTGTTTGTATCATAACGTTGATACACTCCAGGAGTTCTAACAGTATTATCGTAGTTCCTTGCCTGAAATGTTCCTGGCGTTCTCACAGTATTATCAGTATTTCTGGCAACATAGTCGCCATTCCAATTCTTATATGTAATGTCAGTCCAACCTTCAGTTCCGTCAAAGATGGTTACTTCAACGGAGGTGGGTTGTGGGTCTACAATTGTATTAGTAGTATCGTACCTGACGTATGCCATTTAGATTACACCTCTTGGGTATTTATCGTTTGCCGCCACCCATCTCTTTCAACATCTTCTGAAGCTCTGTTGTGCTTCCAACAAACATCGCATTATTAGTAACGCGGGATGGTCCTTTCTTTTCTTCGTCGAGATCCTTCATCTTCTTATGAAGATCCTGTAGTTTCTCGGTCATGTCTGCAACGTGCTTCATCGCCGCTACAGCGACTTCATACGCTCTAGGGTGTCCGCTCTCCTGAGCGACCTCTAAGGCACCTCTGACCGCCTCCTGACCCTGATCTATGAGAGAGTATAATTCTGCCCTCGTATATTCATAATCCTTCTGACGGTCATCCTGGTTGCTCTCACGCTCTTTCTTCTCAGGCTTTGGTTCTTCAACAACCTCAGCACTAATATTCAAAATGTCTTCCATATTCTCTTCAAGGCTCATAAGAATTCAATCCCTTCGTTGAAACCAAAATCATCATCTGCTGTTAGTAGCGCATCATCTGCTGCATCAATATCACCATCGCCATCCATATCTTCGAGTGCTTTTGGTGTATATGTTCTCTCAATCGTTCTTCTATTGACGTTGAGATCACCAATAGTTTCGATGATAGTAGCTTTCTTGATGATATCGGATTGACTGTAAGGACCATAGAAGTAAGTCTTAGCAGTAAAGTTTAGGGTGTAGACGATGAAACGACGCTGCATAAAGTCGTCATCCCACTCATCTTCGTAGTTGATGTTATTCAGTACAATAGCAACATCTCTCTTCTCATCCATTTCTGGGATCATATTGATCGTGATTGAGAAAGATGGTTGAAAGTATGGTAGAATTTGCTCAACGATCTGCAGAGCATCATCCTGTGACTTGGCAATAATTCCAAGTTCAAAACTCATGTTGTAAGGAACAGGAACATATTGAACCTTTACTTCATTACCATTATCGGCAATAATAGATTTGTACTTTTGAATAGGTGAAGTTTTTCTAGCTGGATCGTAATCAATACCAGTCATCTCGAAATAAAGACGAGGCAAGGTAATAGCAACCTTTCTACCTACATCTGGATTTTGCTCCAGGCGAGTGAGGAACTTATTCTTTGGACCATATGCCAAAGGAACTTTCTCCTCCTCAAGAACATCTCCGTTCTGTGGATCTTTCTTTCTTAGTGTGATATTGTTGAATAGAGTACCAAAAGCAATAATATTCTTTCTGGTAATCTCGTTATAAAAATGAGATCCTAACATTAGATACTACCTGTGTTATTTCCGAATTCACCAAATGGATTTCTTTCACTCCAATCTACGATGTCATCAGCGAAGTCTTCGATCTCTCTATTTTGATCGTACTCGCTGTTGGTATTATTTAGAGTGTCAAATGTACCGACAACCCAGACAGCGCCACTATCATCTCCAGTAACTGCTTCGTCTTCAACGAACGTTCCAGTTCTATTGATGACCTGTAGAATTCTGGTAGTGTCATTCCAAGATCTAACCGTTGCTGTAACCGCAGATGTAGATCCAGTAACAATCTCTCCTTCAATAAATTCATCAGTTCCACCAACCTTCATGGAAAGAGCAATAGCAGAACTGAATAGATTTTCAATTTCGTCAATCTCAGCAACGCCAGTATCAAGAAGATCATTACCAATCTCATAGATTTCTGCTGTTATAATGAAGAACTGAACCTTACCAAACTGATAGAATGGCGTCTCTCGTTCAACAAACTTGATCTCGTAGATATCTGTAGTCAGAGGGAAATACAAAAGATCTCCTTCATTTGGTCTGCCAGGAACAGTCAAGGTTGGTGTATATTGAACTTCTGACTGCTCCCATCTTCTTGTAGAAACAATAAACTTTACCTCATCGGTAATGCGAATACCAAACTTAGAAATGAATTCTGATGTCTCTCCAAAACCCTCTACGTTCTGTAGAAGCATCTCCACCTGAAATTGATCCTGATACTTTGAGTAGATAACATCATCCAGGGTATTATCTTTCAAGATAGTTCTTGGTAGATAATAGATATCTGTTCCGAACAGTTTGATCTGTTCGTCAGCAAGATCCTGAGCCAGGTTCTGCTCGCCAGGATGACCTTGATAGTAGGTAGGAAAATAAGGACTGGTAGGCATCTTATCCGATCATATCCATAGGTGGAATAGCATACTTACTGAGGACTTCGCTTTCTATAGTTGCGATCTCACCGATAGCATCCTCATACAATTGTCTGCCGTTGAGAGTAATACCGCCTGGCAGTTGAACGTTATTGTATTTGATTAGGTTCTGTCCCCACATTTTCTTCATGAGGGCAGTAGCATATCTCTTCACAAACATATCATTATACATTTCAGTAGCATCGTTGGGATCGATCAAGCGATGAGCTTCAATTAGAAGATACTTACCTTCTGCAAGGAAGTCAGCATCAACATCAAGATACAAACGATCACGACGCATGGTATACCTAAACTGCTGGAATGATCCATTATTGAGGACCATATCAAGAGTTTCGAGATATTGTTTTGTCATGAAGTAATTGACAATATCAAGTGCTCCAAATGCGTAGAGATCATTCAGATACAACTGATATTCAATACCCCATAGGTTTGAACGGATTGAATTGCTAACAAGACCAAAGACTTTACTGATACCTACAACGTGATCTGGAATGGGAATGAAGTTTGTTGCTTCATTCCAAGTTGTAGTTCCAGAAGTTGTCTGAACTGTAGTATCAAATCTAACTTTATCGTCAGCAGTTAGTTCATGTGTCAAATAGCAACGCTCCATCCCGTTGTAGCAGTTCTCTTGGAAGAACTGGATGGTATCGTCAATAACGTTATTTACCTGTTCATCATCAATATTGATCTGCAGAACAGGCTCTCCAAGCTGCCTCTTACAATATGTGATGAGTTCAGACCTTGAACTTGGTTTTGCCATTACACACAAAAAATCCCGTCTTACCTATTTAGTAAGACGGGAATTGAGATCACTCTGCTGCTTCTTCAGCAGGTGCTTCTGGTTCTCCTTCTAGAAGTCCTAGGGTTTCCAGACCACCTTCAAGCTTGAGTTTGTATTCTCTTGCTTTGGCGAGGTTTGTCTCTAGTTCTGCAATTTGCTTATCTGTGGTAGCAAGTTGCTCTTCGAAATTTTTCTTTAGCTGTGCTGAATCCATAGTATCCTCAGTTTTGTTTTAGTACTAAAATATAAAGTCCATTCCACCAACTGGTAGAATCTTCTATTTGAGATGTGAGAATTTGTCTCTCAAATAAAACTTCAAGGTTATTTATCTCAACAAATTTTTGCCCTGTTCGGATAACCCCATCAAAATTAGCATCATCCAATACAAGTATAAACGTTTCTTGTGTATTTGGCAAGAGGTTATTTAAACATTCAACCATCTGCTCATCATGTTCTCCATCATAGAATATGATATTTGGTTTTTTACTGATGACAGATTTATCGAGTTTTCTAGCATCATCATTAATGATGACAGATTTCAAACTACCAAACAAGATGTTGTTTCTTGCAAGTTCTGCCTTGGGATCATTAACCCCCTTCCATTCAATATCATCTCTCGCAGGAGAAATGGGTGCTGCAAAATTATCGACAGCATATGATACAATATCATTTCCCATGATAGCGGCGAAGTATGTGCTGCCAGTATAACAACCAATCTCTAAGTAGGTATTCTTGGAATCTGAGCAGAGGTGGTTGAGGAAATGACGAACTCTATCGGAAGACAATCCTTCGATATTAAATCCTTGTGGATTGAATTTCGTATCGCCAGTTGCTGACTTATCTATAGCATCTAGTGTCAATTCAACAAGTGGGTGTAGGATTCTATCTTGTTTTTTGTGATGGGCATCAATAACTGCTTCGCAGTAGTTACAATCCCAGCAATCAAACTTACAAGTTTTGATTTTCTCTCGCCAGATGTCAATAGGTCTTTCCTTCAAACTCTTATCTTCAATATAAGTATTGAGTTCTGGGAATAGAAGTTCTTCATCATTTGCCCAGCGATGAATAATATCCATAGATTCTTTCAAACGCATGACAGATTCCCTGCCGTGCATTTTGAAAACATCAATACCTAAGTCAAACATTTCTTCCCAATCCTTTTTCCAGGGTGGTAAATTTGCTGACTTCAGAACTGCTGAGCTATCTTGCTGCTCCCACTTAGAACACGATACACGACTGATGATGTTACCGAAGTATGGTGGTTCGTGATTCTCTCTTGTGTTATTATAGTGGTAATGCTCAGGCATGATAGGGCATCCACCCCAGCATCCCTCATTAGCAAGCATAGAGAACTTGACTGGTTTACCAATTGAAGCACAGTATTCTTTTGCTTCTTTCAGACGACGTAACTGGTCCTGGTCTCTCATCAAATCTCTATCGAGATTGATGTAATTAAATCCAGCTTTAGCAAGAGATACGATATCGTTTGCTTTGGTGACTTCGTGAAGAATAGTATTCTTTACATAAAGTTCTGGAAACTCTTTTTGTATTTGACCTGTAAGCATCCAAGAAGTATGTGGAAGAGTTACTGTTCTAACACCAGCTTCATAGATGTACTTGAAGTTGTTGATAAACAAATCCAAATTTTCTTGTGTTGGTCTCACATAAGGATTGTTAAACGTAGCGGACAGAGGGATGCCAGTCTGCTTGGAAACATATAGAGCATTAAATGTGGTCTGTCTCAAATCATCTTCAAACACATCTCCCATAGCATCCTGCATGAAAGGAGGCATACGACAGGTAAAGTATAAATCAAAGATGTATTGCTTGTGCTTATTCAAGAATGGAATAAGTATATCGTTAGCAAAATCTTCGTCTATCTTTGGATTGATAGGTAAACTAAACATCAATAAAGCCTCTCAAAATGTTTAATATCTCTTTCTCTATCTGGAGCATTCAAAAGAGAATATTCTGTTACTATATCTATACCCAGAGTAATTCTTTCTTTTAGACTTGGATTTGGAGTTGTCCAGTGAATAATATGTTCTGGAAACATAGTCAAAGTTCCTGGTTCATTAGTTAATGCAGCTGCTTTCATAGAGAAAGGATCTTGATATACTGTGCTAGTTCCTTCTGCTTGTAAGCAAAGATTTCCAGAAAGAAAACTATAAGCGTCAGAACTATGTTGATGTGGATTGAGTTTTTCTCCAGTTCTCAGAACATTTGCCCAGCACTGTGCCCACGGTTTTAATTCCATAATATCAGCGCCAACATTCTCACACATCTCTCGAATAGCATTATGAATGTCAACTCTCAATTTTCTGACAACATAATCTTCGCCCTCTCTATCCCACTGTAGAATATTATATCCAGCAAATTTTGCTGTTAAACTATTTGCACCTAATCCAGTTCCACCATCATACGTAAGATGTGGGTTCGAATCTATTATCTCTTTTTCTTTTGATAATATTTTAGTTGATAAAAATTTAATTTCAGCGGAACTCATTACGTTTCTATTCCAAAATGGAATCGAATATACTGGAGCAAATGGTGTGTGTGATTCTTTGTTTTCGAATAAGTTTTTAATCATGGCAATCTCCCATACCTATCATGCTATATCTATTTTCTTCAGTATACCAATTTTCCAGTACCCAAGGGGAATGAAAAAATCCTCCATTATAGAATAGTAGAGTGTTATATTCCATGGGTGCTATACAAGTTAATTCCCAATCTTCATCTCCCCTAAAGTTTTTCCACTGTTCATTTCCAGATGAAGATAATGCTTTATCAAAAAGATATGAATACTCTTCCTGAGTTAATTCGTTGACATGTCTTTTTTCTTTGTGTTTCCAGAAAGCAGTTCCACCCAAACAATTTTGATTAAACCAAAGATTCCAAATACCATGAAAATTATCTGAATGGGGAAGATTGGCATTTGTCTTCATCCTCATATTTCCATTATAGATGTTGCAGGCAACTCTTACTGGACTCCATTTAATTACATTCTCTTGAATATAAGTTGTGATAAATCTAGCAGCCCATGGCGGAATATCTTGACGAAATCCTGGAGAGTATGTGTGATCTCTTACAGCAGGAAAATGCATAAGAAGTTTTTTATATTCTTCTGGATACTTTAAAAAATTTCTTATTACTTTGAATTTAGTGTCATCGTAAACAACGTCTTCTAATTTTGCCTCTGAATTGATTTGACAGATCTCTTCTAATTGTTCATCTTCAAAAAATATCATTCTCTTTCTATCCTAAAGCTATAAGATTGGTTGTATATGTATCGTGGCATTACATTAAATGAGATACTAATACGGTTATCTTCTTTGTTATCCGAATAACCATGTGCTAAATTTGATTGCCATAAAAGCAAATCTCCCTCATCATAATTAACAAATGCACCCCATGAATTATATTTTGTTGGAAACTTAACTGGAATATCAATTGATTGCATTACACAATTTTCTGGATTGAAATCTTTATTCTTAAATCCTATGGGAGCATGTAATCCCTTGATGTAATTCACATAATATGTTCCAGAAACATATGCGTTTGTGTGAGTGTGATGAAATTGTTCTCCTCCAACATCACATTTGTTTATCCAACAATCTGTAATGACAACGCCATCTTGAAGATAAAATCCCAGAGTATTTTCGATGTAATCAATACACTTTTCTTCTAACCATTTTTCAAACCATTCAAACTGCTCATAATTGAATAGATTTTGATTCTGCTTGTTTAGAAAATGATGCAGTTTTGAATTCTCCACATTAGATTCATCATATTCAGATAGCTCGCTCAATATTGAAAAGCATTCTTGTTTAAGTTGCAAATGCTTTTCTTTTTCTAGAGTATACTTTCCAATTACCTTTGGGAATATTTCAATCGTTGCCATAGATATGTTCTTTCAAATAGTCATAAACAGTTGGTGAGTTGTCTGCTACTTTTTGCCAACGACCTCTCATACTACTATTTAACATGATAAAATTATCAATCATTTTCTTTATATCAACTTCGGGAAAATTCCAATTCCATTCTGAAACTGTAACTGGATCTACCATTCGATAATCCATACCAGCACAAATACAGTGAACACCAACTGGCGGATGATCTTCAACTTGCGTTTGCCTCCTCATCAAATCAAAGAACTGAGATGACACAGTTGGTTGCTGCATGACCATCTTCTCGTCAAATGTTTTGTTGTGAATATTCTTCCAATATTCTGTATCTGTTCTGAGGGATAGTGTATAATGGAATGCTACGAAGTGAGCAAAACGATCAAACATATTTCTAGTTGATGTATTGTAAACATCTCTATCCCACTGGTTATACTCATCACGATTGAGTGCTCTCACCAACTTCAGTAGAAACTCATGAACAGTATATAATCCGCTGCTTTGTAATGGCTCAATAAATCCTGCTGCCATACCAATACCAACCACGTTCTTTACCCATGTTCTTTCATGGATGCCAACACGCATTTTGATATCCTTGTATTCGACATCACTACGATCTCCAAGATACTCTTTGAAATCTTCTAGTGCTTGCTCTGGTGAAATAGAAGTATCGTCATAAACATAACCAGTTCCGATGCGAGACCATAAAGGAATATTCCAGACCCATCCATGACCAAGAGCTGTGCAGGTGGTGTATGGTTCTAGTTCTTCTTTCTTGTTCTTGTATGGTATCTTAGTTGCCCATGCTCTATTATTTGGGATGATGTCGTTGTAAGAAATGAAAGGTTCTTCCAGTTTGTTTAGCAGTATTGCTTTGCTTCCTGTGCAATCAATATACAGATCAGCAAACAAGAACCTCTCATCATTCAAGAACAATCTTTCTACACCATCTTCTCCAACATCAATAGAAGAGATTGTTGCTTGAATATGTTTGACACCACGAGGAATGCAGTAATAATCTCTCAAATACAGACCAAACTTTACTCCATCAAAATGATAAGCAGTATCTCTTTCAAACTTGTAGTTCTCTAACTGATTGCCAGTATGCAATTTATTATCCTCCACACATGGGATCATAGAATAGAATGTTCTACAGTAATCCTGCCGTGGTGTATCTGGGTAGTAATGCTTTTTTAACTGCCAGTCATTTAATCCAAGAAACTTTTTCTCATATGTTGGATGACCTAAAGGATTGTGAAACCCACCGTCATTCTGTTTGTAGAAATCCACAAACTTGATACTCTGCTTGTAAGAGGCATCGCAGTATTTCATGAACTCTTGTTCTTTAATGCCAAGAGCAAACATCCATGGTCTGATACCAGCGAGTGTGCTTTCGCCAACACCTGAGATAGGATGGTCTGGGCTCTCTACTACTGTAATGTCTTTATTTGGAAAAAAATGGATGAGCGTAGCAGCACTCATCCATCCAGCAGAACCACCACCAACGATGATAATTTTGTCACTTTTCATATTGTTAATCTATTCAACGAGTTTGGAAATCCTAGTGAACCATTAAAGAATAAGTTAAATGCTATACTGTATCTGACTTCTGATGGGTTTTCGTTTGGCACAGTATCATGTTCCATCCAAGATGGGAAAATTAAACACATACCCTTCGAAGGCTTAATGTAAATCTCTCCAGAATTGAGATGATTTTTTTGAGATATCTGTGGCATGAAAAAATATTTGATCCTGTTTGGATCTATAAATTTAATGTAATTAGATAGAGATCCTTCCGATACCTGCGGGGGATCCTCTGGATACCACACCCCAGAAAACATAGAATTACTGTGGGCATGTGGATGAATATATCCATTATACCCAAGAACATTTCCCCACATAGTTTCTACTCTTGGAACTATGTTCATATAAGAGTATGCATCAAATACTTTTTCTGCTATAATCTCTATTTGAGATTTTAGTTCAGAGTAAATGGGGTTTTCATGTAGAGTATCTTCAGTATAAAAAGAAGTTCTGTTCTTCTCTAAAACATCGTGTGAATACTCATCTACGGATGAATATTTTGCATTTAAATCATTTATTATTTCTTCGGTGTTGGAAACTGATATTGTGCTTTCAAATAATGCTGTTGGAAAAATTTGATGAACATTAGTCAATTCAGTTTTGGGTTGTTCCGAAGAATAATCCCAAAAATTATTATTCATTTCATTCGCCTTTTAGTTTTTTCTGCTCTACGATTTCCTTAAGTGAATTAATCATTTTCAGTTCCATGTTATCTTCGATACCATCAAAAGTTGGTAGACGAAGATTGGATTTGTCTGATAATAATTGCTGTGTATATTCTCTAGTTGTTCCTTCGATCTTTGCCAACTGACCACCTAGAAGGTTGGAATACTGGAAACCAATTGAAAGAATTTGCAGCTGTTCTTCCTCAGGAAGCATGGAAATAGAGTCTAAGTTGCCTGTGCTAATTCTTCCAAAAGAAAGAATATCCATAGCAGCTTGTTTGCCCATGCGAGCAATCCAATACTTTTTCTCTTCTTCTGGATCTTGATCGAAGTATTTTGCAATATCTTCTTCTTTTTCTACGTTGTCTTGAACTCGTCTAACAAAAACATCAATCTCTTGTTCTTGTCTTACTAGTTTTCTTTTACGAATTTCTTGATCACTTTCAAAATCTTCAATATCAATTCTGATGAGTTCTGCTTCCAATTCGTCAGTAACTGTTTCTAAATCTTTTCTAAGTTTAGCAATTTTAATATCGTCTCTTCTAATATCTAATTTAATCTTTCTTAAACCATGATATCTATTTTCAATCTCTAGTAGTGCTTGACGAATTTGACGATACTTTGTGACATGAGAATTCATGACAAAGTTTTCGTTTTGATAATCTGTTTGACCAGTAGAAAACTGTATGGCATTTGCCAAAATGGTTTCTTTACTTAACATGATAATCTCCAAGTAATATTAAAACTGTAATCCGATTTTTACAGGAACAACTCTCTTAAAGTCAACAACTCTGCCTTCTTCTTGTGCCTGAGTTTCTGGCATCGCAACACCAAAATAATCCTCATATAATCTATTTAGATCTCTAATTGTAGCGGCATTTTTAAACTGACCTTTCAACCAAGTCATCTTTGCGAGAAGATCTGTTATACTTTTCTTGAATGCCTGTCTACCATTAATGATTTTATATGCCATTTCTTGAACAGAAATTTCTCTAGCATTTGCTAATGCAGTCAATAAAGGAACTTCTGCATCTTCATCTTTCATATATGCGGTTGCCTCTTCATATTGAAGTTCGAATGATAAAGATTCCATCTGAGAATTGGTATCCAATTCCATAAACTTCTTATCAAACTCTTCTTCAATTACTGCCTTTGCAACATAGCGCATGGCATTCATAACAGCATTTCTTCTTTCATCATCCATAACGATGATAATCTTTTCAATTCCTGCATCTGGATTATGCTCAACTGCATTAAAGATACCTTCTGACTGGAAAGCTACTACTTCACCATTTGCTTCTTGCTTGACGATTTTAATCTCATCACGAATATCAGCAAAGGTTTTAAATCCTTTGAAACCAGTAATAGGATCCATGGGATAATATTTTCCTTTAACAATTTCTTTGAACATCAATTCTTCTGAAACTGGCATCGATATTGCATACCAATTTAGAATAGATCTTAATACTCGAAGATCATAAATGATCGAGAATAATGATGTGTCTTTTGTTAAGTAGTAAACTCTTTCCATTTTTATTTCCTATTAGTATGTTCCAATACCACCAGTAGCACCAGAACCATCTGATACACCAGCACCTTGTTGATATCCAGCGCCAGTAGATCCACCATAAGCAACAGTTCCAGGTGCAGCTTGCTGACCACCTGCATATGTCATATAAGTTCTTGGTGGTATACCAGCACCCATCATATCTCCACCTTCTTGACCAGTTCCAGATGAAGCACCAGGAATACCTTTGCGATAGGTTAGTGTTCCATCAGCAAAACGAATAACATCCTGATAGTAATTATAAATCCAAGCGTTGTTATTCTGTGCATAGTTATAGTTAGAGATGCAATATCCCTTATTCATTCCAGTATGTAGGTTTTCTTCTCCGCCAGTTTCTGGTTTTACAATACCAGTTCTTAATGTTAATGCATCGCTATCTCTTCTCTTGTATACAGTTCTGTCAGTATTATTTCCCTGTGAACTATAGAAGAATCCAATACGAGTTGCCATGTGCTTATTGAATCCATCATGTTCTGGGCGATCAGCCTGATAATTCGACCATGCCGCATATGTCTCAGTAGAAAACTCAAATCTATTTGCTCCAGCGGTAACCCATGCGTAATATTCTCCTTCTGCATGAGCTACGACGCTGATTGTCCCACCAATTTCGGTGATCATAGATTCTGTATTTAAATCATGTCTGGAAGTATTACCGTTGCCTGAGCTAATATACGCTCTGTTTCTTCCGCCATTCGTATACCACTGGTTGCCCATGAAATCAATCCAAGCACCCGAATATGAACGTGCTCTGGTATCATTCCAAGAACTATTGAGACCTCTGTTGGTTTCTGTGATCATGCTCATAGAGCATGTTGTAGATGCTGCAGGCAACCAAGAGTTAGCGCAGTTGTAAACAAATAGGTTTACACCATTATGAGAACCACCGATATAAGCAGCGGAATAATCAATAACATCTCCAAGTGAGATAGTAACATCAGATGGGTGGGAAGTTCTGTTGCCGTTTCTCCATGGGTTTGCGTTCTGATATCCAGCAACAGTATATCCTCTATTAATAATATATCTGAATGCCCACTGAGTTGGGTTCTCAAGGCGATAGTTCGAATCTAAATCATGTGTCCAATATGCTTCATATTGAGATCCATTCCAACGAGTTCTGAGAACAGCACCATCTGTATCCGCTGTCTGGTTTGGAAGGGTTTTAAAGATAGAACCATTCTGGAATAAATCTCCAGTAAAGTTAATACTTCCACCAACAGTTAAAGCATATGTTGTTGGTGTTGCTGTGTTAATTCCAACTAATCCACCGTTGGTAATTGTAAATGCATTATTTGCAAACAGAGATCTCGTTGCAGCACCACCACCATAAGTAACTCTAAAATAATTATTAGCATCAATACCCAACTGCCATGCAACCGATCCACCTTTGTGTAATGAATAATATGGAGCTGATGGATATGTTGATCCAGATGCAGTTACTTCTACTGGAGCATAACCAAAATTAACATTTCCGTTATGTATAAACAAAGCATTTGCTGTACTAACAAGATCTCCAGCATTTGTTAATGTTAACTTTTTACTCTCAGTTGTTGCTCCGTTTCTTGTGTAAAATCCGATATCTGGATACCCAGAACTTCTATATTCTACTCTTATACCACCTAGCGGAGTAGCACCACCAGAACCCTGAGTAAATCCAATACCATCATATTGACCATCAACGATACCACTATTTACTTGAAGCTGTAATGAATATCTAGTTCCAGCGTTATTTTGAACTGTTACTAGTTTTGGTGAAGTTGCTGTGGTTGTTCCACCAACCATAGCAACACCATTAAAAGGAACAAGTTTTAGTGCTCCGTTAGCATCGTAGGATAATCCAGGAACACCAGAAACATCAGAAACTGCAAAGATCGTTCCTGTTGTTAAATTATTGTTGATTGAAAATAACTGACCAGCAGATCCCTCAAAGGATAGTGTGTTATCATCAAGCACACGAAGTTTGATCGGTGAGTTTAATTGACCGACAAAACTTATTTCTGGGATTGATGTAGTGCCTTTATTAGGCGTTATAAGGATATCCTTATCAGAATTTGCCATTTCTTATAAGCCTTTTATTGAGTATTTATATGCCAAAACGACCACGTAAAGAATTGAAGTTTGTTAAAACTTCTGCAACAGTTAACTCGACGTTATAAGCTTTCACAATTGCTAAATCTCCATTAAATGAATATCCAGATTGTCCTCCACCAAAAGAACCCAAACCTATTCCAGCTTGACCTGTTGCTAATGTTCCACTATAAGTATCAGAATTAACTAAAGAACCATTAATATATAATTTTCTACTGCCAGGAGTTAATGTTGCAACTACTTGATACCACACACCCGTTGACATATAGGATGAAGTTGTTGTAGATAAATTTGTTATTCCAACTCCTCCAGTATAATTTTGTCTCCACTGAATCGCTCCTCCTTCTTGGAACAAAGCATACTGAGAATTAACAGTTCCTTTTTCGAACCAAAAACCATTTTGCGATAATGCATTTGTTCTAACCCATACTTCTACAGAAGGAGTTTGAGTATCATGTATAGAACTTGATGGAAATTGAATGCCAGAACCATTAGTTCCATCAAAAGAAATATAACCAGGGCTAGAATTGTATGATGCAAAAGTTGCGGAGTTGCTAGTTAAATTTCCACCAATATCTAAAAATGTATTGCCAGAACCAGAATATGATTTGGTATTTCTTGCATCAAAACAAAAAATTAATCCTCTGTCTATGCTACCAGTATTTGAAAAAGTTGCCATTAGATTCCGAACCTCCCTTTGGTTAAATTGAAATGTGTTCTTATTTCTTCTGCTGTAAAAGATTTATTATAAACATACCAATAACCAATTCTTCCCTTCCAGAAATTATCAGCTCTGCCCAAGTATTCTGTGGAATTTTGTCCATAAGAATACCAAGTGGAGGGATTAGTTGATATTAGAGATCCATTCATATAATAATTATGAGCACCATCTGTAGAAGATTGTGTAACTGCAAAAATATACCACTGTTGAGTATTCAAAGTAATACCAGAACTTAGTGTTCCGTAATACGCCCCAGATGGTCCTGTACTAAAATGCAAATCATATTCATTTGGATTTGGACCTCTGGTTCTAATGTAAAAATTTACATTCCTATCACCAATACCACCTATCATGGCTCTATAATAACTAGTTGTAAAAATAACATCAGAATCCATCCAGGCAGCAACTATTATGGTTTTTCCATTATATGATGTGTTTAAATATTGAGTTTGTAAATTAATACTGTCATCAGTACCATCAAAAGTAAAATATCCATTATTTGCTGCTGACAATCCATTTGATAATGTATATGTTGTATTGCCAGCAACATATGTTTTAGGATTGCCAGCATCCACACAGAGAACAATATTATCTATTCCAGGCAATCCATTTCCATATACAATAGACATCACTCTTCCTCCTCGACAGGTAACTCAACTTCAACCTCTAACTTATCGATGTCTTTACGCTCTGCCTGAACGAAGTAGAATGCCTCACCACCACCAATAAAGATCTTATTATCTTCGATCTTCTCAACCCATGACATATGGTTGCCGATTGGTGTGAGTTGAACGGTGATGGTGTTTTCATCAACAAGAGCGACCCAGTAATCAGGTAACTCAATAACATTAGATGACTTACCACGAACATATACACCGTGCTCTGGTCCTTCCAACGAACCATAAACGAGGTCATGGTTCTCTTTGGTTGGGTGAGAAATTTTGAACGACTTGCTAGTAGCGGCAAAAGCACCATTTACATATAATTTGTATTGAGAAGTTACTGTCTGTCCATTATTGATACTTGCCGTTCTGGTAGCACCGTCAAAATAAGCTATATTATTTCCTTTACCATCTCCAATATTCAAACTTCTGAATTGTGTGAAACCATCGTTATAACCACGATAGTTTAACCACATATCAGCAAGTCCATCATTATCATATCCAGAGTTAAATGTATTAGTATTGGTTGGAGACTGATACAATTTATCCGCCATCCTTACGGCACCACTACTCTGAATCTGACCAGAAACTCTCAATACTGCAGATCCAGAAGCATTTGGTGTTAACCTCATGCTTTCCCAAGTTGTTCCAGATGTATGTGTCCATCTGAAGTATTCGTTTTGGTTATCTGAAGTATTAAATTCTAAACGAGCATCAGTATCCGCATCTCCAGTATTATAGAACTTGATAGATGCACTATCAGTATTCATTACCCAAGTTAAACCAAGACCAGTAGCACCCCAGTTGAGGTTACCTGTCATAGTATCACCTGCTTTCAAGACGTTGTTTGAAGCAGAACCAGTTAGGTTAGCTGTGATTGTGCCAGCGGCAAAGTTACCAGATGCATCACGGAGAGGAACTGTATTAGCAACGTTGTTGGTAGCAAATGTTACGTTTCCAGCATTCCATACGATATTGTTATTAATAGTAACAGCATTCGCTGATCCAGCAACGATATTCAAGTTACCACTACCGTCTGTGTTAGATCCACCAGAAGCAACGAGAGCTACGTTGTAGTTTGTTGCTGGTGAAGCAGTAGTATTGAACCAGATAGAAGGTGATGATGCGGTGCCATCCTTTCTACCTAATCTTAATCTTGCTGTGCCACCATCTGAATACAGTTTTGATACTTCATAAGTTCCACCAACGTTGATTGTATAATCATCAAAAGCAACACGATTGCTTGCTGTTCCGATTGTTTCTGCGCTTGTAAAAGTTCCAGTATCTAAGTATCCAGTAATGATGGTGTAATCGAGCGTATTATCGGTATCATCATTTGTTGTAATATTGAGGATACGGATAGTTCCTGTTCCCTGAGCATTTGCATCATATAGGTTTACATCGAGACCTACAGCAAATGGTGATACGTTTAAAATTTGACCAGAAACATAGATGTCATAATATGGTTTGTTGGTTACTTGTCTTACTGCAACACCATCTTTGATGTCTTTAGTTGACATGTATGATGGAATACGCAGATCACTTACTACACCATAGTTAATATTTCTACCATCTCTATAGAAACGACCTTGACGACCATCAAGAACGTCAGCATCTAATCCAGTTCCAGCTCCATCATTACCAGAATGCCATAATTTAAACCATGTTCCGAAGGTGGTTACGTTTGTTCCAGAACCACGCAACCAAATGTTGTTTCCATCTGTAAATGAAAGTTGTCTTACGCCACCTTCCGCTGTTGCTCCAGAACCCTTTCCTCTGATTGTTAGAACACAGTTCTGAGTACCACCATCACTAAGACCATTTGCGGAGTTGTTGATAGTGTTTGCAACAACACCTTCAGAGAAGCTACTTGGAGATGGTGATGATGTTGGGTTGTTTGTCTGAGCGATCAATCTAAGTGTATTACCCGACTGACCAGAAATGCTGATGTTATAAGTTCCAGAGAGACGATCTACAGAAACAAATCCAGCGTTTAAGTTAGATGCATTCAAGTAGTAAGAACCCTGTGCTCCATCAAGTAAGTCGGCATCTAATCCACTATCAGCACCTGTCTTAAGTTCTACAGATCCATTACCAATCGATCCAATATTAAATTGTGATTTTTTGAATCTCGCAACACCAACTGTTCCATATGCATCACCAGAAGTTGTTTCATCCGTAACACGTAATACATCAAGAGAAGTATTGGCGTAGTTCTTAAGTGATGTATTAAGTTTCGCTCCAAGAACTAGATTTGATCCAGAACCAATAATTGCTGGAGCTTGAGTAATATTAAAGTCGGATGTGTAATTAACACCACCATTTGTTACAACAACACTTTCTACAGATCCATTAGCATCAATTGTAATATTTCCTTTAAGACCAGTTCCAGTTCCTCCAGTTAAAGTAACATTATAATACTGTTGGTTTGCATTAAATCCAGTTCCACCGTTGACAACAACTACGCTATCGATAAAGTTACCGATTGTATAAGTGGTATCTAATAGAAGTGGAGATGCTGGTCTCGTAAACTCAATTATAGTTCCAGCTGGAATATTTTGAGTGAGTGGATTGTTGATGTTGATTGTTGTAAAACCTCCAACTGTAACAACGCTACTTACAGTAGTGTTTGCTGCAACACCAGAGTTTGATGCTGGTATTCCATGACCCTTAAGAATGGTGCTAGATGCAGATGTGGCAAACACTAATGTCTGAGCACCAGTATTTGATTGCTGTGTAGTTTTTACAAAGTAGCGAGTTTCTGCGCCCTTGATCGATTGAACAACTGGAGCAAATGATTGATCACCTCTGAGGAACGTATATGAGTTTGCTTCTGTGGAGTTACTTGCTAGACGAGATGTTGAAATAACACCAGAAGTAATATCAGATGCTGCAATTTGGTTTGATGATAGTGAAACCCAGTTATCATTAGATGTTGCCGATGTATTGATAGCTCTTGTGATATCTACAGTATTTGGAGTTGGAGTAGTGCTATCACTAATGGTGTCAGTATCTTCTAGTTTGATAGCGTTTACAATATCACCATATAATCTGCTTTCAATTAGCGCATTACCAGTTGCTGTAACACCAGCTCCACCAGGAGCAGAGAATGTTACGGTTGGTGGAGTTGTATAACCTTTACCACCTCTATATCCATTTGTTTCTGTAATTGTTACTGTAACAACTTGACCGTTTGCAATCGTAGCAACAGCGGTAGCAGAAACTGCACCTGCCTCTGGATCACCACCAGAGATAGTTACGGTTGGAGCAGATACATATCCAGAACCAGCGTTTGATAGGTTAATTCTGTATACAACACCCTTTCTGTATTCTGTTGCTTGGAGTTGACCACCAGATCCAGAACCAGTAAATAGATTACCTAATGTAAATGCGAGATCAGAATCTACGGCAAATGCTAGGAATTGACTATCAAGATCGTTGTTTAGAATGTATGATGTCGATGTATCGGTTTGAATTGCAATATCACCAGCAAGTGCTCCTTCGAGTGCTAATCTCTCTGCCTGATTGGCGACCGTATAAACGCTGAATGGTCTTAGAGCAGGGATTTGGTCAATAGAGATCTTACCGCTGTCTGTGAGTTCTACAAGCGCCCTAGGAACAGCATTCGTTGAGTATGGCTTGTTAATATATGGTCCAAGGTTATTTGTGATATAATCCTTAACCGCTTTTTGTGTTGGTAGTTTACTATCAGTTGAAGCTGCACCACCAAGAGTGTTCGAAGCATCGAAACCAGTAACAACAACGTCACCACCTTTCAGTTTGAGGAATTCAACTTCGGAGATGGTAACTGTTCCAGTAAAGGTAATAGCACCAGTTCTGTTTTCAATCTTAGCAAAATAACCTACCTTAAAGTCACCAAGTTCATCAGTACCTGAGGTGTAAACACGACCATATGCTTCTGATACTTGTTCGTTTGCTTCGATCTTTGTTCCGCCGTTTTCTGGTAGAGCGTTGTAGTTAGTACCAGAACCAGCAAATTCCCAAGTATGAGATGAAGAGTTAACAATAGATGGTCTGTGTAGTCTGATTGTCTTTCCAGAGAACTCAGAGATATTTGTGGAAACTGGGTTTCCGTCTTTTGTGAATAATGCTGCTTCCTGTAAAGTAACTTGAGCACTGAAAGGAGGACCAACTGTTACTGCACCAACAGTTTCAACGAAGTATTCAATCTCAGTATTTGCATTTTCATAACCATCAATCTTAACAACATAGTGCTCAAGTGGTTCTCTTCCAAGACCATCAATTGTGAAGATAGTTCTTCCTGTTGGTGTTTCCGAAACGTTAGTAATTGTTCCAGTGTCAAATGAATATGCTTCGGCGCGATATCCTCTGGCTCTTAGAGCATAGATACCAAAGTTAGTTGCTGAGTTTGTAACAGAAGCATAACCACCAGAGTCAGCATATATACCGTCAGCACAGAAAATAACGAATACAGAAACGAGCTGAGTATATCCATCGTTTACAACTTTATATCCAGTTCCACCAAACGATACGATAGTGAATGCCGAAGCAACCATCGACTTACCTTGATTTGGATATGAAGCAGAACCATCTTCTTCGATACCTGGGAATGGAGAGTTTGGTTGAGTTACTTTGCTACCATCAATTTCGCAACCATTTCCTCCTAGGAATGAAATGATAGATGAGTTTTGAATATATGGAGATGCCTCGATAATTGGTAGATCATCCCATACAGCTCTTGGAGTAATTCTCTTATTGTCTGCATCATATAAAGTGTTTTCTGGATATGTTACTGTTGGTTCATATAAAGTTCCATAAGTAACTGCTGGAGCACCATTACCAGCGAGAATATCATCAAGGATACCAAACGATGTTGTAATTGCAGATGCTACGTTTGCACAAATTGGAGTAGATGGATCTACTGCAATAGTTGCATCTGTATAGAAAGGTATTGTTGTGTAAAGGCGGGTATACGTAGGACCAGTTCCATTTGTTGTCTTCCAATTACGCATAGCGAAAATTGCAAGATCTCTAGCCTTTGTAAATGCTGCTCTGGTTGCCGCTAGTTCTGATTGGGGAATACCAACTAATTCTGCTCCAGAGAAATATGAATTTCCTGCAGCAATCATGCCAGCATTACCACCTAATACTAGGTCTCTTCTGAGAGCACGAAGAACATATTTAATGTCTCTCTTACACTTAGTTTCATCTGGATAACTCAATCCAAGAGTAGGATATTGAGCTTTAGCATAACCAAGTGCTTCTTCAGCAATTAGATCAATATTTCTAGCAATCAGATATGATGCATCATGATAACGACCAGACGCATTATTAGAAATAGTATCTACAAATAGATATCCAAGAGTATCAATTGCACTTGCAACATCAGAACAAGTAGCTCCATTTCCAGCACCAACGGTATCTTCAATAACAGTTGGATCGAAGTATCTATTGACAGAAGAATATACTGGAGTAAATACTGGTTCAGAATAAGCGCCTGTGCCAGTTCTCCAGTTTCTGATAGCAAGAATTGCAAGTTCTCTTGCTCTTCCAAATGCCTTTACACTTTCTGTGATTTGATTGCCGATAAAACCAATCTGTGTTCCATCAACATATCTTTGGGCAGCTTCTACAGTATTGTAATTACCACCGTATTCTAGGTCTCTAATCAAAGCATTTAGGAAATGCTTGACATCTCTAAGGCACTTAGCATCTCCATTTGGAATACTGAATCCAGGATATAGTTTCTGTCCTTGTGAACACGAAACTAAAATGTTTTCGACCTTAACAGTATTTCCATTTGCTAATCCTGAGATAGGAGATGCTGTTGTGATTGTTCCTACACCAGTCACATTATTGTATGTGAAGTTTGATACGTTATAGGTATTACCACCAAACGTTACAGTTCCTCCACTTACATATGTGTGTGGAAAAGAATTGGGAACAGTATATACACTAAAAGTGCTTCCGCTTACATTATTTACTGTTAGATATTTTTGTGCAAATTCATCGTTGATTTGTCTTACTACTTCATCGGCAATAAAATCGATGTTATTTCTGATTAAGTTACAAGCATCTTGATATCTTCTCAAGACATATACTTGTTCTGAGAATTTATTTGGTGAGTTTAGTAGGGTAAGAGTAACATAATGCGAATAAGATCTAACAGTAACGTTAGATGGAACATAGTTTGTATCCAAGAAGAACGAAGATGTATCTTTTGGAATAACAAATCTTCTTGCTCTACCATCAGCATCTCTGAGAATTTTATAAATTCTCTGCTTTCCATTAAACATGGAAAGATCTGGGCTTGATGTTGGTAAACCTTCAATTAAAATTTCCTCACCTTCTTTGAAGTTGTGAGTATTTTGTCTTCCTTGTAGTGGGTTTGTATAGAATATTACGCCACCAATTTCTGGATCTGCTTGCTGAGAAGCATCAATTCTTACAATAGGAAGTGCAGATGTTAAATCTTGTCCAACAGAAATAACTTCACCTTCTGCTCTAATAGAAACAATATTTGTCGAAACAAAAGTTTCTGATGCAATCGCATGTTGAACAGAATTGGCAAGTGATGAAACAAATGTATGAGTAAACTGTGCGTCTGATGGAGACGCACCAACGTTTACTTCAAATGTATTTGTCGTTACGTTAGAAATAGATAGCCAGGTATTGTACGCTGGATCAGTTATTCTTGGGTGAGTAATTGTAGATACATTACCATCCGAACTACATGTGAATGTAAGTGAGTTTGGTTGAATCTTGATTACATCTGCTTCAGAAAATCCATGATCATTAATTGTGAATACAGCAATTCCAGTTGCTGCATTATAGGTAACGTTAGATGGAGTTACATATTCTGGAACATAATATTGGAATGTTTCACCTTCGTTGAATGAACCACTAGTAACGTCTACATCTGCTGTTCCGCTGATATATGCATTTGGTCCAGTTGTTTCTTCAAATATTACTGATTTAACATCTCCCAGAGCACCTGTGTTTAAACCTCTGAGCTGAAATCCTGCTAAGAAATTACTTAAACCAGTATTGGTTTGGAAAGTAACTCTAATTCTAGGTGGACCAAAAATTTGATGACCGATTGGAAAATCTCTTCCAAAGTCTCCTCCTGTTGTTGGGTCATAATAAATTCTTTGCTTATCGTCAAATGTTACAGCATAATCCCATGTAAATACGGCATCTCCATTACTATCAACATTATCTCTAAATGTGATACCATTAATATAGTTCTTATCACCAAACTTAAACATGTGTTTGCCAGGGTTAGCTGGTCTTACGATAACAAGACGCAGGTTATCACCAACGATTGAACAATCTGGTGGAATTGAAATTGGGTTATCTTCGATATAATCACCACCTGCGATGATAACACTTTCCTTGACTCCTACCGATTGAGAAGCAATTTGACATGCTTTTTTAATAGTTCTTACAGGAGCTGCTGCAGAACGACCATCGTTTAGGTCAGAACCAATTAACTGAGAAACATAAACACGACCACCAACGTCATTTGTAGCAAGGTTTAGAACATATTCTGTAGTGGCAATTTTATCTGATCTATCTCCTAATAACGGGGTGATTGAACGAGGATAAATTCCATCGCCAGTTTCATCATAAAATGGCAGTAATTGACTTGATACTCTGAATCCAGTATGCTTAAATTCAACTGTTCCATTTGTTTCAATTCCATCAATCCAGTTTGGTGGAGTTGATCCAGTAACACCGTTATTTAATGCCTGGTAAATATTTGTTCCGTAATATCTAAATTCATATTTTTGAACAGATGTGTTGGCGCTCCACTGTGTTCCAGTATTATTGGAATACATTTTGAGATTTGGAGCTCTGAAACTAGCATCCGCAGTAACAAAGTTATCAATATCGAGGTTTAGAATTCTAGCAGTATCTGAAATAATCGAAGTGGATGTTCTAATAGCACCATTAACATCCAATTCATATGCAACAGTATCAAGAAATGCAGTAGCAGATGCTCCAACACCATTACCACCAGTAATAGTTACAGATGGAGCTGATGTATAACCAAATCCTGGATTATCAACAACAATAGCAACTACAGATCCACCACTAATTACAGCAGATGCTAACGCCTGTACTCCATCTGGAAGATCTGGAGCACTTAACGTTACCGATGGAGTTACGGTATATCCACTGCCACCTTGATTTGTATTAATATTGATTTTCTCTACTTTTCTTCCTGTTCTATTAATACCAACACGAGGAAGTTGTGTATCTGGATCTAACTGAACTCTTAGAACCTCTTTTTCATCCGAACCAACCCCAGAACGTATCGTTGTTTCAACAGTTCCAATAATTTTTGGTGTGGATGAAGTAATTATCTGCTTATCAGCATTAAATTCTAAACTCATTTTGCCTCTATTGCTCCGAGAGATCCAGGGTTTTCTTTATAGTATTTAGTATTCTATAACCAATCAACACTAACAATACTAACGCACGCAATCCATTTTATAACATCAGTTGTTCCTCCTCTAGTAACAGAATAACTAAATGAATTGCTTGATCCAGAATCATAAGAAACAACAGACCATGTTTGTCCAGTTGGTATAGTTTCTTTTATGATCGATTTTATTTCGGATAATACCACAACATCTCCAGAGGAATCGCATTTAACAGTAGAGTCAAATTTTAAAGAATATAAACCAGATCCATCTGGGTTTACGCCAAGTATTTGAGACGTAACAAAATTTACTGTATTAGATGGCAAAGTTATTAATGAGATGCCATCGGTTGTTAATACAGAAGTATTCAATCCCTTTAAAATATAATCCTTTCTTGAAGCATCAGAATAGTTTGAATTTTTTAGTTCAAACGTATTGATATTAGTGAGGTCTAGTGTATCTGTTACCAAAGTGGTTTGGTTTACTCCAAATCCACCTTCAGAATTAAAAGTTTTAATTGTAGTTGCCATTTTACTTCTTATACTTTGTTATAGAAACGTTGACATTTACTACGTCTCCAGATGCAACTGAAGAAAGTAGAGTTGGGTTAATTCTCACCGATCCAGATGGATCAAAATCAAATGTTGCTTCAAATAATTCATTACCAGTATCTAGGTTGCCGTATTCATTAACAATAATGTTAGAACCTTTATCGATAACATTATATTCAATTATATGGCGCTCATCGGATGTTACGTTATCTGCTGTTACCACGACCTTACATGACATGTAATTATCTGGGTTGTATATAATTACCGTTCCAATATCGGTAGTATCCTTCAATAAAGAAATCTTTTTAGATTCTATGCGAACATCATTTAATTCTAAAAATTCTAAAGTTTTATCTAATACTGTAATATTGTTTACTGCATTTGCTGTTCCAGCAGATTTATTAATCTTTAACTCGCCAATATCAGTTAATGTCAGTAAAGTATCTGGAATGCCAGATTGATTACCAAAAGCAAATTGTATAGTATCTAGTGAATTTTCTAGAATTAAATTATTTGTATTATATGAGTAAACTTCTAAACCATTTAAAGATAGCTTTGCTTCCAGATTAATAGTTTCTGCCTTTAAAGTTAAATCGCCAAATATACTACTTACATATGTGAGTTCGGCAGTTCCATCTATTACGGAACCTGTGGTGTGTGTTGGTGGTGTTGTTCCTACAGTTCCTGCTAATGTTACTTCATATAAATTGTCTTGATAATAAACTTCTTCTCCAAGATTATATGCTGTAGAGGATTGCCATTCGGAGCGATTCTGTGTATCTCTCGATGCAATAGTTGTCGCTGTTACTAAAGAAAGCTCGGTAGTTGTTAGACGAACATTATTTACACTATCGGTAAAAAAGTATAGTGTATTATCATTTGCGCCTACTTCTTTTTCTGCGAGAATATAAGTATTTCCATCAACGTCTCTAACGCCACCAAGAGAAATAAAGTTTGTTCCATTAGAACCTTCGTACTGCGAAGTCTGTGAGTTGTAACGAATAATTCCGAGAGTTCCTGCCGATGGTCTGTTTGTTGAAGTTCCCACAGGAACTTTTATACCACCAGTTCCAGAAATCGATAACAATCTCGAAGATGACCCTGGAGAAATATTAATATCTTCGTTCTGAGTAGAAGAAATTGTATTGCTGTCAATCAGCAATTTATTATCTACTAAAATACCAGAACCAACAGTCGAAATTGATTGTGTTAAAATATTTCCAGTTTCATTATTAATAAGTATTTTTTGTGTGGAATCAATAGTTCCTATTATTATACTTGCTTGACTAGTTGGAGTATCAACACCTACATTAATATCTAAAACATCCCCCGTTATATATCCTTCGCCATAATTTGTAATTTGGAAAGATGTTAATGCTCCTAGTTTTGTAATAGTTACCGAAGCTGTAGTAGTCGGTGATTGTGATGCTTGCCCTTGTTGGTTTAATAGAGACAGGTAGTTAAATGATAAAATATTGCCAACCTGATATCCAGTTCCAGGAGTCGTAACAACAAGACTCGTTAATTGTCCATTTGTTATTGTTACTGTTCCGACTGCTCCCAAACCATCACCTCCAGTTAAAGGAACTGAAGTATATGTTCCAGAAGTGTATCCTGAACCAGAAACAGAAGTAATAGAAGCAACGTCAAAAGTTAAATCTTCTGCGCCACCTTCACCAATATCTTCATCCGAAATGGTGATTGTGTCGCCTACCAGATGATTTACGCCACCATTTAAAATAGTTACAGACGCATCTCCAGATCCATCCACTACAATTTCAAATGATTGTCTTTCTCCACTTCCAGAACTAGTTCCAGATACTATGTACGTTCCTTCTGCGCGAAGTGCATCTGCTGCGGAAATATTATCTATTGTTACTATTTCTCCAACTGGAGTTGCGAAAGCAATAATAGCAGTTCCAGTCAATCCAACTCCAGTTCCTCCAGTTGGTTGCACTCCAGAATAAGAACCGTAAGTATATCCTTCTCCACTTTCTATAACTACATTTTGTATTTCATTAAAAACAAATTTAACATCTCTATAAATTGAAATATCAGAAGAAATAGCTTTGAGTATCTCACCACTTCCTCCAGTTAAAGATAGAGAATTTCCAGATGGATTGAACGACAATCCATATCTTTCATAATCTTTAAAAGTAATTGAGGGATTTTGTATGTCGGAAAGAGCACCAGCTAAAACTTTTTCTGATGAGTAAATATTACCTTCTACTTGTAATTTGTCGGTTTGATTTAAAAATGTTGGCGATCCAATTACAGTATTTCCAGATACTGACGATAGATAAACATCTTCGTAGATATTTCCAGATCCACTAACTTCCAATTCGCTTGTTAATGGAGTTACCTGAGGATCAATATTAACAGATACTTTATTATTTACTGAGTCAACGTAAAGAGTTGAACCAAGTGCGGCATCTGCAAGGAATGACAAATCTTCATCTACTGTCAAAGATCCTGCAATAAAAGTATTTCCAGTGGAAGAATTTACAGTAAATTTGTTGGAACCTACCGATAAATTGCCTAAGAATGACTGAGATCCTCCAACAGAAAGATTTCCAATCAAACTTAATGAAGAAGCGTTAGTTGTTCCCAGAACAGCACTTCCATCTTTATTGAGAACAATATTTGATTGGGTATTTACCTGACCAACAGTAACAATTAAACCATCTCCAGATACTGTTGCTTCTCCGCTGATAGTTATAATTCCTTCTCTATTATCAAATCCACCTTCATCAATATGCTCGTTTGCTGGATTTCCGAAGCCATTACTGCAGTAATAATATAAAGTAGTCGGTGTATCATCATTTGGGATAATTGATACATCAACAGAAGTGTATTCATAATTTACTTCATCTCCCTCATATGGATCTCCATAATCAGCTTGAGCACCCTGACCGCTTAATAAAGTATGGATGCCATCTGGGGTTGTGCTAAATCTGATTGGGTGTGAAATATTTGAAGAATTTGCTTGGTTGAAAATATATCTCTTATTTTTTTGGAAAGTAAAGTTTTTTATATTTTCATATGGTCCTGCTTGATTTAGTGAGAAGTAATAATTTAATCTTGCAATAGTAGATGCTACTACAGCACTATTTCCATTACCGTCACTTGCAGATAAACCAGCAGAAAATTGTATTGTATTGCCGTCTTCAGCTCCAGCTCTAACCGCAACAGATGTTATTTGATTCTGTGCATTTAAAAATCTTTTTACAATAGTTCTGGTTTCACCAGCATATGATAGCGTATCACCAACATTAAATCCTGTGGTTGGTAATGTGCCAGAAAACTCAAATAATTGAGTCATCCACATTCTAACATACCAGATTTCTGATGGCGCTAATTCGACGGGATTAACTGTTAATTGATCTCCAATTAAATATCCATCTCCACCATCTGTAACAGAGGCATCGGTTACAATACCAACTCCAGTTACTTCAAATTGGAAACCAGAACCAGAACCACCTAGACTAGAATTATTTACGGTCAGAATATCTCCAATTTGATAACCACCATCTGATAATAATATTTGAATTTGGCTTACATTTCCAACGCCATTAATTACATATTGGAATCCAGTAACGCCAGCAATAGTATTTGAAACTGCTGATAAAACGTCACCAGTTTGATATCCAGAACCTTGATTTACAATAGTAACTCCAGTTACAGATACATTAGCACCAGCATTAGTGAGAGTGATATCCGCTCTCATTCCATTTCCTGATCCACCAGTCAAGGAAACGTTTGTGAAAATTTGTGAATTATTGGCGCCAATATTTCCACCAACTCCACCATTTTGGATACTACCAGTAAATGGAGAAACTGTGATATCTGCTGTAGCACCCGTTCCAGAACCTCCAGCTAACGGGACGCTAACATAAGATCCGCCAACATATCCACCACCGCCATTTAAAATATCTCCCTCAATTGCGGTTACGGTTAAACTTGCAGTTAATCCAGTACCAGAACCACCCAATAGTGGAATGGAACTAAAAACACCAGAGCTATATTCGGCACCACCGTTGGTGATTGTAATACCAGAAGCTCCAGTAGGAACAGATGAAATTAGAGTTCTGAAATCTTGTAAAGCAGTTAAATGATCTGAATCAAAACTAGCGACAGATTTTCCCTCTGCTGCAATATACAGAGATTTTCCAGATCCTCTGAAAATACCAACATCATTTGCATTCGTAAAAAATAGTGCTGGCTGTTGAACAGAACCATCACTCATACTGAAAGCACCTTCGCCAACAGATGTTTGAACATTAAAAAGATCTGTGGCGATCTGGTTTATTTTTTGCCTTTGAGTTTCAAAGGTATCTGTTTTAGCAACGAATCTAAGAATTGCTGGCATTTTTGATTAACTCTCGCAGTAAGGCTTTGATTTCAGATACTTCATCCTTCAAGTTATTTATGTCATCAAACACAGTAGTCAGTACCTTAGATTTACGTCTAGATTCAATTGCCGAAGCATCATTATTAATGATTGCTCCAGTACGCATATCACGAATTAAACTATCGTAACCTTGTACTTTGGCGTAATCCATTAGAATGATGCTACCGCACGAATATCTTGAATCTTAGGAACATATGCTGGATCAACAGACTTCATAACAATCTTAACAGCAAATGATGAAAATTCGGGAAGATCCGAAACACTATACTTCAAGTCTTGATATGAAGATTGTTTTTCAACAATACTGGAAATGCTATTCTCGGGAGTAGCAATTTCTGCACTATCTGGTTGTCCATTATTATTGAAGTATATCCAATCAATATCATCCAGATTTTCCTGACTTGATGCTTTCTTGAACTTATAAAGAACTTCAATATTTGAAATATCTTTAGTGTTTGCAGTAAGATGAACATCAATTGAAACACCTGGATTGCCTATTACAATCTCCTTTGTAATATATTTGGCGATTGCAGATCCATTCTTAGAGGTGTTTTCTGGAACAAAATCTATTCCATTTGTATATTCAATATTGCCAATCTCTAATAGATAAGCATCAGAATCTGGTTGATTTGGGTATTTTACATAATCACCAACACGGAAGATATCTGTCAATTGATCATTAACATCCGCATTTCTATTGAAAGCCTCGCTATCAATAATTCTTCCATAAAAATCATTATCAATTGGTTGACTATCAACTCTTAGAGTCAACTGTTGAGTTTTATTGTTCCAAATGACGGACTTTCCAGTAATGATATTATCGTATGTTTGCAGAATGTTTGATGGATTTCTAGCAACAATTGTAGCTGCGTCATCAATTTCTACAAATACCTGAGATGGATTTGTGCTAATCGTAACACTAGTTAATCCTGGTTGATCTCCAAGAGAAACTGTTTCCCCTCTTTGGAATGTTGTGGATGTCTTCACTCGAACCCATACTTTCGATCCTTCAACTCTAGCAATCACACCGACTGCTTTTGATGCAAGACCTTTGATTGGTTGATCATTCTGAATTTCAACACCAGCACCAGCAAGGTTAAATTGATAGATCTGATAGAAAGTAACAATTTGATCTCTTCTTCCAAATCTATCTTCTTTACCGAAAGCATTTTCAATCCTATTGGAAACCGCTTTTACACTACAAGTTGACAAATCGACAACTGGAGATAGGTAAGATACTGATGAAGATAATATCATCTTATAAGATAGTGAGTTATCTAGATTGTTTAAAGTCTCATTAATATCAGAAGCAATTACTTTTTGATTAGAGAAGTAATGTGGTTCATTCAGGAAAGTCTTTTCATATTCTGTTTGTGAATATGAAGTGTAGTTTGTTGTATTTGAGTCTACTGGAATAATATTAGTTGTCTTAACAGAAGTATCAATCTTTGTTGATGTAAATGTTAAGTATTGAACTTGTGGATATAGTGCCTCAAATTTTCTATTATATGAAGCGTATACTTTATTTCCACCGCCAATAATATTACCAGAAGCTTTGATTGGTGAAGTGATGTTGTATCCATCAATTCCAACATTACTTACTTGGAATAATCTTGTGTTAAGTACTTCAGATGTTACACCACCAGTTTCTTTAGCACTTCTAAAGAATACATAAGAATCTCCAGAATCTTCAAAACCATTATCTCTATGGTTAACCTTAACTATTTGATTATTATTGCGGAAAAGTTTTGATGTAGCATTTGTATTTGCCGTGGCATTAGTTTCAAATGGATTATTATCAAGAAGTTCATAACCCAATCCTTCATTCTTAAGAACTAGTTCTGCACTTCTGTCAATAGCAAATTCTGCTCTATACAATCTAAACTTAAGATCTTCAAAGATGTCTTCTGTCCAGTTATCAACATTCTGTGATCTGTAAACAGATCCTAGAGAAGGTTGTGTAGTAATTACTGTGCTGGTAGCAATATCAATCTCACCAAGTCTTGAAGACCACAATTCATAATCAATAGAATCTGTTTCTATTGCTAAAGCATACTCGGTGTTATTCTGAAGATAGATTGGATGATCAAATGGGAAGTGTGTTGGAACTGTGGATGCCGTAACACCCTCTATATCAACCGCCACGCCCATTCTGACTGCTGGAGTATCTATCTCTACAAAAGTCTGCAACTCGCATCCTCCAGCGCCATTTCCGATGCCTCTGATAACAACGGAAGGTGGTTCAGTATATCCAAATCCATTAAGCGAGATCTCTGCATTATAAATTTTTCCATCGGAAATTTCTACACGAGCACTCGCAACAGATCCACCTGGAAGTTGAGGACTCTCAATAGTAAGAACAGCACTTTCGTAATTGATACCTGGATTTACAACTCTAATTCCAGAAACTTTACCGCTATCTTTTGCAATTGTTAGTTTCAACTGTGAACCATTTGAAGCATTAAATGAATTGACTGAAGGAATTATCAGATCTTCATTTGCTCTAAATGAACGTCCGTTGTGGTTTGACAAGACAACTGTATAGACTTGCTCGTTTGTTAAGCTATATTTTCCAGTAGATGAAGGAACTAGTTCAATTCCATTTTTGTCAATAATTTTTTCAATTGGACCACTAGCAGCAGAACTTGCTCCAGTAACATACTCTCCTTTGGTGACACTAACGTTTCCGTTAGTAAAACACTTCAGTAAAGTAAATGGTGATAGTGTTTTTTCTGTGCCAGGAATAATATTCTTTCCTGGTTTATCTGCATCTATATTAGTCAGATATACTTTAACTGGAATTTGTGTGCTCTTCTTCTGGAAGAAAAGATCAACGCCAGTAACAAACAAACCACCTTCGTAATTTTCAATTTTGAATGTTTGAGCAAGTGGATTTGGTCTTACTGGATTATCTGTATTACTATCAATAAACTGAACACCTTCATTTGCTTTGAAGAATGCTGGTTTTGTCGATACTATTCCAGATGGATTTTCTGGAAGTGTTCCAGTTGCGTAATATTTTACTTCTGCATAAGTATCTGCAGATAATTTATCGGCGTCTGTTGAACTTGAGGTAAATCTAAAAGTTAGAATGCCTGTTGTCACTCTAATTTCTTCTGCTGATGTATCATAATCTACGGTATCTACATCTCCAGTCCATATTGCATTTTCTCTTGGTGGCAAACCAGCTGGTACTAAAATGATGCCACTAGCATTTCCATTTTCATCTGTAGTTACAGAACCATTAAATGCCGATGGAGAATTTCCAGCAATTCCAGTAAATCTCAAATCTGGATTAACCCAACGATTAACATTTCTTCCTTCTAGGAATACGGAAATGTTTGTGTTTGGCTTCATTCTTTTAATAACAAACTTAACAGGAACACTCCTTGCAAAAAACTGTAGAGATGTGGCAACAACATTACCACGAACAGTTTTAGTCTGAACTCCTTTTGCGACCTCATTATTTTGAGGACTAATGTTCGATGAACTTGCTACAGATGCAATATCAACAGTAGAAATTGCTTTCTCCGTGTTATTTTCTCCAAGTGAATTGATAGCGATAAAAGATGAATTTGCTCCAATCCAGTTTACAACAAATGAATTATGTAAACTAGATAGACTTTCTTTTACGTTCTCTTTTGCCAAGAAAATGCTGTATAGATCTGTATTAGTATCAACAATTACTGGTTCAATACTATCATCGTACCACTGATCAATACTTGGCGATATTTGTGCATCGCCAACATATTGAAGAACAACAAATGGATTTGGATTTAAAGTTTTTGAAGCAAAATTGTTGCCAAGTAATTCCAGACTCGTGTATGGCAGAGTTACAATATCTCCAGATTTTTTATATCCAGAAACTACTCTCTGATCTTCTCTGATGTTAACTTCTTTTAGAGTAAATGAATTTTCTTTTGACTGTGGACGAAGAACTGATTGTTGCGTATCAATAGCACACTGATAATCTAGTGATGATAAATTACCAATTCTATGAGCTTCAAAGTTATCTACAAAGAATCCACTCTTGAATCTATCAAAACCAACCTCATCTTTAATTTGCATATTTAATGCTTGCTGCTCAAGAATACTGAGAGTTGTATAGTATTCGAGACGCTCGATGCGCTTCTCCAGTTTACCAATATCTCTCATCGTATATCTACGATTATCAACTGGAGTTACTCGTACATCTTTACTACTTAATGTATACGCTGGAATATAGACATAGAATAGTGGAATTGCATCATCAATAAGATCTGGCTTTGTTGGATTTAGCGAAGAATTTCCTTCCTTAACAATAAAATCTCCTTTCTTGTCAAGGAATACTCCATCTATTCTATCAAGGTACTGAACTTGACTGAATGAAAGGGTATATTCAAGATTGCTATCAGACGCAGGGGAACTTGCAATAACTGCCCCTGGTCCAGAGAATCTTCCATTTGTTACTGAAAGAGATGATGTGTTTTGGAAACCAGCGATAATTGAATTGCTATCAACTTTTGGTCTGAAGTCAATCACATTCTTAAGATTTACAATTCCATGAACAGATGAATCAAATGTTGGAATCTCATCTTCGGTGACTCCAGCTTCATGTAAGTAACTATCAATTACACAGAAATCTCCTTGTGACTGTTCAAAATAATCAAATGCAATAACCAACTGTCCAGATGTTGGATTGTATCCTGGTTTTAGAACAATTCTGGAAATATCATAAACTGTATCTCTCTGTCCATTATCAAAGGTGAATCTATCGGTTACATCTGTTCCAGAAATTAAGTTACCTGCACTATCAATTTCGGGTGGTTGTGCGCTGGTGCCTTCATAAACATATCTGAGTTTGTAAGCATCGGAGTATGAAAGAATTTCGACAATCTCGCTATCATAGTCAGTTCCTCTAAATGGAATAACTCTATCACCAGAAGATGATACTACGATTCTTTTATTCTTGATCGAAGTCTTCAATCTTGGTTTTGCATTCACAACCTCTAGAGTTGCTGTCAGTTTTAGTTTAGGGAACGTTCCATTATTTGGAATAGTTCCAAAATAATCGGAAGGCAAGCGAAGACTGATGCTACCAGAGGTCAATCCACTCGCTGTATCTGTTGCAGAAGAAATAACAATTGCATCTGCTTCGATGTAAATAATGTCACCCTTTTCAATATTGGGTGCATCTCCTGGATCTAGAACTGTAATGACATAATTATTTTCAGAGAATGCAACAAATCTTTGAGTTCCAAATGGAAGTTGAGCTGCAAATGTGATAGTACCACCTGAAGTTGATGCGGTAGTAACGAAATCTCTTCTGAAGAAATATTTGATCTTAGTATCTTCAGATCCTGCTGATATTTGCTTTATTTGCTTACTACCAGTAGGGAATACTAGAGAACCTGAGTTTGCATTTTGAACCTTCGGACGCAATCTTACAATACTCGTTCCAGAAACATCTCCAGGAAGAGCGGTATCTAAGTAAACTCTTGTTTTGTAAACACCTTCTCTTTGAGTGGCATATTGTACAATTGCTCTAACTAGATTATTGTCTGAGTCTGAGAATTGAATAATATCGCCTTGTTGGAGTAAGGTAGTTGCATCTGCGTTAAAACTGGTTGATTCAATAAATGTATAACCTTGAGCACCAAAGAATGTAAATTCTGTAACGGATTTAATTTCTGCAAACTCCTGATTATCTACAACAATATCCGCTGTAAATGTATTAGAATTACCTGATCCATACTGACAACTTACTGCCTTTACATTCTGTGGGTTGTAAGTAGTAACAGTATTTCTGAATAGAACTGGAACAACTGCGGATGCGGAGGCAGGATCACCAGATCCAGATGGATTGACTACAGTAACAGCTGGTGGTTGTGAATACTCTACATTAAATGCATTTCTGTTTTTTATTGTAGCTCTATAAATTCTACCATCACCAGATCTAGAAAGTTCGATAACTGATGGATCGTACTCAACTCCATTAATTAAAAGTTTTGCTCCTTGAGCATAACCAAGTCCCCTATTTTGAACAACGAAGTGAGATATTGTATTATCTTTTGCAATCTTAGTTGTATTGCCCAATTCATCACGAATAGTTTCACCGCTTGTAAATCTACCAGAAAGTGTCTTTACAAATAGAATATTATTGGTTGAATATACGCCAGATGCTGGACCTTCTACGACACCGTATGCACCACTAACTAATCCAAAAATATAACTACCAGGAGCAAATGATCCAGTTTCTACTGGTTTATTTTCTAGAATAATCTTAGTGTAAAATTCTGGATCAAAATATGATAGTCCAAAAATTGAATTATATGAAGGAGTACCATCAGCGAGTCTTCCCTTCGAAATTACGACATCTGTATCTGAGTTAAAACCAGATCCTCTCTTTTGGAGATAGAAGTTATTTGGCTTAACTCTTCCAATTACTGGAGTAATAGTGTCGCTGTAATCAACAATAAATCCAAATTCATTTGCATCCGCTAGAGCATTTGCTGTACTTGTAAATAATTTTCTTTGGAATGAAGAGTCACCCAAATCATATTCACGCATAACAAGCTCGATCTCATCCTTAGGACCGACGATTGTTAGTTCTAAAAACTGAACTGCTTCAGTAGCGTTAATTAACGGTCTATTGATGGTAGCATATGACAAAGATTTTACTGTGCCTAATGCAGTTGGAGCACCACCATCTCCTCTGGTCTTAATATAGTAAAGAGTGCCAAGAAGATTTTCAAACGTACCATCTGTAATTGAACCGATTGGATTTGTGGTACTTGTTACTTGGATGGTGATTGTTTTAATACCATCATTTAAACCAAATGCTTGACCCCTTCTATCTAATGTTTGTCTATGATCTGTATCTTTTTCTGTATTACTTAGACCAATAGATCCATCATTAAATATTGAATGCAAGTAAATATATGGATATGCTGTTAAATCAGCACCCTCTTTGTTGAGGGGAATGCTTCCATATACGTTAGTTACACTAAAAGTTGGAAGACCTTTTGTTTTTAGTGTGATATTATCACTTGATAAGCTTTCTCTTGCTTTGTTAATCTCAAGATACTTAGTCTCTTTATTAACAATTTCATAACCCTTAATATATGCTTTTCCTGGACCTATAGTTGCTACCATCTTTCTGGTAGCTTCTGATGCAGTTAGTCCATTAAATTTGCCAAAAATATCCTCTGCATAAACTCCTCTATTTCCATTTTTCTGTACATACTCTCTGATGTCAACAGAAAAATTATCAACTACATAATCTCCACTTTCATCAAAAGTTCTTCTGGCAAGAGTTTGTTCTAAAAGATTGTAGTTAGTTGGCGAAACCTTCTTTTGAATAGATCCTTTATATACAGTAAGAATCTGAATAAAGTTTTTGTCAGTTATTTCATTTAAAGAAAATCTTTTTAGGGAAAGGCTAATTTTTAATCTATGAGCACCTGGAGCGGTATAGTTAGAAGATCCAATTGAATTGTCATATAAACTGGCATCTTCTTCTGGAGTAATGATTTCTTCTTTAATATTAAATCCAACCTTTGCAGATGGATTATCATAATATGAATCAATAACTAGTAACTCGGCATTATTTCTGACAAAATAACCATTAACAAAATAGATACCTTCTTCTACCTTTACGGCAGAAGCATAACCCATAGCTGGACTATCTAGAGAAACAAATTCTCCAGTATCTGGATTTTCTACTCTGATACTAGTTGGCAGAACACTTCCGTCAGTTCCAACCACCATTAATGGAGTATTGACGCCATCAATTACTTCTAGTGTTTCTCCTTGTCGGAATTGAGTTTCCGTGTTTGAATCTCCACTAGTTAAATAATTTACATACAAAGTATCTGCAGAAGAATCAGTAGCGACCTTAGTAGCAAGGACTGTTGCAACAACTCCAGAACTAAGACCTCTTAGTTTTAATCCATCTAACTGAGAAATATCATATTTCTTATATACGATATCGTTATTCTCATTTACTGCTACTTCAGAAACAGAAGACAACTTAACATAATCTAGTTTAGTGTTTAGACCAACTTCTCCAGGAACTACAAGATCTCCCTGCTTGAAAGCGTATTTTCCAAAGCTTTCAACTTGATTCTGGAGAATCGATTGTAGTTGAGTTAATTCTCTACTCTGGATAGAGTAACCTGGACGGAATAGAATCTTATAAAAATTCTTATTCGCGTCAAAGTCCTCGTAATAAGGATTTACATTAAGGTTAGTCTTCTGAGGCATCGTACTTCGCCAAACACTAGTATCTAGTCCCTAGTATTTAGTCGAAATAAAAAAAATCCCCTCAGATATC